>MTKZ01048710.1_pt1 | contig 21322 bp, 38 predicted proteins | sample 1042781 | NCBI WGS metagenome assembly MTKZ01 (sample SAMN06212207, study PRJNA360539) | anaerobic digester metagenome | biome: Wastewater treatment plant; material: sludge; isolation source: anaerobic digester fed with sludge from wastewater treatment plant | place: Denmark: WWTP Viborg ... | reverse complement strand
AAATCCTTTGCTTCTTTAGTTATATAAATTTGTCTAACTTCTTGTTTCATTCAAATAACCTCCCAGATCCTTTGAACAGTTTATTAGGTTCTGCAACCTCTTGAACTCTTTTACATTTGTTTTCTTTAACCCAATTACTATACACCATAACATAACACCTCTTACAATATAATGCACTAACTTATATATAAACATATCTTTTCAATCCAAACTCTCATAACAACACTCACAATAAGCCAAACGCTTTTCTTTATTAACAGCAACAATATCTTGACCAGACTTACCACAACCAGAACAACGCCCTTTAAACAAATCACCATCCAATAAATCAAGATCAGCTTTGCTCAAAAAACGATTAGTGGAAGTACTGGGTACCTCTTTTGATACCCCAACACTTCCACTAATACCCTCAGGGATGCAAGGGATGCAACCTTCCTTAACTTGGTTCAAATTTACTGAATTTAGTGAATTATCAACTTGGTTTAAATTCCGAACAACGCCTAAATTTTCCTTATTATTACAAAAGAAGCTTAGATTATCCTTATTATTATTTTTATTTTTATTAATAATCAGGTTGATGCGTGTAGAGGTATATTTTATGAACCAAATTAATGCATCTAATTCAAACACCTTGCACCCCTTGCATCCCTCAAATTCTTGCCCCCACAAAACCTCAAGAGTAGTTTCAATAGGAAGAACTCCAGAAAGTTCAGGCTTGAAAGTAATCCAAACAGCAGAATCAGTCTGACCGATCTGTTTAGAACCAATCCAACCTTTAGCTTTCATATTAGACATTATCCCTTTAGCTTGTCTTTCCTGAACACCAAACAATTCAGATATTACTTCACAAAACTTATAAATAGAAACACAAGAGTCTTTAACTGAAATAGCTTTTTTTCTATACAAGTATTCAAGAGCTTTAATTTCCATTCCTTTGGCTCCTCTCCAAACATCACTCGTATTAGCAATATCACCAAACTTACAATAGTTCTCTAAAGTTTCTGTCAAAAAATGAATCGTATCAATACAAGCCAGGTGAGTTAAATCAGGTTCACTAACTTCTTTCAAATTAGCTCCATGAAGAATAACAATCATTTTAAAGAAATATTCCTTTATGGAAAAGAAAGTCATTTCTCCAAATCTTCTAACAGCAGAATTGGGATGATTTAAAACCATAGAGTTCCACATTATTATCCAACGCCCAGCAATCATTTTACAATCTTCATTAAATTGAAAACTTTGAAAAAAATTCATTGACTTGTCTTTTAAATCAATTAATTCATTTCTTTGCTTATCATAATTAGTTGCTTCTTCAAACAAACTCTTTATAGAATCTTTAACATCAAGTTGCTTATTATTAGCTAACTCAAAGCAATAATATCTTCTATAAGTTCCTTTATCAAAGAAACAGTTAGAAAATTGTTCAGGGTGCATAAAATCTAAACAATTAGTATTAGGATAATACTCTAAAGATTCTTTAATAAAATCATCAACAAGCTTTTTAGAAATCAAGTTAAAACCATAAGTATCCATAGCAGTTCTTTTTATTCTCATGGATTGATCAGCATTAGGGGCAGTTTCGTTTATTATAGAATTTGCTTCATCATGAATCAAAACTCTAGCTCCAAGATAACCTTTAGCTTCAACTTTTCTTTTTTCTTTTCCTCTACCAATTTCTTTCATTTTGCCAATTAATTGTTCTGGGTGAATTAATCCACTTGCTTCAACAACAGAATCCTGCTCAAATCTTAAGGTTTGTTTTACAGTATTTTTTATTACTCCTTTTCCTTTTCCTGCTGTTGCTATTCCAAGAGCATGAGTTCTGTTATCATAATGTGAAGAACCTACTTTTATTTGTAAAGGTTGTTGAATTGTAGATTCATAAAAATAGGTTAACCATTTTTTCATTGGGTAATATCTTTCTCCATCCAGCCCAAGCATTCCATCAATAGTTTTAAACAACCGCAAATGTTGATGTTGTTCTTTCAGAGCTTCTTTAATTTTAGAAAAGTCAACCTTTCCTTCTGAAACAATAAATTCTTCATCAAGGTCATTTTCTTCTTCTTGTGGAATTAAAAGTTGTTTACAATTGGGACAGAAACCACCTTCTTTCCACATTCTAACATTTCCAATTTCTTCGTTACAATGAAAGCATTTCATTCTTCATCACCTCTTGTACATTTAACTTCAATATCCTCAAAGTCAGTTAGTTTGATTGGAGGCTTATTTGAAGGATAATATTTTGAACAAGGAACTATATCTGCCTTTTCTTCAACACGACCGTTTTTAGTTTTATAATCATAGTCTTTAAAACAAGCAATGAAACCATCATGTCTTTTTGATTTTAAAGCTCTTGAACAAGTTGTGCAATCCCATTTGTTTTTTATGGCTCTAATTAAAAAGCTTGAATCAATTTGTTTTATTAGTTCTTCTTGTTGTTTGAATCTTTCCATATTGTCTTTAAATATTTCTGATAATATTTTAGGATAAACTTGGTGTACTTCGATAGTTATTCCGTCTTGGGTTGTTGCTAAAGAATATCCTTGTAGTGCATAATCTTTTGCTTTTGCTTTTATGCTATCAATTTTTTCTGACACTATTACTTCAATTGCTATTCCTAATCCAAATAAAGGATTTGGGTTTTTTAGTCGAAGTATAATGTCTGCTCGTCTTTCTATTATTTCTTTTATTTCTTTGTCGGCAAATATTATATTATAATCATTTGTTTTTGTATCAAATATTAATTTCCCTATTTGTATTTGTATTGAATCATTTGTTAGTTCATCTAACAAAGAAAACTTTAGATTGTAGTGTTTTTCGCTTTCTCCTTCTGGTAACCAATTACAATTAGAATTTGATTTGTGTGCAAAGTGTGATCTTACTGTTGTGTTGCTTTTTGCGTATTTGTTTATAAAAGATAATTGTTCTTTACATTTTGGGCAAACAAAACTTAGTTTTGTTATTTCTTCTTTTGGTAATCTTTCAATTAGAAATGCTGATAATATTTTTGGTGTTTCAATCTTGTCATAACATTGCCACATTAATAATCACTCTCTTTTCTTTTCTCGTCTATTTCTTCTATTTGGCATCTTTCTGTTGGAAAGCGTTTTTCGAATCCAGCACGATCTATAAAAGAAATCATGTTGTTTTCTATTTCATATTTGCTAACTTTGAAGGTTAGTAAATTGTTTTCTAGTGTTTTTATTGTTATTAAATACATCTTATCTTTTCTCCTGCTTCTTTTCTTATCTTAAATTAGAAGCTATTAATATAATGTTCAATCTTATATTTAAATACCACTTGTTCCACTATTCAATTGTGCCATGTGAATCCGTCTTTGTCTGTTTTTCTGGTTTTTGGAAAACCTAACACATCATAACCATATTTTGACTTCATCTTATTGCCCCAAAACATTGTAACCTTTTTGTGTTCCAAAAGCTTTATTTGGTTTTATTTTCACAGTTTTTATTGCAGATTTTAACATAGATATTCTTTTTTTGTCATTAGTTTCTTTTGCTAACTGCATAAAACCTTTTTTTCTTGTGGATGCAAATTGTTTTGCTTCTTTCAAAGTTGTAAAATACATTTTTTATCATCTAGTTTAATATTGTTCTTTCTTCTATTTAAAGTTATCTTTTTTATTTTGAACTCTGACATAACATTTCATATTTGTTTTCTAAACACCAGTTATCAATTTGTTCTTTATTTAAATCTTTTAATTGGTTTACTGTTTGTTCTGAATAACTAATTAAAGTATGTGATACGCCAATAACAGATTCTGTTTCACAATCCCATTGGTTATCCCAAAGCCTTGTTACTTTATTACACATTAAATAAGGTTCTCCACTCCATGCTTCTTGAATTAGGAATATTTTGTAAGATGCATCATGTTCTTGGTTTAATTGGTTTATGTTAAGGCTAACATAAGAGATAAAAAATATATTCATTAGTATAGCTCCTAAAAAAATTAAGAAAAATCTTTTTGACCATTTCCAAGCGAACTCAAAAGAATAGTCATTTCCAATTCCACTCATCTTATCATCTCTAGTATTTTTTTTATTGCTGTTATTCTGTTTTCTGTTCCTGCTAGTTTGTAGTCTTTTTCCCATAGGCAGATTATGGATTCTAGTTCGTAAATCATTTCCTTCTTGTTCATTTTAAATCACCTTTTTCAAAGCAAACATTTTTTCCTTTGGCTCCAATACAGTCTAACAAATAATTATAATCACAAATTGATAATTCAAATCTACCACCACACCAAGCATATTCTTCTTCATTTATTGTTAAGTTAGGAAATAATTTTTTAACTATTGGAGCAAAGGTTTCTTTATAATATTTAATGGTATTTTCATTTATTTTTTGTAATTCATAATTACTAGAAGGATTATTAAAAATGTTTGAGGTAATATAAAATTTATTTCCTACTCTTCTAGTCCTAAAACAAGTTTGCATATTTAATTCAACTTGGCTAAATCCAATCATTCTTCTTCATTCTCCTCGTCTTGGTTGTTTGGGTGTTGGAGCAGGTATTGTTTCCAATACTCTGCTCGTTCTTTTTCTCGACTTTCGTCAAACCCAAAATTGTTCATTCTTTAACACCAACAACCGTGTAAGTAGTGTTCTTTCCTTCACCTGTTCGTGTAACTCTAACTTTAGAGAAACCTTTTTTTATTGCTGATTTGATACCGTCCATTACTTTTGATCCTACAAAGTAGGTTGTGTCTTTGTCTTTTATTTGGTATCGGATTCTTTTTTTTCCTTCCCATTCTTGTTCTGTTTCTTTTACTTCAGCGTCTACATTTATGTATGTGTCGCCTTCTGGTAGTGATTCTCCTGTTGAGAAGTTTTTGTTTTCACAAAATTCTTTTAAATTAGTCATAGTGCTAAAACCTCCTGCATTCAAACAATGCTGTTTAGCGTATGTATTGTGTACTTTGAAGTATTTAAAGCTTTGCTATACTTTGTATAGTTATTTTATTTTTAGTAATAACTGGTATGCTACCCAGAAACCGATTAAAACAGCAAACAACCAAATAAAAATTTCAATCGGCATCTAGTCCACCTTGTTTTCACTAACTTTTTTTAGATCGTCTTGGCTTTGTTTTAGTAGTTGTTCTGGTGTTATTTTTTTTTCTTGTAGTAAGCCGTATTTGATTTTGTATTCTCTTATTAGCATTTCTCTTATATAGTGGTCTGGTTCGCCTAGTCTTCTGTGTAGGCCTATGAATCGTCTTACGATCCATGCGTTTCTTGAACGATTTTTTCCACTCATTATGTCGTCTATTTCTTGTTCACATTGTTTATCGGTTTTTTTAGCTAACTCAAAAGTTTTCATTTTTTATTCCCCCTTATCAATTTCCAATAATACTTTATCCCAAAGAGTATTGGTGCAATACTCCAAGCTTGAATAACAATAAATATTACTAAACTTTCATTCATTATTTTTACTAATGGTTCGGAAAGTATTGTTCCAACCATGCTTAAAAAGAATATCCATGTTAAACTCCACCATATAAGTTTTAACATCCCAAAAAAAACTTCCCAACCATCATCTTTTTCGTATTGGAACTTATTCATTCTTTTCCACCTTCTTTTATTAAACAAATATGCTCGTTTGTTGTACCTGATTCAATTTCTTTAATACAATTATTGCAAAAAACATGTGATTTAACTATAAAACACTTCATGGTTTATCACTCTCTTTTTTTATTGCTTCAAAATACTCCCAAATATTATTAAACTGAAAAGTATTCTTAATAATTTCAAAAGCTTCGTTCTTGATAATCCACTTTTCCTTCAAAGCCTTCTCCAAAAACGCTTTTATTACTTTTGATTTTCTGTTTTGAATTTCAAACACAGTAACACCATGCTCGTTTTTTAATGTTAAAACATACTCACATTTTTTCATCCAAACACCTACCTTAAAACCAAAGCATTAGCATCAATAACCGGAACAAGCGTATTCATTTGCGACTGCATAACTTGAACCGTTTGATACATCTCTGCCATAGAACCATACATCTGGTACATCAACCAACCCATTACAAGCAAACCAATAACAAGAATAATCGGCATCCACTCCGTCAAAGCACCCAACATACCATTCTTTTTATTATCTTTATCTTTAAGATTAATACCCTCAAGATAACCAGCGTGTCTTGCTCTTGAAGCAATCCTTGAAACCATTTCAGCAGTAATATCTTTTTTATACTTATCATAAAAATCATAGCCTTCATAATATCCCTGAATAGCAAACAATACAGGAACAGGACTGCCCTCATAACTATACTTGTATTCAGTAAACCTTGTTACTTCTGGAATAACATTCCCTTTATCATCTTTAGTGTAAAATTCAACAAAATGAACATCTTTATTAGTCCACTCAATATAAAATTTTCTATCTCTAGTTACCTTAACTAAAACTTTTCCACCCTTCTCTTTTGTTTTCTTCATAGCCAAAGCAAAAGTCAATAACTTTGGTATTGAATCTCCACCAGAAAATCTTTTAGTTTTTGTATCAACAAAATCTATTTTTTCAGGATTTGTAGATTTTAATAACTTATATTCTTCCATTACTTTTTCTTTTTGTTCTTCCTCGTTTTTAATTTCTTGTTCTTGTTTTTCTTTCATTTGTCTGTCAATTTCATAAAGTTCGTTCATTTCAATCATAAAAGCTTTTTCTTCATCAGTCAATGGGTTTCCTTCTTTTTGTTTTATTCCAAGTGCTTTATACTTGTAATATATTCCAACATCTTTATCCCCTTCTTCTAAAGCTTTTAATAAATATTCTTTTTCTTCATCAGGAGTTTCTTTTGGAGAAACTATTTCAACTTCTTCTTCAAAAGTATCTTCCTCAAAAGGTTCTTTAATTTCTTTTTCTATTTTAATTTCATCAACCATTTTTTACATCTCCTTCTTTTTCAAAAAAGGAACTTTGGATCTTATCTTATCCATCATTCCCATTTCAGTTTGTTCTGTAAACTCGTCATTAATTTCGTTTGCATATTGCTCTGCAGTTTGAATATTTATGTGTTTATCTGTTTTTGATAATACACTTGCCCATCCTTGCTTTGCTCTTGAAGTTACATTTAGAACTCCAAGTTTTCCCATTGTTTTATCTTTTTGTATTTGTAAATCCCAACCGCAAGTTTTTTCTGCTTCTTCTAGTTCTTGTATTAAATAACCATCACATCTGGCTTGTCTTAATTCATTAAAGTTTAAGTTTGCTCTTGCTGAATCATGGTTTACTCCACTTGAAGTATATTGACTTATGTCTAAGAGGTGTTTGCTTGTAGCAAATTCTGATTCAAAAGGTTGCTGTCCAATACCTCGTATTTGATTCATTCTATTGAATGTAGCATCTAATTGTTCTTCGTACTGATCCATTAATTAACCACTTCCTCGTCTTTTAAAATTTTAACAATTTTATAAGCTGAACTTACACCGCAATTTAAGTCTTTGACTATTTTGTTCCATGCAAATATTTTTTTTTCATCTCTATAATTTTCTTTTCTTTTTCTTGCTTCGTCTAACCATGTAAAGAATTTTTCTTGTGGACTTTTGTTTGCTGTTACTATTTTTGCTTTTTCTGCTAAAGCTTCTGCACTTCTTTTTCTGAAGTCTTTTTTTAGTTTTTCATAATTTCTTCTTACTGTTAAGCTTGGTAATTTCCAGGTTATGTCATTTAATCTTCCTCTTTGAATAGTTGGTAATCCTGTTATTGGGTTTAAGTATTCATGAACTACTAATGGTCTTTTTCTCCAAACTTCTCCCAAGTGTGGTTGTAAGGTTAAAAAGTGTAATTTTGAGTGTGATATTCCTTTGTTCATTTCCATTCTTTCTGCAGGGTACATTTCTACTTGGTATGTTCCTAGTTGTCTTAAATCGGTTGTTATCATTCTATGGGTAGGCATTGTTAGGGTTATTGATAGTCTTGAACTTCTTATTGTTGTCATTTCTTTTGAAAAGTTTAGTACATCTTTGTCGTTCCATTGTTTTGCATTTGCTGTCATTTGTGCTTCATCTAAATCTAGTTGATAACCTCGTCTATATGATAATGGCTGTTTTTCTAATTCTGCAATTTTTGTTAGCATTTCGTTTTTGTCAAAGAATAAATGGTTTTCTAATCTGTCTGGATCAAATAATCTTCCGTATGAATCGTTTTCGTCAACTCCTAATATTTCCATTCTTGTTAATGATGCGTATGTTTTTCCTGTTCCGTTTCCACCTATGAAGAAGTTGAATGAGTTTCCTTCTCGTCTGTTGTGTATTCTTTCCCATTCTGGTTCAAAGACAAATGCGTATTTGTGGTTTTTGATTGATTTTGGGGTTAGTCTATGCACCATATATTTCTCCTCCTGTTTCCATTATTTGTTCAAATTCTGTGTCGTTGTAATCTTCCATCATATAGTAGTTTGTTGAGTAAAGTATTGTTGTTATTAGTTGCATTATTTCTGTTAGTAGGTAATTGAAGTATTCTAGGTTGTATTCTAGTTTGTCGGTTTCTTCTAATTTTTTTGTTAGTGTCATGTATCGCTTTGCCCATTTTTCTTTGTTTATTTTTGGAACTAGGTATGGTGTTATTGTGGTGTTGATTATATCTCGCATTACATAGTATTTGTATTTTCGTTCTGTTTGGGTGTTGTAGGGTTGGGATGATACATTGGTTAGTTTCATTAGTGAGTAGATTATTACTGCGTCAACTTTGGGTGTTGTGCTTAGTGCATTGTTGTATGTTTTGTTTTGTTTCATTGCCATAGTAAACAGTAACTATATTTTGTATAGTTGGTTATTTAAATATATCGTTTTTTTGTGTGTGCAGGGTATTGTTTAGTATATGTTATAATATGTGGTATATAAACACTTCTACATAACAACAAGGGGGCAGTTTTAAATAGTGTTACAGTATTACTTAATTGTTGCATAGCTTTTTAAACCCATAACTATATACATATATAATATGAAAATAGATCCAACCCACTACTCCGAAGAAAGAATAAAACAGATGCTAATTACCCTACCCCAAAGAGAACAAACAATAGTAGCTTTAGCCTATGGTAGCGGTGCAAGAGTTAGTGAACTAAACCAAATAGTACCAGAAGATATAACTTACGAGGGCAATTACATGCACATATCCTGCAAAGTATTAAAAAAGAGAAAAAGAACTGAAAAGAACCAGAAAAGAATAGCATTAATAAGGTTAGATGAAACTTGGATTATAGAACCAATACAAAGATGCTTACAAGAAACAGAACTTGGTAAACCATTAGTTCCTTATAACAGAAATACTTTGTACCGTTGGTTAATTAAAAGTACAGGCATAAACCCTCATGGTTTTAGAGCCATTAGGGCTACTCATTTGGCTAAGAAAGGTTTAACGGCACATCAATTAAAACATTTTTTTGGTTGGTCTAGTATTTCTCCTAGTGATAGTTATGTTAGATTGAACACAGATGATATACAATATTAATGGTTTTACTATGAAAAGAAAAGTGTATGCAGAAGGGTACTTCAACAAAGTTTGTCCTATTTCTAAAAATAATAGGGTTGTTGCTGATTTGTTTAATATTGATTTTGAGGTGTTTAGATGATTGAGTTGTTTTTGTTGGCTAGTTTCTTTAAGTCAGGGGATTTTTTTATGGATATTGTTTTTCCTAGTGTTGCTGGTGCGGTTGTTTTGTTTTTGATTTTTAATTCTTTCATTGGAAAGTGGGGTTATCGGTTAATATGATTATTGGAATCATAAGCTTACTCCTATTCAGCAGAAGATGTTGTTGGTTTATTTGGATGCGGTTAATGATCCTAAAAAGTTAAAAAAGTTGAGGAAAAAGGTTGAAGGTGGGGTTTTGTGAATAAAAACTGGTTATTGTTTTTTTTGGTTGGTTTTGCTCCTGGAATTGCTTTACTATTGAGGGGTTTGGTTTGGGGTGCTGATTCGTTTGCTTTTTGGGGTGTTTCTTGTGGATTGGATAAATACGCTTTAAAGTTGGCTTCTCCAAGTTGGTTTGTTTGGTTTATACAAGAAATTATTAATTGTAATTTTTTTGTTCTAGTTTTTTTTATGATTGTTTTTTATCTCGCTTCGTTGTGGGGAATCTATCAATTTGGGAAGAATCTTTTTGCTCACCAGGCTTTGTTGTTCCCAATTTTGGTAGGTTCTCTCACTCCGTTGTTTTTTATTGAGGCTTTGCGGTTTGAGAATGATTTTTTTGGTTGGTGTTTGGCTTGGTTTGGGGTTGGTTTATGGTTTTTGTTGTCTAAGCATAAAATGTTGAGGTTTGTTGCGTTGTTACCTATCGTTTTAGGTGTTATTTTATGGTTTCCTTCAATTTTTATAGCGGTACTACCTTTGTTTTATGTTGGTTTTGTTAGAAAGCACTTAAACTTACTCATAAGCATAGGTCTTATAGCCCTTTTTGTTGTTTATGGTGGTTATTTTATAGGTTCTTTCACTCAAGGAGTTGGAGAGAACGCTGTTGCGGAAGAAATACCGTTAGTTGGTATAGTTTTTGTGTTACACATAATTCATTTTTGGAAAAAAATTCCTCAACCGTTTACTTTTTATGGAATTGTTCTTTTAATTATGGGTTTGGTTAAGTCTAAGTATATGTTTTTAGCAACTCCTTTACTTTTGATCCCTGTTCTTGATAAACATTTGAAAGAAGGTTTAAGTATTCCAAAATTAGGAATAAATAAAATTCCTTTGGTTGGGTTTTCAATGTTTCTTTTAGTTGGTTGGGTTGTGATGATGCAGTTTGCTTATCCTTTACAAGAAGATATTTCAGAAATGAAATTTGCTATTGATTATTCTAGAGATAATAATTTACCGCTTTATAACGACTGGGGTGAGGGGTGGACTTTTGAATATCTTGGATTTGAAACAAAGTACAAGGTTAGTTATCCTAATCCTGATTGGAATAATTTAGATAAGCCTTTTGTTGCTTATACAAAAAAAGATCTTGTTGGGTGCGAAAAGATCGCTAAAAAAACCCAACAATGCAATTAAAAAATTTATTTTCTTTTCTTTTTACAACTTCTTCTCTTTCCTTTGCTCATTAAATTGTCAGTCATTTTGTAAGCAACACCAAGAGTAATTAAATTTCCTGCTGTATCCATTACACCCATACCAAAACCTCCTTTTTATTGTCCTGTTATTTGTTTTCTTAAACCGTTAATCAAAATAAATAATGAAGCTATTATAATTAACCAGAATACGAAGAAAAGTTGTCCTACAACAATACTGAAGATGAAAACCATGAAAGCACCAATCATCAAAGCACTAGAAGCCTTTACTCTAGCTACTACAAAAATTGCTGAAACACCCATGAGTAAAAGAATCCCTAAAAGTAAAACATCTCCTCCAAAAATTCCTGTAATAGAGTTATACCCAAAAGTAACTATTGAATTTGTGTCCGCAATCATTTTAACTTCCTCCTCTAATTATTCCTGCAATCTTCATAGTAATAATAAACAAAGCGGTAAATTGTATTATAACAAAAAATACAACCAAAAGATCTACAAATACTTGACCGCCTGGTATAATTATTAATATTATTTGTAATAATCCAATCCACGCAGTTGATAATGTCCATAAACCTCCAATTATTCTTCCAGGAAGTGTAATAAATGAAGTTATTGCATCCCCAATAGTTGACAAAAGACATAAAGAATAGTCTAAGGGGTTACTTGTTGAAGTTGAACAATCTTTTGAATAATAATCAGCTTTTGATTCTTCAACTTTTTCAATATTAAAAGATTCATCTTTTGTTACTCCTAAACTTAAACCATTGTCAGTAAAAGTGCTTGATGAATCAAACCAAACTATTGTAGCGTTTACTGAAAAGAATATTATTAAAACCCAAATCGCTATGCTAGTAAATTCTTCCATATTAGTTTCGCCTCTCATTAACTACAAAAGCTAACAAAATTAATACACATGCTACTGTTAATTCAAACGGAATCCAAGAAAGATAAGTAAAAACAACCATTGCTAGTAATAAAACTATTCCTGCTGTTTGTTGACCTAATTGCCCCATTGAAATAGCCACCCAAATAGTTAAACCAATACTTAAAAGTAAAGCAATTGTCATTAAAGGAAAACAAATCCCAGTAGCTTCACAACCTGCATCGCTTCTTAAACCAGTAGAAAGCCCTTCAAGTAAGTTATAGTTTGTTCCAAAAGAATCATTTACTATGTAATTTGTTTGGTAAACATAATTCTTTCCACCATAAGTTATAGTTAATCTTGAAACAACAGGAACATCATTATTAATATCAACCCAATTAATTGTATGAGAAAAAGTCTTATTAGCGTCAGAACCAGTATAAGATTGAGAACTTAATACACCACCTTGAATTATTTGACTAGTGTAAGTAACACTTACACCATAATTGTTGAACCCAGTTTGTGTAAAAACTTGAGTTCCAACATTAAGCTTATTCAAACCACTATAAGTTGGAGTGTACTTTACAGAAAAACCACTAGGACTAGTTTCTGGTGTATCAGTTGCAGGTTGTAGATAAATAAATATTGTAGAACTTGTCGCAGTTATTGTATAAGTTTTTATGAAAGTTGCTCCGCTGTAACATTCAAACTCGTATTCTGATCCTAAAACAAGTAAACTTATTGCTTGTCCTTTATTGTCTGTTGTTACTTGCTCAACAAGAGTTCTTCCTTGACCTGAAATAAACTTGTAAATTTTTATTGTTATTCCTGAAATATTAGTGTTAGTTATAGCGTTTTTTGTAGTTATCGTGGTTAGTAATCCTGTTGTTGTTTTTACTAGATAAGGTTGTAGAGTATCTGTTAGTGGGTTTCCTGGATAAATTTTTGAATAAGTCCTTTGAAAATAATTTCCATTCATATCATCAATCTTTATATTATAAGGTAAAGCCGTGTTTGGTAATAAATAAATTACTTTAGAAGCATTTAAATCAGAATAATAAGCGTAAAGGTTTTGAGATATTTCTAGTTTCCACCTTTCAGTTATTTGTGCTAAAGTTTCTTCATCTTTTGGGTAAAGAATTGTTAAAGTTACTGGAGAATAAGTGTAAGCACCATCGTCAACTATTGTCCAATAATTGGAATCATCTAACCTAATGTTAAATGTAACTTCTCCGCTTGAATTTGTCTTTAATCTACCAACAGTATAATTTGTGTCTTTGTCTTTCACTTCAACAAAAGTGTTAGAATATATTGTTGTTTCGTCTGTTTCATAAACTTTAAAAGGAACGTCTGAATCTAGTGAATCGGGTAGTAAGGCAAAGTTTGTGTCAAATTCGCTGAAATAGTTTAGGTCTGTTTGGTAGTATCTTGTTGAGTAACCTGATTTACTTAAAGTGAATGAGTAAGTTGTGTTGGTGCTTGATAAAGTTTGGAAATTAAAATCTAAATAATTGTTTGCTCCTGAATCGTAATCTGTTCCATTGAAATTAACTTGCACACCAGTTAAATCGCTTCCTGAGTTTTCGTCTTTGAAGTAAAATCTTCCCTTTCCGTATGTTGTGAAGTAACTGGTTTTTATGGTTTCGTTGTTGTCGCTGTTGTCGGTTGAAAAGTATTGAATGTTATGGTCGCCAGCACCAGAATACAAAAAATTTTTTATTAAATCATATTTTAAAACAGAATAAGTATAATTCATATCAAGATTATAAGCGTTTGAATAATATGTTGTACTATTTCCCTTTGCTTGAAATTTGTAAGAAACTACTCTTTTGTTAGGATTATTAAAAGTAGAAAAAACTAAAATATTGTCTGTATTACATCCACTAACTGTGTCACTATAACTTGTAGAAGCATCATCATAAGTAAATAATACTCTTACAGAAGTACAACTTCCTACATTATAATTAGTAGTATTTACTTTCATACCTTTTATTTCAAAATATTCCCAGCCATTCATAAAAGTTCTTGTAGAAACATCTCTCCAATCCCCTTTAAAATTTCCTGAACTAGCAGTATCTAAATAATTCAAATTATGTTTAGAAGGATAATTAATCCATCCTTCATTGTTTACGTTATAATTAATATATTTGCATCCTGTGTTGTTGTCTGTGCAGGTTAAAGTAATGTTTTGGTCGGTTGTGTTTGGAACTTGAAATGAAGAAAAAGTTGTTGTTGGTGGTGTTGTGTCTGCGTACACTTGTGTTGAAAACAAAACAAGCAACAAACCAATTAAAATTAATTTAAAATTCAAACAAACACCTCTATTCCTTCCTCGCTAGTCTCTTGAATTACCTGTTTTAACTCACGATACTTCCCAACCCACTCTGGATGCTTGACTTGTTCTTCTTGAGTTAAAGAACTTTTGTCGTGTTTACTAAAGGCGTTCATAGCCGAACACCCCTAGTAACCACCGTAAGGATTTTGAGGTTGATTAGGTTCTGTTATTTTCTTCCATAACATCATGAATATTCCTATAACGAATACTATTGCTAATAGTGAAAAGATTAAGATTGTTGCTTGAGGTAAACCGATTACTGTTGAATTGTTGTTAATGTATTCTATTACTGTTGGTGCTAATGCTGTAAAGAATATTATGAAAATAAATATTCCAATTATTCCTTCTATTCCAAAACTTAAAGCATCTGACAAACCCATTAAAGATCCCCAACCTTTTTTACTCCGCAACTTTTTCCGAGAACTTTAAAGTCAATTTGTCTGGACATTGGTACTCCAGTTTTTAACTGGTTTGATTTTAAAACTTTTATTGTTCTCCAATCAAGACTGAATGTTTTCATTTCTCGTTTCATGCACATATAATACACCTAAGTAGTATTTAAACTTAACTATTTTTATTTACGCTTCTTTTTCTTAGCCCTTCTAGCGGATTTTAACTCACTAGCTTCACTTAAAGTGTCAATAGCATACTTGGACTTTTCAACGAAAGTAAAACCTTCTTTAGAAACACGCCCACCAAGTTTAGGTGATCTGTACTGGAACAATCCAGGCAAAGCAACATCCTTCTGCCGTGTAAGTAATCCTGTTTCTTTAATTTTAAAACTTCTAGCAGTAGTTCGTCCAGTAAAAGACTTCCCAATACTCAAAGCAACACCCTTAGGAACATTAACCGCCAAAGCAACCTCTTTCCCACCAACACGACTAAAAACACTAAAACCCTTCTTTACATTAGCAGAACCAGGACCAAAACCAACTTTACCAAACTTAAAACCAGGCAAAGGAATAATAGGTAACAAAGGTAATCTTGGAGAAATAGTAACTCTTGGAGTAACAGTCATTCTAGGAGTAATTAATTGCCTTAAAGATTGAGTTTGTTTCAAAAGTTGAGCTTGTTTAAATTGTTGAGCTAAAGATTGTTGTTGTGCAAGAGCAACTGCGTCCTTTTCAGTAATGTTAGTCGCTTCTTTTATTCCAAGCATTTGAGAATCTTTTAAACCAACATTTGTTCCTTCTCTTGTTCCAGTTCTAGTTGTTTGTCTAATACTTACTTTTTGTTGTTCTGTGAATTTTTGTAAACTTAATTCTCTTAATTTTAAGTCAAGTCTTGTAACTCCTGGTTTTAGTAAGTTTCTTTTCATACCTTCGTCTATTTGGAATGTTCTTCCTTGTTCAACAAAAGCAAACCTTTTGTTTACCACACTTGGAGCAATTAACTGCAAACCAGTAGTTCCTGCTTTAAAACCTTTTTCAGAAGCAGTCTTAATAAAGTTTTTACTATTCAATACTAACTGTTTTTCTACTGGTTTTGACACTACGCTAGTTGAAGCAAATTTAAAAACACTTGCAGAAGGTTTTGAAACAGTTTCTCCTGCAACAAATGGTAAAACTTTCCCTGTTCCTGCTTCAATCGCCATTCTTTGTGTTGAAGATTTAATTGCAGATTCTTTTATTTCTTTAGCATATATTTTCTGAAAATCTCTTAAAGTTTTTGTAACTTTAACTGGTTGAGTAAACTTGAACAAAGGTGCTTTTTTGACCTTGAAGATATTCGTTTTTCCCATGTAGGCTTTTTTTAAGTATTTAAGAACATTACTCACTTTAATTGGTTGAGTAAACTTGAAAGAATCAACTTTTTGAAGTCTAATCGCTTTTTTTGTGTAAAGTGATTTTAAATCTTTAACTAACCCAACTGCTTCTTTTTCTCCATAAATAATACTTGTACCTTTTTTAAGTTGTGGTAATCCTGATTCTAGTCTTAATTTTGAAGAAAGTTTAAAATCCTTGCTGTAAGCAATTCTAGTTTTTCTAATAGTTTTCCCTGCATACATCTTTTGAACATCTCTTAAAGTTTTAGTAACTTTAATTGGTTCAGTAAATTTAAACAAAGGAGATTTTTTTATGTTAAAAACTCCACCACTTTTTTTGGATATCATTGAAACATAATTTTTAATAGAGCTGTCTATTGGAATACCTTTTGGGTATTTTAGTTTTATTTGAGATTTAATTGCTTGTTGTGATCTTATATTGAATAGTGCGTCTTTTTCAGTTAGACCAACTTTTAGTTTAAGTTTTAGATAAGTTGGAGCATTTTTTATTTTAAGTATAGTGTTTGAAAAACTTTTATTAATTCCTTTTCCAATGCTTTTTGTTAAATTGTTTAGTTTTAGCATTGGTGAGTATAATCTCATGTTTTGGAATCCAATTATATTGGTTTTTTTTGTTGATAATCTTAGAGCAGTTTCATAACTTGGTAGTTTTTCAATAGCACTTGGTGAAAAACCTTTACCAAAAACACCTTTAACATTTAGTTTAATTCCTGCTTCGGCTCTTATTTTTTGGGTGAAAGCACTTAACTCATCACTAAAACTAACAGCACGAACTTTTCCACCACTTAAACTTTCCCCAACAGACCTAATCTTAGCAAAAAAAGTAGTTTGAGAATCCTTAAAACCAACAGGAGCAACCCTAACTCTAGGACTTTTAGTAAAAACATCAACCGCTTCACTCGTAATTCTAATATTAGAAACAGCACCAGGTTTACCAATCTTAACAATACCTTCACTAACAAAACCAGTTCTACCACTAAGGTTTTTTAAAGCGAATTTTTGTTTAGAAAGTAAATCAACAAACCTTTCTTCTGGAATTAATCCTTGTAAAGTGAATGGAGAGCCTAAAGGTTTTATGTTTTTTGCTTTACCAATCAAGTTGTATGCTTGAGTAACATCAAAGTTGTAATTAATTGGAGTAGACTTTAATTTTGGCGCTAATTTTAATATTTCTCTTAGCTTGTTTGTTTCTGTGTACTCTAAAATTCCTTTTCCTGTAACTGTGAACTTTTCTGCACTTCCAATTCTTTTTTCTACAACGTTTGAGTATTTTGGAAACCTTATAATAGGTTTAACTAAGTTTCCTAGTTTTGAAGAAATATTAGGTGCAACTAACTTAAAAGCTCCCTTACCAGTTAAACCGATTAATTTTAAACTTGAACCAAAAAATCTACCACTTATGCTTGGAGTAAATACTAAAAAATCTTCTGGTGTAACTATCGCTTGTTGAGCAGAAAAAACCATTCCTTCAGCTTCTTTTGAAAGTTGTGCAAAAGTTTTAGTTCCCTCTTTTCCAGGAGCAATATACAAGTCTTTTCCTTTCTCTAACTGAATATAATTAACTCCTGTTGTTGTTGATGCTCCTTCTCTAACAAAAAAACTTTCAGGTAAATTTGCTAAATATCTTTGTTTTTCTTTTTCAGCATAATCGGCCCTTTCTGGTGTTATTACTGTTAATGATTCATAACCTTTTTGTCCTGGTAGGATAGTTTTTGGTGCTTGTCTTGGATCTAAAATCATTGTTTGAGCTAGGCTTGATTTTGATATGCTTTTGCTTTGTTCGTCTGCTTTAACATTATCTTCGTATTCTCTTATTCTTCTGTTTAATTCCATACTAGCGTATTGTAATGCTTCTTGTTCACGCATAGCTTTATCATAATCTTGTTTAGATAATTCTTTACCACCATAACGAGAATTAAAATCAGAAGAACGCCTCTCCAAAACATCCGCCTGTTGCTGTAACAAACTAGCTTCATTTTTAAGTTTATTAAGTTCTTTATAACGCCCTGCTCTTAACAAAGCATTAACTGGATCTTCAACACCAACTCTCTTAGCCAAACTTTCTTCAGAAAACTTACCCTCATCTCTCAAAGTTTGAGTAATAGTAGCAATTTTATTACCTACCCCAACAACATCTCTAACACTAGCACCAGTATCAACTGTTAATCTAACTCTTGGAGCAGAACCACCCCCACCACTAGAACCACCATTATTATTATTTCCACCATAAAGCTCAACAACTCTTTTTTCAACATTCTTAGGATCAGACAAAGAATCAGGCAAAGTAATTCCTTGTTTAATAGCCTGTTGAATCAAATTTGGTTTAGTAGTTTTTTTCGTGTTTTCTTCATAAGATTTTGTAAAATCCCAATTAGGATTATTAATAAACCTAGCCATTAGTTATTCCACCCAGTTAATAAATAGTTTCTCAAAACACTTTGTTTATACAAAACAACCTGTTCTTTAAAATCCATGTAAGCCAAAACTTCTTGCGGATACCAAGATTTTGGTAATCCAATAAATTCTGCAAAAGAAATAAAAGAATCCATTTGTTCAACTTGTCTTGGAGTATAAGCAAAAACATTCGTGAACAAAAACATTAAACAAATTAAAATAATAACTAACCTATTCATACTTAATATATAAGTCAAACTATTATTTAAACTTAACTAAAAAGTTTTCTAATAATGAAAAGGAGAAGGTTTACGCAAAACACTCCGATTAAAATCAATAACAAGCATAGAAACAATACCAACAGCAATCAAAGCAAGAGAAAACATCTGCAAACCTAAGTTACTCATAGAAACAACAACCTCACTCAAATTAAGGTCAGCATCATAATAACGATCAACTACAAGACCATCAAAACCGTACAACAACATTCCTGAACCGATAACAATCGCACAACCAAGAATAAATAAGTGCGGTATTTTTAACACCATTCCTAAAAAATAACCTAAAGCACCTGAAGCTAGAATTAGTAAAAAAATATTCAACTCCAAACCCATAAAACCAACTACTAATATATTAACCAAACAATTATATAAACTTATTGTCAATCCAACAAAAACACAACACCCCTAGAAACAGGACAACCAACAAACTTATCCTGCTTAGAACAATTCAAAACCTTCTCCAACGGCTGTAAATTACTCAAACAATAACCCCTCTTAATCAACTGCTCCTCCGTCTTAAACCAAGAAACAGGAACAATATGATCCACTTCCCAAAAAGAACCAAAATTACTCCAAGACATTTCAGTAGTAAATTGTTTCTCCAAATGCAACTTCAAATCAGTATAACTATAACCAACCAATTTCTCAAAACTGGAAACCTTCTTAGAGCCATAATACTTTAATAAATTAATCCTTAAATTACTCCTTAAATTATGAGCCAACTTAAAACAAGGGTTAGAATCACGAATCTTTTTAATATATTTTTGTCTTTCTTTCAAATGCGACAAATGATAAGCCTTAACCTTAGCTTTAATCTCTGGTTTTTTATGGTATGCTTCATAATGTTTTTTTCTACATTCAACAGAACAAGTTTTACCATTATTAATTCTACCTTTTGTTAAAAAAGTTTTCCCACAAACAGAACAAACCTTTTCTCTTGAAGTAATAATGTTCCTTTGTTTATTATCTGATAAATAAGGGTTTGGTAAATCTGATTTTGAATAATGTAAAAAGTAGTTTCTTTTTTCTTTGTAATATTTTTTACTATAACATTTTGAACAAAAATCTCCATATTTATTTTGGGTTTTTTCTCCACAAGCAATACAAACAATTTCTTTCATTTAATAACCCCATTACAGTAAGGACATTTACAATTTGGTTTTAGTTTAAATTTTACTTCGTTTCCTGGACTTGGTTTCCCAATTTTTTCAACAACATTTATGTCTATTAATCTTCTAATTATGTCAGCCACCATTGGTTTTGAACAATTTAACTTTTTTGAAATTATATCATAATTATTTTTCTTATTTCTAATTAAATTAATTATCTCTCTTGCTGAATTTGAATATTCACTAAACTTGTATTTTTTTACCAAACAAATCACCCATATATTAATATTAGAAGTGTTTAAAAATGTATTGAATAAATAAAAAAAGATAAGTTGTTGCATTCATTTTTCAACAAATGCAACCACTTTCAAGAAACCGTAGTTCACTAGTTAATTAAACCTAGAGAAAAACTCGGATAACTGCGTATGCAACAAGGATTGCGAATAATCCTGTTAATACAACAACTACCGAATCAGCGTTCACTAACAATGGTGTGAATTGTAGGATTATATATATTCCTATAATTCCACTTACTGCTAATGCTACTAATCCTTGTACTCCAACTTGAGCCATACTTATTATAATAGTTGAACTTATTTATAAGCTTTACGCTTTTTTGTTTTCTTCAAGTTTTCTCTTATCAGACTTAGAAACAAAAACATGAGGTTCTAACAAAAAAACTTCCTTAAACATATTAACAAATAAACCAATCATAAATTATCACTCCATTTTAAATCTTCTTTTTCTTTAAACCAACTGCACCTTGTAACCTTTCCCTTTTGGTCGCAAAACTTCTTACAGTTTCTCTTAAACGCAATAGAATAAACACAACTCTCACACAACAAACCCATAACTTATTCCTCTTCTTTTATTTGTCTAACAATTTCAGTACAAGCAGAAAAACAACCAGACAACCAACAAGACTCTTTTTTACTTTTATTCAATTTCACATTATCCAAATAAACTCGCTGTTGTTTTTCAATTAACTTGATAATTGCTTTTTCTTTATCTTTAACTCCTCTTAAATACCATTCACGCCTAATACTCATAATAAACCAACCTCAAACAAAATATACAACGGAATACCAAACACAAGACTAGTAAACAAATCCCCAGTAGGAGTAATTAAATTAACTAATACAAAAATCCCAATCAAAACAAATAATCTTTTCTTTTTCAAATCTTCAACCTTAATTAAATTAGATTTAATTAAAGCTTTAATTAATAAAGGAAACTCAAAACAAACCCCTGTAATTAAACTCAACAAAACTAATGAAACAAGAGTTTCACTAAAACCCCATAACTGGGTTAAACCAAGACTAGAATTAATTTCAGACATTGCAGGAAAAATAATTAAAGTAGTAGCAAAAAAACCAAATATTAATCCAATAATAAACAAAATAATTGCCCACAAAAATAAAGGATTAATTAACTTCTTCTCTTTTGTAGTTAAAGCGTCCTGAATCCAAAAACTAAGATAAGCAAAAAAACCAATATTAAACAAAACAAAAAATATTCCAAAACCAACCATTA
>MTKZ01121005.1_pt1 | contig 21334 bp, 18 predicted proteins | sample 1042781 | NCBI WGS metagenome assembly MTKZ01 (sample SAMN06212207, study PRJNA360539) | anaerobic digester metagenome | biome: Wastewater treatment plant; material: sludge; isolation source: anaerobic digester fed with sludge from wastewater treatment plant | place: Denmark: WWTP Viborg ... | reverse complement strand
CGATCTACCGAAGGCAGAGAACGAGTAGTGGAAGACGTGGCCGTAGCTGGCCAGCCAGACGGCTACGACACACAACGTCAGGCACACGAGGACAACGATGACGGTTCTTCGGATCATGGTCTTTCACCGTCTTCGAGGCACCGCCGCTCGCCGGAACCAGTGCATGGTGTCATTCTCCTCCTGCGATCATTCCTTGTCAATCCATCGCGGCTGTTGTCGCGGAGGGTACCTGCTCAGCAGAAGCTGTCAGCCGTCAACAATCAGCCAGAAAGGCAGGTCGGCGCTTCGCTCTGACCTGCCCTACATGCCGCAGGCAGCGGCCGGGGCGGGCAGATCGCGGTGAATTTGTTCGAGGCGATAGCCGAAGCCGGAGCCGCGGACTGTGGACCAGTCGACGCAGCCTTCACGGCGAGTGTACAAACCGGGATGCACGGCCGCCTCGGGCGCGGAGGCCTCGGGGTAAAACTGCATCGCGTTGGTCTCGACGCCGGCGATCGTACCCACGTGGGCGGCCAGCAGAACGTGCGGGATCTGAGCCAGCATCGGGTTGGTCAGGTCCTGCACCATCAGCGTCATGCCATGTGCCTTGGCCCAGCAGGCACCCAGCAAGGCGCCGCTCTGTGTCTTGCAGGTCTTGAGGGCTACGCCGGTCCAGCCCAGCCGTCTTCCCAGACGGATCAGGTGCCAGTCATGAGCGCTTTCATCCATGAACAACGGCTTGCGGGCCGAGACGCTGTGTACGTCGATCTGGTTGGCCTCCAAGTCATAAGGGAACGGCTGCTCGACATACAGAATCATGCCGTAGATGCGCGGCTCATCGAGCAACAACCGATCGAGAATCTCGTTGACGTAATTCGGATCGGTCACCGTGCAGTTGAAGTCGGTGGTCAGCCAATCCACGCCGTGCGCGACGGCGATGCGGCCCACCTTGACCAGCCTTTGGTAGTCCCACGCCTGGTTGTTGCCGCGGAGTTTCACCTTGAGGCAGTTCAACCCGTCTCGGCGAATCCAGTCCGACAGAAGAACCGGATAGCCGTCCTGGGGCTCCGAGCCGGTAAGCTCAGAGGCGTCCAGCGGATCGAGCCCGCCGACCAGATGCCAGGCCAACAAACGACACGGCGGGTCCGATGACAGGTAGTCACGCGGATACTGCCCGGCGAAGCTGACCTTTGCCCCCTCGGCCGGCTGGAGGAAATCATCGAGCGTTCGGCTCATGAACTCGCCGCCATATGTCTCATATACCGGCCGATCGACAAGCTTGCCGAAAGCGTCATGCAGCGCGATATCGAACGGCGAGCAGCACACCAGGGCCGCCAGCCAGGGCATGTACTCCGATGGATTGGGACACTCGCGGTTGATCTCGGCCAACAGACCCGGCAACACATCCTGCTGGAAAGCATGGCCCACTTCGATCGGATGGCCCGAGACATCAAATTCCGCCCAAGCCCTGGTCAGCATCACGCAGAATCGCTTGAGCGTCTCGTGCCGTCGCTCGTAAGTGAGACTGCCGGGCCAGACCCACTGCACGCTCAACGGCGTCTCGCCCCAGCCCTCCGCGGTCCGCCCCGCAGTATCGCGCACCTTCACACAAGCCCGAGCACAGGTCACATGGGTCAGCGTTTCCGGCCCGAACTTGAGCGGAACACGCGTTTGAACCGGAAGGAAGTGCAGTGATGCGCCGAATGAGCGAACGTCCGTGAGCTTGGTGGTCTTCACGCGTTCTCCTCCGGTCCAGCGGCCGCTGCCTCAAGCTCCGGAACCGGTCCCTTGAGCGGAGCACCGACGCCGTCCTCGTGCATCTTGCCTCCGGTGTCCGGAGCAAGCCAGATGACGAGCAGACCCAGCAGATAGACCGTCGCGATGGTCATGGCGGCCGGGCGGTAGTCGCCGCCAAACGCACTGACCAGATAACCCGCCCCGAACACTCCGAGACCGGTCAGCACCCGGCCGATGTTGTAGCAGAAACCCTGCCCACTCGCCCGGATGCGCGTCGGGTAGAGTTCCGGCAGAAACTTCGGCAGCCAGCCGAAAAAACCGGTGACAAACAGCCCGGCCAGAATACCCATCAGGAGCAGCATGCCGCTGTAATGGGTGTTGAAGAAGAAGAGGCCGGTAACGGTCGCCCAGGCTCCGAGACACAGAAGCAGCCACGACCGGCGGTTGCCCAGCCAGCCCGCCGCAAGCCCGCCGAGAAAGCCACCGACCATCTGACCGTACGCCGCCCATTGCGCGACAATCGTCCTGCCGCTGCCGTGATCGGGGGTCCCTTCAGTGATCTGATCGACATAAGTCGCCAGCCACAGGAAGCTGCCCCACGTTCCCAGCAACGCCACCGTGGACAGCAGGCTGCCCACCACCGTCGATCGGCGATAGCTGCGCGAGAACAAGTCACCAAGCGACGAATGCTCCTTCTTGGCCCGCGAGAGTCTCCATCTGGTCGGCTCGGGCACGAAGAAGATGAGCGGCAGGCTGGTGATACCGATGAAAAAGCCCATGCCGATCACCCATCGCCAACTGTAACCGACCATGAGACGCGAATAGGTCGCCGCGACGAAGTAGCCCACGTTCGCCGCCGCGCCGATGGCCCCCGCCAGCACGGAACGCAGTCGTTCCGGCCAGGTCTCGACCACCAGGGCCACGCACAACGGCCAGGTGCCGCCCAGACCCATCGCTCCGAAAAACCGACAGGCGATGAAATGCCACCAGTGCCCGGACAGCGCCGACAACCCGGTGAACGCCGCATACATGGACACCGACAACAGCAGCGACCGGACGCGCCCGAAGCGATCGCCCAACCGCCCGAACAACACGCCGCCGGCCGCCGCTCCCCACATCCACATGGCCAGCGAAAGGCTGAACTTTGGACCGACCACCTCGTCGATTTGCCTGGTGAGCGGTTCGAGCTGGGCGCGCAGTTCGCCTCTGGCCGACTCCGGCGCAAGGTCAATCTGTTTTTTGAGATCAACTGCCTGAGCCAGCAGGTCGGATACCTGCGGAGTCAGATCCTTCAGGGCCTCGCGGGTCATGATCGTGTACACGCCCTGCTCGACGCCGTCGAAACCCCACGCCAGAAGAGCCGCGATCAGCGCCAGCCACCGCCAGAACGGGCGGCTTTGGTAGATATCCTCTTCAAGCGACGGGTTCTCGAAAGAGTTCATGCGGACTCTCCTCGGATGCGGTGGATCGGGCCGACAAGGTCAGGTGATAGAGGATCGTCCCGGCAGGGTCAAGGATCAGCCGGTTGGCCGCGTTCAGCAGGTTTCACGGCGTCGGGCAGCCGCATGCCGGCTCGGGCTCCAGGCCGGGGCCACTCATGCAGTCGCGGAAGATGCCCAGATCATCGGCGTCGGTGTCGTCATCGTTGTCAAGGGGCGTACGGTCGCACAGCGGATCCATTTGCAGCGCACCCGCTCCGGTGAGGCATGCCTGCATTCGCCCGAAGTCGACCTGGTCCACGTCGCCGTCCTCATCGAAGTCCATGCGAACGGGAATCGGCGGCGCCAACTCGCCGATGATGTCACCGGCTTCGTACACCAGGATTCCCTGAGCGTACACGGCCGCAAAAAGCCGCTGCGGATTGAGCGGATCTTCCGTGACCGCCAGGCTGCTGTAGGAGAGAGTCTGGCCGAGCTGCTGCTTCACGGCTCCCCGGCTATGAAAGTTGTCGACGTACCACATGTTGCCCGACCCTCGGCAAACGTAGATATTGCCGCTGTGTCCTCTGGAGATCATCGGCCGGTAGTTGACCTTTCCCTCTCCCGCCGTGTCCGTGATCCGCTGCCAGGTCACCCCGTGATCGGCCGTGCGCCACACGCCGCCACCCTGGGTGCTCAGGGCGAAGACACCCGGATTGTGCACGTCAGTTGCGAACCACCGGCCCATGCTCGCCGGATACTGCACCGACACACCGAAATCATCGGTGTAATTGGTCTCGGCAATGATAGACACGTCGTCATAATCGGATTCGGTCTTGCAGGTCACCAGTCCGAAGTACCCCGGACCGTCCCAGCGATGATTCGGGTCTGTGTACGTGCCGATCGATGCGTCGTTGACGAACAGTTCGAACTGGTTGCCCCATGCATCGAACCGAATGGTCGTCCACTGCGTGGGATCCGCAACCGCGACCGAACTCAAGACCGTCTTGTCGGTTTGGTTCCAGAGGGCGACTTCGCCGTTGCGTCTCATGAAGACCAGCCATCCGGACGAACCCCAATTGCTGTCCACGTCGCTCAGGCGAACGCTGAACCCGACCCAATTGACCGGGTCGTTGTTGTACGAGTTGATGAGCCGCATCCGGCACTGGTATGAGCCGTTTCCGAAGGTGTGGTGATCCAGGTTCACCCGGTAGTTGCAGTACACGTTGATCCGCTGGTGCATTGCGTCATTGGAGATGTACCAGTCGCCGTCGCCGATGCGCCAGTCGCCGTAGAACATCCCGTCACGCACGTGCGTCCATGTCTGGCCACCATCGGCCGAGCGCCAGACGTAGCCGTACTGCTTGTTGCTGGTGTAGGTCGGCCAGGCGGCGACCAGAACCACGTTCGGGTCGAACGGATCGCCGGTCAGATCGGAGAAGACCGTGAAACCGATAGGCGTGGCCGGGATCGTTCCCGCAAGTGTCCAGGTATCGCCACCGTCATCGCTGCGGAAGACTCTGCGACCGTCGCTGTCTCCGATCCAGATCCGGTCGCAAGTTCGTGGGTCCGGCCAGAAGCCGAAGACGTCGGTGGGCCCGGTTTCGGGGTAGATCTCCTGCCATGTCAGTCCGTAATCCACCGACCGCCACAGCCCTCCCTGCAAGGCCGTGCTGTACCACCGGTTGGGGTGGTATCGATCGATACGAACGAAGTCGCCCGGCGACATGGAGTAGCATTCCCAGTCGGTTTGTCCCGGCAGACGCCGATAGATGACGTCGCCGCTGAGAATGCAGTAGCGGACGTCGCCCACCGCGAAGGCCTGGAGCCCGTAGAACAATGTCGTCAGCGGCAGACCGGTGTTGATCTCGGCGAACGTCTGGCCGCCGTCAACGCTCTTGTACATGCCCAGACCCCACGTGCCAACGTACACCACGTTCGGGTCGGTCGGATCGACTTCGATGGCCTTCGCCCCGCCCAGCAGCACCGGACCGGCAATCCACGTCACGCCGTTGTCGAAGCTGCGCCAAATCGCGTTGCCGGCGATGGCATAAGCGATTTGCGGATTCGATGGAGCAAAACGGATCGCCGCGATGACCATGCTGTTGAAGAGTTGCGTCTGGCGCGCCCACGTGGCCCCGGAGTCAGTGCTCAGCCAGGTTCCACCCGCCGCACTGGCCCAGATCTGGTTCGGCGAGGCCGGATTGACGACCACTTCATAGCTGCTCGCATCACCGGTTACCGGCGGCGAGTTGATCCACGTGTGGCCGCCGTCGATCGAGCGGTACACCGTGTTGTGCGGCGAGCCGCAGTAGAGACGATTCGCGTCCGACGCGTCCAGAGCAATCGGCCAGGCGTCGTTGCCCACGCCGCCACCTGCAAGCGATCCCGCGATGTTGACCCAGTTGGCCCCGCCGTTGGTGGACTCGAACACCCCGCCTTCACATCCGGAGATGATCGTGCCTGCGAACAAATGGTTGGGGTCGTTCGGGTCCACGACGATGCCCTGCACTCCATTGCAGCCGTTCAACGTCGTGCCGGTGCTGGAGAGGAACCACGACGCCCCGCCGTTGGTCGTCTTGTACACCCTGCCGCCGCTGGCCACCCAGACAGTGTTCGGATCTGTCGGATGAACAACCGGCCCCTGGTGCAGGAGGTGATCGAACCCTGGCCCCTTGTCGGCATTGAAGGTGGCCGTCTTGGACCAAGTCTGCCCGCCGTCGGTCGTCTTGTAAACCCCGAGGGAACGAGTCTGGATGTAGATGATCTTCGGACTGCCGGGGGAAATGCCGATCCCGACGATCGTCAGGTGACGCAAACCGGCGTTGTCGGTCATCCAAGTGCCGGCCACGGCGGCGCTGACCATCAGGAATACCAGAAGGCCTGCGCAGCGACGGACCCGGACCTCTCGATGGTCATTCTTCAAGGGCTTCTCCTCCGCTCCCCGCGACGATGACATCAGTATACCACAAGCCGGTCTTGGACTGGCAGACCCAACCCATATCCATGGGGCCTCAGTGCCCCATGGCTGCTGATCGAGTCGGTCGAGGAACAATCAAGAACTGGCCGGCGTCGTGGCGGGTTTAACGCGAACCGTTGGCGGTTTGACTGGCAGGCCGGTGGTATTCCGGGCTTTGGCCTTGTTGATGCTGGTGAGGTCCAGATAGCGAGCGCCGCGCAGGTAGTAGAGCTTGCCTTTGACCTCCACTTCCTCGTACGCCCAGGGGACGAGCTTATCGGGCAGGTACTTGGACCCCGTTCCAAGCAGGATGAGACCGGCGGGCGTATTCAGGCCAGCCGGCACGCCGGCCTTGAGTCGATCGGTTGTGGTCTTGACGCGGTCGGCATCCGGGTACTTGTCCGTCATGAAGCTGTGAAGATCAACCAGACGCCCGGTCAAGGTCACATTCTGAGGCTCGGGCAGGCGCACTGATGGCCTGGCCTCTGCCGGAGCGTTCGCCGGAAGCGTCTGAGCGTTCGCGGCAAGATCCAGAATCGCCCAGCCACCAAGACCGGCCACGATAAGCCCCGCGCACATGCCGAGGGTTCTGCCACAGGACATGAGATCATCTCCCTTACAACGAAAGCGTTCGCCGCCAACGACCTCATCTCGTTGACAGGCCGGTGTACGAGCGCCAGCCGCTTGGCTTCACACCAGGATCGTACCCAAAGAACGAATTGCGCAACCTAGTAATCGGCAATGTCTTAAGGGATCTGAACCATCCGGTCGACCGGTACCGATCGTCCTGCCTGCAGCCCATGAGTCGGAATCCCGCCAGATGAACTACCCAAAGCACGGAAAACCGCCGTTCGACCCGCCAATGTGCCCTTCTCTCCATGGACTCCGCAGCGACGCTCCCCTGGGGCCGGCCACCAAATGCCGGCCCGGACGCTGGCCGCGGGCCCGCCACGCCTCTGGCTGTCCCTTGCCCGCTTTGCCTGGCGCACAGGCTCTCTGACGCAGCATCCATAAACTGTGTCTGGACATAGGCCTGCAGGTGAGTCTCTCTCGTAATTCGGATTTGGGATTTCGTCATTCACTTGGCCTTGGGTCTTGGTCATTTGCCGGAGTACTGGAGGAGGCCGCCCGGAACGTCACCCCCGGCAGGGGAGGGATCCTGGTGTATCATTCGGGCCCAATCTGGGTTACAATGAAGTGTGTGGAGAGAAACTGACAGCCTCGGGGTGGCTGGGTCCCAGGTCATTGCCGCGTCCGCGTCGTCACCCCGAGCTTGGAGCAGTCCGTATGACGGCACACGAGATCGCCTTTTTCTTCAACTTACCCGGCGGGCCCGAGTGGATCATCATTGGGGTGGTCGGCCTCCTGATCTTCGGCAAGAAGCTGCCCGAGGTCGCCCGTTCGCTCGGAAAAAGCGTGGTCGAGTTCAAAAAGGGCCTCAAGGCCGTCGAGGACGAGATCCAAAACTCCGGCAACGAGTCCGACAAACCCTCGAACCAGTTGCCCCCGACCAGCAACCCCTACAGTTCAGAATCCGCAGCCGAGCCGCCGCCAAACGAAAGCCACTGACCGGTCCCGCCCGCCGTTGTCCGATCCGTCATCCCGCCGGCCGTTCGGCCGATTCAGAGCCTTCACGAACTTGGCTGCTAGAGTAGTGTCTTGCGACCCCCACCCGCAGATAGGGCCTGGTCACCGTGCTGTCTCTTGAGCCATTGGATGCCGTCACGGACTGCCCCGTAGACAGCCCCGCCCTGCCAGCCGTGACCACCGCGGTAAGTCTTGAGCGCGATGGCCGCCGCCTTCTCATTGAGCATGCTCTCAGATCTGTGATTTTAAATCCCCGACCGGCATCCCCGTCCTCATCGGCGATTCACGCCAGCGCCCCGATTCTCCGCAGGTACGCCGCCGAGTCGGCAATGTATTCGAGTTGCTCAGCCTCGTTGCGCTCCACGCCCTGTGTGCCCTCGAGCTCCATGGTGTAGGGCCCCTCAAAGCCCCGATCGCCGAGCATCTTGAAGACGGCCGGGAAACCGACCACCCCCGTCCCGAGAGCGGGGAACGTCCACTCCTCGAACCCGCCCGGCGTGTCCTTGAGGTGAACCGAGCCCACGTAGTCGATGACCTTACTGAGTTCGCCCACGGCCGTCCGGTTACGGTTGTAGAAATAAATGTTGGCCGTGTCGAAGTTGATCCGCACGTTCGGGTGGTTGACGGCCTTCATCGTCTCCAGGCCCACGTCGCCGTTGGTCGCCAGGTCAGGGTGGGTCTCGACGCCCACGGTCACGCCGAAGGACCGGGCCAGATCGCCGATCGCTCGCATCCGCTGCCACACCACAGATCTGTCCGTCTCGCCCGCCTTGAGGCTGAGAAACAGGATCTTGGCCCCAAGAGCCACGCAGGCCTCGAACTGAAGCTTAAGCACGTCGGCCGCGTTCGGCTCCTTGATATCCGTCTTGCCCTGCAGCGAGGTCGCCGTCAGACCGTGGTCGGCCAGCCGCTTCTTCACGGCCGGCAGTTCCTCCAGTGACGGGGCGGGAATCTCAACGTTCCGAATGCCGATTTGCGGCAGGTGCGTCCACGCCCGATCCTGGTAGTCCCCGTAACTGGCCAGTCGGCAGGCGATGATGTTCGGCATGATGCAACTCCATATTCAAGCGGTTTTCAATTCCAACCGGGAGTGTACCATCACCCATCACGTAGGCCAAATGTCTCACGACCGTCAGCGAGAAGATACCGACCCTTCGCTAACGATGTGTGCAGTTCTCATGTCTGACTGATGGCTGAAAGCTGCTGGCCTTACTCCGCCGACAGAACCGTCTGCCGTGCGGACGCTCTCGCGGGCACATTTGCGGCGTTTGCGCCATAGCCGGCCGGAAGAGGCAATCCCAGCTTGTACCCGGCAATCAGCCAGGCAGTCCGGAAGAAGTAGCTCAGCGGATGTGCGCGGGCATGCAGCCGGGCGTGCTCCAGCGAGGTCACAAACTCGCTTGGTCCCTCGAAGTCCGGCATCATCTGATAGCAGGTGTCCAGATAGCCTCGATGGTGCACGTCGGTTCCGACGACGGCCGGAAAACCGTGGCGGCGGGCGAACCGCGCCGATCGTCTGTTGGGCAGCGGCGAGAGATTCTGTGCATTGGCGACCTCCACGGCGTCGATCAGGTCGAGAATGTCGTAAACACGGTCGCCCAGACTGCAGTCAAAGAGGCGGTTGTAGGGGTGCGGTACGACCACCAGACCGCCTTGCTGCCGGATGGCCTCCGCCGTCTGCCGCACCGACATCCCCGGCTCCACCAGGTCGCGCAAGAACAGCCCGATCAGGTGACCGTCGCGGGTGGAAACCTCCTCACCCACAATNNCCCACAATCACCCGCAGATCGTCACCCGCCGTTTCCGCCAGCCCGATGGCCCCCTCGATGGAATCGTGGTCGGTGACTGCCACGCAGCCGACGCCCCTTTCCACGGCTTCATCGGCCAGGCAATCCACAGACAGATTGCTGTCATCCGAGTAGTCGGTGTGAATGTGAAACACAGTCTTGACCAATCCCATGACGCCATCCATTTCCGTCCAGATCGCCCGAAGGTCCGAGTAGACACAAGTCAAACGCGGCGGGCCACGGACGGGTAACACTCAACTAGTTTAGGATGTCACCGCCCCGCGTAGTCAAGCACGCCGCCGCGAAAATCACGAACCGGCTCCGCTTCAAACCGCCTCGCTGGGAAGACAGCGGCGTTTCGGGACGAACCCTCGGCTCAGACGGAGTTCCATCATTCCTTCGACGCTGTCAAGCACATCTCAACCGCCTCGCGCGACTGTCCGATAATACCTCGACGTACACCAACGACGCAGCTATCATGCTGTTGAGCCGATTTGCGGGCGCTACGTCCCGCGAGTGCGGCACCTGGGAGACTGGCGAATGGGCAAGGATGTCGTTCTGGTTACCGGCGGGGCCGGCTTCATCGGCTCACACTTGTGCCTGCGGCTGTTTGACGAGGGTTACCACGTCATCTGCCTGGACAACTACTTCACCGGTCGACTTGAGAACTTCGGCGATCGCTATCAGGAGCTGCTGCTCAGCGGTCGTTTCGAGTTCCTCCGCCACGACGTGATCCATCCGATCGCCTTGGAGGTGGACAAGATCTACCATTTGGCATGCCCGGCCAGTCCGGTCTACTACCAGTACAACCCCGTCAAGACCATCAAGACCAATGTCCTCGGCACGTACAACATGCTCGGCCTGGCCAAGCGGGTTCGGGCCCGAATTCTGCTGGCCAGTACCTCGGAGGTCTACGGCGATCCGCAGGTTCATCCGCAGCCCGAGACGTACTGGGGGCACGTCAACCCGATCGGCATCCGCAGTTGCTACGACGAGGGCAAACGTGTGGCCGAGACGCTGATGATGGACTACCACCGACAGAACAAGGTGGACATCCGCATCGCGCGCATCTTCAATACCTATGGGCCGAACATGGCCGTGGATGACGGGCGGGTAATGAGCAACTTCATCTGCCAGGCGCTGCGCGGCGAAGCGATAACCATGTACGGCAGCGGCGAGCAGACGCGGAGCTTCTGTTATGTGTCGGATCTGGTGGACGGGCTCTGCCGCCTGATGGAAAGCGAGCACATCGGTCCGATCAATCTGGGCAACGACTCGGAGATCACCTTGCTGGAGCTGGTCAAGACGATCGAGAAGGCGATGGGACGGCCCTTGCCGGTCGAGCACAAGCCTCTTCCGCAGGATGACCCCTGCCGACGTCGCCCCGACCTGTCCAAGGCAAGGGAGCTGCTCGGCTATGAACCGAAGGTGCCGCTGGAAGAGGGTGTCCGAAAGACCATCGAGTACTTCAGGAAGGCGCTGGGCGATTAGGACCTTAGGCTCCCAGGTGCCAGTCGAGCTCTGCTTGCCTTCCCCCGAACAGCCCAACGGACTAGAAGACTAATAGACCAACAGACCAACAGACTAACAGACTGAAAGACTAAAGGACTAAAAGACTTCTCTTCGAGGCTTCAGACAATGGACGAATCGGTGAAGAAGGCTGTTGATTCCTGGATCAACGACTCGTCTATTGCCGAGTCTGACCGCAAGGAGATTCGCGACCTGTTGGCCGCGAATCATGAAAAGGAGTTGACCGACCGCTTCTACCGTGGTCTCGAGTTTGGCACCGGCGGCATGCGCGGCGTGATCGGCGCGGGTCTCAACCGGATGAACGTATACACGGTCGGCGCCGCCGCTCAGGGATTGGCAAACTACGTTCTGAGGCAGGGCGAGTCCGCCCGCAAAGCCGGTGTGGTCGTCGCCTACGACTGCCGCCGCATGAGCGACGTCTTTGCCGAGCGGGTAGCCTGCGTGATGGCCGCTAATGACATCCCGGCGTACCTGTTCGATCGGCTTCGACCGACGCCCGAGCTGTCCTTTACGGTCCGTCACCTCAGATGCACGGCCGGCGTGGTTATCACCGCCAGCCACAATCCGCCGCAGTACAACGGCTTCAAAGCCTACTGGTCCGACGGCGTCTCAGTGGTTCCGCCGCACGATAAGAACATCATGGCCGAGGTGGCCAGGGTCGGCGGCTTTGGAAACGTGAAGGTCACGTCCCCCACCGAGGCGAAGGCCAAGGGACTTCTCAAGATCATCGGCAGGGAAATCGACGAGGCCTTCCTGCAGGCGGTGCAGACGTCGTGCCTGAATCCCGAGGTCTGCCGCCAGCAGGGTGAGAAACTCAAAATCGTCTTTACCGGTCTGCACGGCACCGGCAGCGTGCTGACGCCAGAGGCCCTGCGTCGCCGCGGCTTCAAGCAGGTGATCGAAGTCCCCGAACAGGCCGCACCCGACGGCAACTTCCCCACCGTCAAGTCGCCCAACCCCGAGGAAGGGGCGGCCTTGGACATGGCCGTGGCTCTGGCGAAAAGGGTAGGGGCGGACCTGGTCATCGGAACCGACCCCGACGCCGATCGCGTGGGCATCGCCGTTCGCGCCCCCTCAGGCGGGTTCGAGCTGTTCACCGGCAACCAGACGGCCGCTCTGCTGACCTACTACATCTGCGAGGAGCTGACCAAGACCGGGCGGTTCCCGAAAAACGGCGCGCTGATCACCACCATCGTCTCGGGCGACATGATGAAGACCATCGCCAGGGCCTACGGGGCTGAGGTGATCGAGGTGCTGACCGGCTTCAAGTGGATCGGCGCGAAGGTCGGTCAGTTCGAGCAGGAGGGGACTGCGGGCAAGCCGAGCAAAACCTACATCTTCGGTGCCGAGGAGAGCTACGGGTACATGCCGTGCACCTATACGCGAGACAAGGATGCCGTCACCAGCGCCTGCTGCATTGCCGACCTGGCGGCCGTCACCGCAGCACGCGGCAAGAACCTCTACGATCTGCTGCACGAGCTCTACCAGCGATTCGGCTATTTCCAGGAAGGGGCCAAGAGTTTGGAGCTGCCCGGTGCCGACGGCGCCGCACGGATCAAAGACATGATGCAGCGATTGCGCACACAACCGCCCGCCTCGATCGGCGGGATCCCGGTGGCCACCGTTGCGGACCTGACCACCGGCGACATCCGCGACGCCCGCACCGGCAAGCCCGCCGGTCGCTATGACCTGCCCGCCGCCGATGTGGTCTTCTTCACCCTGGAAGACGACACCAAGGTCATCGCCCGCCCCAGCGGCACCGAACCGAAGATCAAGTTCTACGTTCTGACTCGCGCCCCCGGCGACGACCTGCCCAAGGCCCGCGCGGACGCAACCGCACGAATCAAGGCCATCATCGACGACATCACCAAACAGACATGACCGCAGGAAGCCGGATGTCACTCCGGCCTGTGCGTGATGACTTGTTTTTTCCTCTCCTGGCGCGCCTTTCGGGTCCGTGTTCAACCGTCCCCACGGTACCTCACGTAACGCGGTTGCCGTCTTATCCCATGCAGTAACTGCCGGGCTAATGTCAGCCGTGGCTGAGGCACTCCGATTCGCCGGCCGTCATTTCGCGGCTGCCGCCTTCTTCCGCCCGAACTCCGGGTCGATCTTGAGCATCGCCGCGACCACCAGGCCCGGAATCGTGGTCAGCAAAACCCAGATGAAGAAATGCTGGTATCCGATCAGTTCCTGAAGCCAGCCGCTGAACATGCCGGGCAGCATCATCCCCAGGGCCATAAAGCCCGTGCACAACGCATAGTGCGCGGTCTTATGCTCGCCCTCGGCGATCAGGATCATATAGAGCATATAGGCCGTGAATCCGAAGCCATAGCCGAACTGTTCGACCGCGACGGCCGCGCAGATCAACGGGAAGCTTTGCGGCTGCACGTAAGCCAGGAACAGATAGACCCATCCCCCGAGGTTGATGATGATGATCATCGGCCAGAGCCAGAACTTCAGGCCCTGCCGCGAGATGACGTAGCCGCCGAGCAGGCCCCCGCCCATCAGGGCCGCAACGCCGCACGTTCCGTAAGCGATGCCGACCTGGGCGGTGGTCAGACCCAGGCCACCGGCCTCGCGGGCGTCGAGCAGGAAGGGCGAGATCAGCTTGACCAGTTGGGCCTCGGCGAGGCGGTACAGCAGAAGAAATGCCACCGCGAGAACAACCCGTTTCTTGGCAAAGAACACCGCGAAAACGCGGAAGAACTCGGCGAGGAAACCGCTGGACGCCCCGCCCCCCTTGGGAACGTCGGCCGCCGGATACGGAAGGATGAAGTAGTGATAGATGAACGCGGTGATGAAGATGGCCGCCAGAACGAAGAACGTGACGGACCAGGCCAGCCGAATGTTGCCGGAGGTCGCCTTGAAGACCGCCTGTTCCTCGGTCTTGAGCATCGGATCAATCTGGAAAACCGCCAGGGCAGGCTTGTTCCAGTTGCCGTCGTCAAAAAGCAGCCGCATGCCTTCCGCCAGCCGGATGCTGACGTTGCCGGACGCCCGGTCGAGCACGACCGCGACCTTCTGGCCCGGCTCCGGCGGCCTGGACAGATGCAGGGCCACCACGCCGATGTTCCCGGCGCGGTCAATGCTGGCCTTGTCCTTCGAGCCAAAATGCGTCCGCAGAAACTCCTCAAGTCTCTCGATGGGCCCGCTTGTCGGACGCGAGGGCTGTGTAGACGCTTCTTCTTCCGGTGATTTTTCGCCCGGATAGAACCCGTTGCCCAAGTTCGTCTGCTTGACCTTGGCCAGGATGGAGTTGACCTCCTCCTTGCTCTGCGCCACCGTGCCGATCTCCAAGGTCGCCGGTTCAGCAACGATCTCCAGCGGTCCGTCGGAAGGGGTGACCGCGAGGGAGCCCGGCAACGCGACGGCCACCTGGGCCGCATCCGGCTTGGACACCACCTGCAACTCCCGTGGCGGCAGGCCGCTGGCCCCCTCAATCAGACCCGCCAGGACAACCAGCACACCCTGGCCGGAGATCATCGCGATTCGATAGAACGTGCTGCGGACACCCACGAACGCCGCCTGCTGGTGCTGCTCCAGACCGAGCATGTAGAAGCCGTCAGCCGCGATGTCGTGCGTGGCCGAACTGAACGCCATCAGCCACAGGATCGCAGCNNGGAAGCGGAATCGTCAACGCCACCGACGCCAGCATCGCGCCGATCAGAAGCTGCATCGTCACGATCCACAGCCGCTTCGTGCGGAACAGGTCGACCAGCGGGCTCCACAGCGGCTTGATCACCCACGGCAGGTACAGCCAGCTCGTGTAAAGCGCGATGTCCGTGTTCGAGATCCCCATCCGCTTGTACATGATGACCGACACGCTCATCGCGACAACGTAGGGAATGCCTTGTGCGAAGTACAAAGAGGGCACCCAGGCCCACGGGTTCCTGACGGCGGGTTTTGAATCGCTCATCATCGTGTCCTGAATCAACGAGGGGTGGCGTCCCGGCCGCAAACAACGCACGGCCGACGCGGGAAACTATCGTGGATCGCGACGTGAAGGTCAAGAAAATCCGGTAGGATCGTCTCCCGGCAGGAGCAGCCTCCGCCCAAGACCGAACCTTGCCGGACAAGCCGGCGAAGGTCCGCAACTTCTCATGCAGCCTGCGCAACGGGCCGACGAGGGCGTCGGCCCCACTTCTCGCCCTACTCGATCACAGCCTTCTCGACCGTGCACGCTTCGAGCATGGCCGGGGCCGGGTCGCAGCCGATGCCCGGCGCGTCGACGGCCGTCATCCTCGACGGGCCCGAGAGGTGCCAATCGGGGACCGAGAGGTCCTTGTGGAAGAACCGCGAGCTGGGGAAAACGTCGCAGGGGTATTTGATGTTCGGCAACGTGGCCGCCGCGAGACAGTGAGCTGCACCAATGCCTGATTCGAGCATGCCGCCCACCCAGCAGCCGATGCCCGCGTCCCGGCAAAGATCGTGAATCTTCAGCGCCGGCGTGTGACCGCCGACGCGGACCGGCTTGATGTTGACCCACCTGCAAGCCCCGATCTCGATGGCCTTGCGGACCTTGTCGGGCGAGGTGGCGCTTTCGTCCAGGCAGATCGGCGTGCGGATCTGCTTCTGCAGCGTGGCGTGGTCGACGAGATCGTCGTGCATGAGCGGCTGCTCGATCATCGCCAGGTTGTGGCGGTCAAGCTGCTTGAACATCTGCACGTCTTTCAGGGTGTAACCGCTGTTGCAGTCGATGTGAAAAACGGCTTCGGGGAAGGTCTTGCGGACCGCCTGGATCATGTGCAGGTCCCAACCGGGAGCGTACTTGAGCTTGACCCGTTTGTAGCCGGCCTTGAGAGCCTGATCGATCTTGCCCAGCAAGGCGTCGGTGCTCTCCATCGCGCCGAAATCGGCCCCCACCTCGACGTCCGGTCCCTGCCCGCCGAGAGTCTTCCACAGCGGTTCGCCGCGCGTGCGGGCAAGCAGGTCCCACCAGGCCATGTCAAGGGCTCCCTTGGCGAAAAAGTTGCCCTTGAAGCAGGCGATCAACTGGTGCAGGGCATCGCCGGTTTCAATTTCACGGCCGACGATCGCGGGGGCGAGAACACTCCTGACCAGCAGGAAGACGCCCGCCGAGTACTCGGGACAATAGGTGGGACAGATGAACGGCTGTGCCTCGCCCCAGCCGTGAAAACCGCCGGAACGCAGCTTCACCAGCACCGGCTCCACGGCATCATCGGTTCCGTAGGCGGTGCGAAACGGGTACACCAGCGGCAAGTGGACGCGGTAGATCTCGACGGCGTCAATCCTGGGCATTCGATACGGCTCCCGACCGCCTCGTCATCGCAACCGGTACCCCGCGTTTCGAGAAGGCGAAGCACCCCGCAACCGAGTGGTCAGTTGTCTGAAAACACACGCTCGCCGCTGAACCGCCGGATAATCGGCCCAAGCTATCGGCCAAACAGGCTTGATCATCTCGCAATCGCAGCAGCACGCGAGGGTCAATGTAGGGACCGAGAAGCACCCGGTCAATACGGTGCTTCACATTCCCGATCCCCAGCCCCGAAGGGCCGGCAACACTGAGGCGCAAAGGTGCCGGCACCGCGAAGGATCTCACGGCCGCGATCTGCTCCCTTCCGGCCCTCACTTTCCTCTTCGTCGCCATCCGCCGGGTCAGAGCCCTCCACCAGACGCGCTCTGCAAATGGGTGAGGGGGGTGGGAAAACGAAAGGTTGAAGGATGAAGGCGGAAGGCTGAGTCAAGCGGCGGGGGGTGTCGACATACGGGCTTTCATCCTTCATCCTTCCGCCTTCATCCTTCTCAACAGACTCGGAGCCATACATCGGACAGCGGTTTGCGTCTCTAAATGGGACGGTATATCTTCCGGCAGCGAGAGCCATGAATCCCTATGCTCCCTACCCATTGAACCTCGTCCGCGACTGGTTTCACCGTCGGCGCTGGTGGGTTCGTTTGGCGTTGGCCGTCGTGCTGGTGCCCTGGTTCGGGCATTTCGCGTACACACGGTGGACGGGCAGGCCGGCCGAACGACTCGACCCTTACAGCCCAAGCTCGGCCGCTTGGGACTCGGTTCTGACACCGCCCGACCCGGCCGTCGATCGAACCAGTGAGATGGTCGCCGCTATTCAGAGCCTGCCGGCGTTGCCCTCCCCTCCGGTTCCGACCACTGCCCCCGCCGGGATGACGTGGGTGCCAGCCAGCGACAGCGCCGAATCCCTGTCGTCTCAGGCCTCGGCGACTGGGCGTAGGCTTGGCGCACCCGGCGCGACAGCACCGCCGCCACCGAGTTTCGCATTCGACCCGGGCTGTGCCCGTTACGGAGAGTGGAAGCCTCAGGATCGATATCACCTGCAGCAGATCATCAGTTATCTGGAACAGCCGGCGACATCGGCCGCGCTGGACAGAATCCGCGGTCTTGCGGGCCAGCCATACTGTCTCAGCCATCCCAGTTCAGGGATGGGTGGCCCGGCGGGCGGGGCACTCGGCAGCGTTCGCCAAGTGGCCATGCTCCTGACATCTCGCGCACGATACCACATCGCACACAAGCGAGACTTCGCGGCCGCCCTGCAGGACATCGAGACCGTCATAAAACTCGCCCAAGACATCGAACGCGAACGGATCTTGATCTCCGTACTCACCGGCTTGGCCNNGACTGGCTTGCTCGGAAGTCTCTCTGTGGGAGAAGGAGTTCGACCTCTCCGCTGACCAACGCCGACAAGTCGCTGAGATGATCCGGCGGCATCAGATCGACGTTGCCGCATTGGCAACCGCTTCGCTTGAGGTCGAACTGCGGTCGACCAGCTTTTACCTTGACCGGCTCTACACCAAGGACGCCGGCGGAAACGGCTGGATGGTTCTGCACAGCCGCAAGACCGGCCTGGATTGGCTGGCATGCGAGAACCTGCTTTCGCCCTTCTTCGACGACCGGCTCGAGACTCTCCGCCGGCTGAACCACATTCAGAACGACGCTCGCAGAATCATGGCGGAGCACATCGAGAGCCGGTTCGAAACCGACCTTTCGGCAGAACGCGAGTCAACAATGCTCATCCCCACCTCACCGTGGCTTTCTTTCGTGGCTCGACCACCTGCTGATCTTCAGGGGGTATGGCATCTTCGCCGCGCGAATGCACGCGCCGCGGCCGTGATTACGATTCACGCGATAGAAGCCTACCGCCGCCGGCACGGAGCCTATCCGGCGGAGCTCTCCTCACTGGTTCCCGAAACGCTTGCCAGTCTGCCTCCCGACCCCTGCAGTCGCTCCCAGGCACCCCTGGGATACCGGCTGGACGAGACGGAGGGCTACGTGTTGTACTCCGTGGGCATCGACGGCCAGGACGATGGGGGCATCAAGACCTCGGGCGGCTGGCGCGACGGCGACTGGTTGTTTGCCACCCGGAGAAGAGGCCTCGACGAAGTTGAAGAATGGATTCTCCTGCCGGTCGGGTCCCGGAAGCCCCAGACGCCTCAAACCTCGCCTGCCCCGACCAGTCAACGGAGGATGAGGCAGTGACTGAGCACCCCGCACAGATCACGGATGCTCTGCCGGAACACTGGCCGACCGCACCGGCTGCTGAGCCCGTGCGGCCATGGTGGCTCCCCTGGCCGATCGCGGTGCTGGCGGCACCGCTGCTGTGGATTCTGCCCAAGCGAATGGGCCCGCACTTTGCGGCCGTCCGCTGGCCGGGCATCATCGCCGCCCACCTGCTCTGGACGCTCTATGGCGTCGCCTGCATCTGCCTCGGGGTAACCGCTCCGCAGTACAGTTGGATCGCGTGGTTCGGGCGAGAATCGGCCGATATCCCCGCCTATGCGCAGATGACCTTCTCCCAGACCGCCCGGGCCCCGGTCGCCCAAGTGGTGTGGGAACTGTGCAGAGAAGCCAGCTTCGGCGGCGGTTGGGGAACACCCGGCTTCCCCGAAATCGGATCCGTTGTTGATCTGTTGTTATGGGTGGCCGTCGTCGCCGGTACGGAGATCTCTCTGGTCATTCCGGCACTGCTGCTGATGCCCTACATCGCGGCCGGAGAACGAACCCGCCAACTGCTGATCCGAAGCATCAAGATCACCCTGCTGAGCACAACGGTGGTATTCCCCGTGTCGCTGGTGCTGCAATGTGCGGTCATCTGGATCAACCCGTCGTTTGACGACGGAGTGTCGTTCACTCTCGTCACTGCGTTGGGCTGCGTCTGGTTCTGCTGGGTCTGGATCCGGGCGGGCATGCGTTACCCCGGACCAGCCGAGGGACCCGGCTGGGAACCTCGGAAAGCCTTGTGCGAGAACTGCGGATACTCGCTGACCGGTCAGCAGGTCAGCGGCCGTTGCCCGGAGTGCGGCTGGCCGGTCTCATATTCGCTGCCCTCCAGCCGCCATCCGACACCGATGGCCGCCGCGAAGGATCGCGTCGCCGCCGTCACGGCGTTCCTGCTGACATATCTGGCAGTCCTGGTCAAGGGCGACTTCTTCAAGCGGATCGCGGTCCATGCTGGGTTCGAAGCCTCCCGGCGATTCGCAATCTGGAGCAGCATCGTCTTCGTGCCCCTCGCGATCCTGATCACAGTCCTCTGTATCCGACCGACGGCCGAATGGGAAGAGATCACCGTTAACCTCCCTCTGGGCAGCAGCCGCGAGTTGCTGGAGAGCATCTGTATGTCAGCGGCGACGTGGGCGTTCACCACGATTGGCCTGCTTCTGATCCTCGGCGGGACCGTCCTGGCGTGCACCTGGTTTGGCTGGAAACCGATCCGCCCGCGAGCGGTGGTCGTTTTCTTCTGGTCCGTGTGGCTCACGCCCTTGTATGCGGCCCTGTGCGCGGCCACGGTAGTGGTGATGGTCATGAGCCGGTCAGACGCGTTGGCCAGGTGCGTCGACCTCGGCCGGTTCGGCAACATTGAATGGTTCATCCTGCTCGCTCCGGTCCCGTTCATCATCCTGCTGGTACCGACACTGCTTCTCTCGGCCCGCCGCCTCCTGCAAGGCAGCAGGCAGACCCGTTTCGCCAACGCATAGGGACTGCTCCTCCACCAAGGGCCGCACCCCCCATCAGAAACCCGAACGCCCGCGAGGGGGCTCAGCCTGCAAAGGCATAACCTGCTCCGGTTTTGAGACAAGCGTCGGGAATTTGGGTAAACCTCATCAAGGACCGAAAATCCGAAAAAGACCCGAACCAACTCGCCCGGCAGGCGTATAATCAGATGAAGAGCAAACGCACAGCAAGTGCTTTCTCTCGTCTTTCCTCCTCCCGCGAGATCGCCGGGATGAGATGCCTCAAGGGGTATCTCCTCCCGGCGATACGCGTTTTACGCCGACGTTCCGCCGGCGGGGACTTGGGATTGGAGGCTGGGGGCTGGCGAAGGCAAATGCCGGTCAATTATCGAAGAGCCCGAGTCCCCAGGCCCAAGTCCCCAGCCCCCGCCGTCAGCCGACCGGCTGACGGTGATAGTCCTGCAGGGCCCTGACAGCCCAATCCCCCTCGCGGAGGGCACGGATCGCCCGGACGGCCGCCCGGGCGCCGGTCATGGTGGTGACCAGCGGGATGTTGTGCATCACAGCCGCTGAGCGGATGCGGCTTTCGGTGGCGGCGCTGCCGAAGAAAACCGGCGTGTTGATCAACAGGCCGATCTGCCCGTCGTTGATCATGTCGATCAGGTACGGCCCGGCCGGATCCTGGATTTTCGACACCAACTCAGCCTCGATGCCGGCCGCGAGCAGCGTATCCCGCGTCTTGCGCGTCGAGACGATCCGGAAACCCATCTCCTTGAACTCACGGGCAACCGGCACGATCAGCGGCTTGTCGTGGTCGTTGACGCTGATGAGTACGGTGCCGCTTGTCGGCAGAGCCGTCCCGGCGGCCATCTGCGACTTGGCAAAGGCCAGCCCGAACGAGTAGTCGATGCCCATCACCTCGCCGGTGCTGCGCATCTCGGGGCCGAGAACGCAATCCACGCCGGGGAACTTGCTGAACGGGAAAACCGACTCTTTGACCGAAATGTGCCTGGGCCAGGGAGCATCGGTCAGCCCTCGCTCGCCCATCGCCTGATCGAGCGACTTGCCGAGCATCACTTCCGTGGCCAGTTTGGCCCACGGCACGCCGGTGGCCTTGCTGACGAAAGGCACCGTTCGCGAGGCCCGCGGATTGACCTCCAGCACGTAGACCACGTCGTCTTTCACCGCGTATTGCACGTTCATCAGGCCGCGAACGCCGATCCGCATGGCCAGTTGCTCGGTCTGCCGCTTGATCTCGTCGATGATGGCCGGGCTCAACGCATAAGGCGGCAGAGCGCAGGCGCTGTCGCCGCTGTGAATACCGGCTTCCTCGATGTGCTCCATGACGCCGCAAACCACCGCCCGTTGCCCGTCGCAGACGCAGTCAACAT
>MTKZ01117832.1_pt1 | contig 21365 bp, 19 predicted proteins | sample 1042781 | NCBI WGS metagenome assembly MTKZ01 (sample SAMN06212207, study PRJNA360539) | anaerobic digester metagenome | biome: Wastewater treatment plant; material: sludge; isolation source: anaerobic digester fed with sludge from wastewater treatment plant | place: Denmark: WWTP Viborg ... | reverse complement strand
GTCGTTGGGATACTTCGGATCATCGAACTGGCTGGCGTCGATGAGGCGACGATAGGTCCAGAACGGGCCGTAGGTCCCCTGCCGAGTTGTGAACATCGCGTAAGGAGGTCGTCCGGTCTGCCGGCTGATATCGAGGCTATACGGCTGGGCCTTCAGGTTCTTCTCATAGTCGGCAGGCTGAGAGGCCGAGTGCCGCTCACCCGGGCCTGGTCCCGAGCCTGTCGAGGGGCCTAGTCCCGAGCCTGTCGAGGGNNCCTGTCGAGGGACGAGACTCGATGGCAAACGGATACGTGAAGCTCTGGACATCCTCGGGGTCGCTCTCGTCCGGAGCGTGCGGCTCATCCGTCTCCTGGCGTGATTCGGCCCCGGTGACGAATTCGGCGGCACCAAGCGCGAGCAGATCGCCCAGTTCCGTCGCGTCGATCACGTATTGCGCGGTGACGCGGAAACGGTCGCGCGAGTCAAGGTGGATGAAATCCACGGCCGCGACGCGGTCGCCTTCCATCCGCACCGCGTACGCCCTGCATCGCTTGAGCACGTGCAGACGATTGCGGGCGATCGCGGGGGCCAGCAGGTCGTCGATCACAACCAGGGCCGCCTTGGGCTCGAAGCACAGACGGCTGACCCAGCCGTTACCGGGATTGAGGTGCTCCTTGCGAGCTGCCTCGGGCTTAAGCCTGGCGTTGCGTCGATACCATTCGCGGATGGCCTTGCGGAACGACAGGTAGGAGCGCGTGCCGCCGCTGGTTTCGATCCAGCCGTTCTCGTCCAGGGCACTGACGCCCTGGCTGGTGGCCTGACCGCCGAGCCAACTGGTTTCTTCGACCAGCAAAACGTTCCGGCCCGCATCGGCGGCCGCAATTGCCGCGGCAATCCCGCCGAGGCTGCCGCCGACAACCAGGATCTCGCACGAGTGCCGATCGGAAGGCTCGCCGTCTGTATCGACCCGGATTCCACGCAGTTGTTCAACATCAAGGACGACATGCTCGGCCGGGGCGGCGATGAGCCTGCGGTGTGCGCCCAGGACCCCGCACGCAACCGCCCCCGCCGCCAGTACGTCGCGTCGACTGATTGCCTGATTGAATTGTGCCGTTGCAGTCACCTCGTCGGCCCGGCATTATCGCCGAAAACACTTGCCTTCGAAAAGTCCGGAAAGGGGGACCATAACAGAATCGGCGGATTGTGCCGGACTGACCAGGGCAAGTAATCAACCCCCTTCAGGGAGTTTCCCCGCCAAAGGCGGGCTGATAGGCCGGCCGTTGTACGGCCGGTTGGTCATCGCACACGGTCATCCTTCCTTTCCGTGATTCCAGCCCGTTTCAACGGGCTTACGTTGTCCAGGGAAGCCCGTTGAAACGGGCTCAATGTGAGGAGACTGGGAGAGAAGAACGAGTGCTCAACCGCGAACCAGCCGTCAAACGGCTGGCCTATTTGCCCTTCGGGGAAGACCGCTGAAGCGGCCTGTCCACGCCTTGCGTCTGCCACTGACGCCGAGGACTACGACGCGGACGCCGACGCTATCACAGGCCTTCCCCAAAGGGTCGCGACCGAGTGAGCTTGACGGCGACTCCGAAGGTAACGATTGTAAGGGAATTCGCGGCCAGTGCCCATTGAAAAAGAGGAACGGCGACGGAATGATCTGTTGGCGACGGGAGTGCTCCGCGGCACCCGTCACGGACACGGAAAACGGACACGGAAAACGGGACAGGTTCGTTTTGCGCAGGTGTCTTAACACGGAAAACGGGACAGGTTCGTTTTGCGCAGGTGTCTTAATCATCTTTTCTCCTGCACGCGCCGCCTGCTTGGCTGATTGTGATTGCTCAGTGTGTCTTGCTCGTCGCGGCCGACTTTCGCGGGCGTCCGTGCGGACGCCCGGTATCCTCGACGAGGAAAAGGTTCCAGGATGAATCATCTGACACATCACCCTGACGCCGTTTTCTTCTCGCTCAGTTCTCCTGTCGTCTCCTGCTCCAATAATAGGGACAGTCACCTATTTCTGCACCTCCTCGCGTCTCCATGTCGATCTCTTGGCCGGACAAGAGAAGGGTGTCAGACAAGACAAGGTATCAGGATTAATTATTTGACGGATCGCGCTGACACCGTTTTCTTCTCGCTCAGTTCTCCTGTCGTCTCCTGCTCCAAGCTACAGATGTATGCAAGATACATTAAGAAGCATCGGCTGTCAAGTCCTTTTCGCGTGTTGTTCGGCTCTGGACGATTTGTGTGCCGACTACTGAAAACAACCCCGCCCAATGCTGGAAGGTTTCTTCATGAATCTGGAATGTGGTATCACTGAATACCGCATGCAGTCGCACGGGCGACGGGTTTCCGCATCTCTCGGAGGCACCGACTGTTCCCGAATGCCCGCGGCCAGTCAGTTCAACCCACCCTTCAGCCGCCGTTCGGTCGGACTGAACCCCTCAGTCGCATGAGAATCCCCGCAAGCGTGCAGAGAAGCATGTACGGATCGAGCGTTCTGCGCCGAATCACCGCTGTTTCCGGAGTTCACCGCTCGTGAGATTCATGGGCGACGGCAGAACACGCCCCATTCTCAACTCTCCATTCTCAATTCTCCATTCACAATTCTGCATTCCCCGGCGTTGCCGTCTGCAACGCTGGGGTCAATGCATCTCCGCCTCACAGGTTCCGAGGCCCTTGCGATAGTAGTTGAACTGCACGTTCGGATGCTGGGCCAGAAGGGACATCGGAACCGAGCTGTCGGCGATTTCCTTCGAGATCATAAAGGCCGTCAGGCGCTGTCCGAAGGGGTTGTCGTGCGTCCCTGCCTGCCAAATCGACACACGGCCGGCCTTCCACGTCTCAACCGGTCCGACACTGATGGCCTTGGTCGGAATACCGGCCACATTGCCCCCGCCGGAGGTCCGGGCGTTCTGCATGAGCGTCGCGGGGTGCAGATCCACCACGCGGGTTGTAAGCTTGCGGTAGACCGCGGCCGGCGGCGGTTCGTCAAGGTACGGCGCCTCGCGTTTGGGTGGATCATTGAACGCCCAGTGCTTGATCTCACCCTGGCCCCCCTGCATGACCGCGCAACGCGCCTTCTCCCAGCTCTTGATATAGGTCGTCGGATCGGCCTTGGGAAAATGGATGTTCGAGTCGGGCATGCGCAGGTCGGGACGAATGCGGTTGAAGCACAGCTCCCGGTCGGCCCTGGCAAAGGACAGCGGGTGCGTTTCCGGCACCTCTCGACCGTCCTTGTACCATTCATCCATGCCCCAGAAATGGGCGTGCTTAAGATTTACATCAAGGGCATTGACCAGCCGGGCCACCAACGGGAGCTGTTCCGTCGGTCCGATGGGGCCACAGATGCCCACCGGCTCATCCGGCGTCGCCTGCCGCCAGGCCTCGATGTACTCCAGGGCCTCTGCCAGATAAAACTCCTCCAGCGTGTCGTACATCACGACACGGAAGCCGTCTCGCGACAACTTGACGACATCGTCGACTGTCAGTCGGGCCACCTCTTCAAGCAATTCTTCCGGCAGCGTTGTGTAATCCCACCACCCAGGGGCAATCGAACTCATTTTCCGAGCCATGACGCGACCTCCTGTACCAGACTCAGACTAACGCACCCCGAACAGGGCCTCGTCGGTATGCCGACAAAGCTCAAGCGTTCGACATCCTAGCACGTTTACCAGTAATTTCCACTCCGTCAACGGGCCCATGGCGCGTAGCGCTGGCCTCGGGGCAGCAATCGCCGCCGCTTCCGCGCCTGCGACTCAGCCCAAGCCGCATCTCCAGGCTTTTCCGGTGGCGAAGTGCCCCCCAGAAAACACCAGCAATGCCTCCAATAATGCGCGCGGTTCAGCAATCGCTCACGTCCGCAAGCCAACACAGCACCACCGCGTGCGCCGCCGGTGCTCCCAGCCGCAAAAGCACTGCTTGAAGCCCCAAGGTTCGCAACTACCCGCTGTGCTGCACGATGTTCGCTTAGTGGACAAACTGTGGGCGGGGTAAAAACCCGAATTAGTGGAATCTCGGTAACTTACCAATCCTCGAGTGAACTGATGCCCAAACGTGCCTTTCACAAAGTAATTCACAAAGCGCTACACACAATAGACTTAAAGCGATCCACGACCTGTGAAAACCGTTTTTCGACCGTTGTCCACTACCATACGAGAATGATCTGTTTTGCTCACGCGCCCACTAGCGTGAAAACTTGATTTGGCTACAATGAGATGAAGGAAGTTGAATCAGGAGTTCAACCAGAGTCAAGTCCTATTGAAGGTGCTTCTAATCATGGCTGTAAGACATCACATCAAAATCCTTGTGGTGGATGACGACCCGCAGGTCTGCAAGATGATCAGCACAAGCCTGAAAGATCATGGATACCACGTGCAGTCCTACTCGCAACCGAGGCAGGCCCTGCAGGCCGTTCGGAAGGCGCCGTTCGACATGGCGATCATCGACATCAAGATGCCGGACCTCAACGGCCTAGAAATGGTTGAGAAAATCAAGGCGGAAGATCCCCGCATTGCACCGATCGTAATGACCGCCTACCCGGACATTCAAACGGCGGCCGAGACCATGCGTCTGGGCAGCCGCGACTATCTGTGCAAGCCCTTCAAGGAGGAAGAGTTGCTCCAGGCCATCGAGCGGATCGCACAGGAGATGGGCCTGGTTTACACCAATGAACAGGAACTGAACCGGCTCATCGGCCAGCGCATTCGGCAGGAGCGGCTGAAGCAGAGTCTGACGCTTCGGCAGCTTTCCGAGCGGGCCGAACTGACCACCTCACAGCTTTCGCAGGTGGAGTTGGGCAAGAATGCGGCCAGTATCTGGGCCCTGGCTCGGATCAGTTCGTCGCTGGGCAAGCAGTTGTGCGAACTGCTGGGTGGCCTGTGGGTCTCTGTCTTTTCGACATACCCGGACGCCGGGGTGTTTCTCACGACGCGAATTGCGGTGGTCTGCCCGAGTTGTTGACGGACAGACCGCCTTGCTTTTTACCGGCTATCGGGNNACATGGTCTGGCAAGATGAGTGAGGCTAGGACAAAAACAGGAAAGCCCAAGAACGAGGCCTTGGCCTTCGCACGGCAGGCAGCCCGGATCGCCGCGGACAACCACGCCGAAGACCTTGTCATTCTCGACCTGCGAGGCCTGTCATCGGTGGCGGATTTCTTTGTCATCGGCACGGGCACTTCAGACCGCCAGATGCGGGCGACCTGCGACGACATTGAGGAATATGCCCGGACGATCGGCGAAAAGCCCTTCGGTGTTAGCGGCTACGAGACGGCCACCTGGCTGCTGGCCGACTACGTGGATGTCGTCATTCATCTGTTCGACGCCGAGAAACGCAAGTACTACGATCTCGAACTCCTTTGGGGCGACGCCCCGCGCGTGGACTGGAGATAGAGCCTGCTGCCCAGTGGACTCAATGGACGCAATCAACCGGCTGCTGGACGGCGTCCCCCTTTGCCCCGCCCTTCAGGAGCAGGCCGCACGTGAATTCAGACGGATCTGCGGCTTTGCGACGTACCCGGCGTCAGTAGCGTCGACCCAAGCTCTTGTGCTGGCCCTGGGCAAAGACGGACGCTCGCGTCAATTGCTGCTGGCTTGCAGGCAAGGCGATTTCGGCCCATTCAGTTCGCTGACGCCCGATCGCCAACAGGCCGTCGGGGACGTGCAGATCGCGGCTGTCTCAACCGGCCCCGATGCGGCGGCCGTAAATCGAAAGGCGGTGCCCTGGACTTCGCCACGGTTGTGCGGCCTGGCAACATCCGTCGGTCTTGGTGACCGGCTGGGCCTGGCGACACCCGGACATATACTTGCCGTGCGAGACTCCGGGTGCGTGCCCTTCCTGGCACAACAGTCGGTTCGCGAGATGACCCGCACGCAACGAACGCCGCGGCAGGTCATGGACGACGCGGTCTGGGGGGTCTTGCAGGCGGGATGGAAACAGGGTTTCGGCAGTGATGCGGATCATCTGAAGACAACCGCCGATATTGACGCGACCGCGGCCGCAGGCTTCACCATGTTCACCGTCGACCCCGGCGACCATGTTTGCGACGAAGCCGACACGATGACGGCCGCAGCGGCATCGACGGCCGCGCAAGCCCTCCCCTGGACCAACCTGGAGACCAACCCAGAAGAGCTGCGAAACCGATACCTCGACCGGCGATTTTCCCTGGCCGGCGGGGGTGAAGTCCGCTTCACCGACGAGGCCTTGTTGCGGGCGGTCGTCAAGTATGGCCGTGCCATCGCTCACACCGCCGCGATGTATCGGCATCTGGCGACGAAGCGCGGCGCCGACGGCTTCGAGCTCGAAGTATCCGTCGACGAAACCGACACCCCCACGTCAGATACCGAGCACTACCTGGTCGCCGCCGAACTCAAGCGGCTTGGCGTCCAGTGGGTCAGCCTGGCACCCAGGTTCATCGGGGCGTTCGAGAAGGGCATCGACTACAAAGGCGACTTGAAGGTCTTCGAGCACTCCTATGCCAGGCATGTGGCGATCGCCCGGACACTTGGCCCGTATAAGCTCAGCCTGCACTCCGGAAGCGACAAGTTCTCGGTGTATCCGATCGCCGCGAGGCTCTCTGAGGGCCTGATTCACCTCAAGACGGCCGGTACCAGCTACCTTGAAGCTCTTCGGGTCATCGCCACGGCGAATCCCAACCTCTTCCGGCGGATCCTGGACCTCGCTTTCGAGCGTTTCGACGCCGACAAGGCCACCTACCACATTTCGGCCAGAATCGAGACAGTCCCTCGATCGCAGGAGCTGTCTGACGGCCAACTGGAGACCGTCCTCGACTCCAACGACGGGCGGCAACTGCTCCATGTCACTTACGGATCGGTGCTGACCGCCGCCAACCCGGACGGCAGCCACCGTTTCCGCCGGGAGCTTTGCGAGACGCTGATCGATCACGAAGAGGAGCACTATGCGGTCCTGGCGGCGCACATGCGAAAACATGTGGAGCCATTTGCCAGCCAGGGGCTGGGGACTGGGGTCTCGGGGCTGGCGAAACCCCTATCAGGCGCGGCGTCCAAGAGAATGCATGAGTGATCGCGTCTTGCGGCCCATCATCGCGAGTCTTCCGCAAATCTGTTCTGCTTGCTGGCGCGGTTTCGGGTACAGATCTGCAGTCAGCATCAGCTGGGTCTCCAATTCGGCCATGGAACCGAGGGCAACAGAAAGAAACTGCAAAAAATGCGCGGTCGTTCTTGCATGCCCTTCCGCTATGTTGCTCGGGATGGATACCGCCGCTCGACGCATCTGGGAAACCAGGCCAAAAGCCTCTGACCCGGGTAGTTCCCGAGTCAGAAGGTAGACATCGCGAGCCGCATTCATGGCCAACTGCCACACCTCCAGATCCCGATAGCTCTTGATGAGGCCCACGAACACACCTCCGCTCATCTCGCCGCGTGGTCTCACGCCGTAAACCAAGACACCGAACCAGGCTCCGGGCCCCAGCCCCCAGTCTCCAGCCCCCTCGATGAGGCGATAGCCTCAGCGCCTCGTCCAGTAATCGACCACACAGACCTTCTCGAGATGCGGGCCGACGATAGAGCCGAACTCCTTGTGGGCCGGGTGCGGCAGGTAGGCGTCGCGATCGGCCTCGGTACGGAAGGTCAGCAGAAAGCAATGAGTCAAGCCCTGAGCCTTGCCCTCGGGGCTCACGTCCGTGCCCCATTCGAAACGGGCAATCTCCTTGATCTTGCCGGGCAACTCGGCGAAGGCCTGCTCGATTTTCTTGACCTGCTCAGGTGTGGCGCCGTCCTTGAATTTGAACAAGACGACGTGTCGAAGCACCGGCTTGGCGCAGATGCAATTGGGACACTCGCCCCGAACACAGGCCTTTTGCTCCGTCTGCGAACAACCGGCCCAGAACGCCAACGCGATGAACATGCCAAGTGCCAACGGTCTTCTCATGAGATGAGCCTTTCATGCATAAGCTGAATTTCGTCCTGTTCTCGCTCGCAAAACGAGCCTCACGGAGCATATTCTGGCGACAACGACCGCGAAATCAATCCATGCTCCAGGACCCGGGTGCATGAACGCGTGCATGTCCGCCAATGTGAGCCGTGGGGTCCGCTGTTGATCCCCCTGTACCTCGGCGTCAATCTGCTGGTCCTGGTCGCCGGCCGTGATCCGTACCCGGGGCAACCCTTTCGAGTGTGAGGCCTTCAGGCAGCAAGGCCCCCGACCATCGCCGCAGGGGCCGGGCCGACGGGTAAACTCGTGCCTGAGGCACGGTGCAGGGACGCCGGCAATATGAAGGCCGGCCCGGCTTGACACGTGCGTTTCCCAGGATGTAGTGATATACTATCTTCTCCGTATCGGGCGGCAGGTGTTCGGATGGCGGCCAGGGCGTCGTAGCCTGGCAGACTTGAGATTCCCATTTGTCCGGATACCGGGATGGCCCGCGTACCCGTCGATTGGGCTCTCACTGCAGTCCAAGCGACGATGGGGCAGGCCATGCGTGCGTATTTCCGCAACGTCTATCTGGCAATCAAGACGATCCTGATCGGTCTGCGCATCACGCTCAGCTACTGTTTCGCCCGAACCATCACCGTGCAATACCCGGACGTGGCTCCGACGCTCCAGCCGCGTTTTCGAGGCTTCCATTACTACGAGATCGAAAAATGCATCGGCTGCGAGATGTGTGCGAAGGCTTGCCCGGTGGACTGCATTTCGATGTCCAAGACCGGCCCCCGCAGGATCGACAAGTCTGCAGGCGTGGCGGTCGGGGGCGCCATGACGAGCTACGCGATCGACTACAGCAAGTGCATGTTCTGCGCCCTGTGCACGTATCCTTGTCCGACCAAGTGCATCCACATGGGCAGCGTCCACGACATGTCCGCGTTCGAACGCGACAGCATGCTCGTGGAGTTTACCGAACTGGCCCGGCAGGGCCTGCAAACGCCCCTGTCGCTGTGGATGCAAAAGGCGCACCTGCCGGCCTGGGCCAGGAAGGCCAGAGACGAATGGATCGAACGCGGGCGCGGCCGGCATCAGCTCATGTTACAGGCAATGCAGGATCAACGAGTGGACAAACCGGTCGCTGGTTCCGGAGAATGAGACGACACGATGACGGCGACTCACGAGATGGTTCTGGCTGACGGCGGCGTACGTCTGGTAGCGGGGATGGCCATTTTTGCGCTGGCAGGCCTGGCTCTGGGCCTCGGGGCACTGCTCTTCGGCCGTCTGCTGAGACCCAGGCTGCCCAACAAGGACAAGGGCGAGGCCTACGAGTGCGGCGAGGTGGCCGTCGGGCCGAGCTGGGTGCAGTTCGATCTGCGGTTCTACGTGGTCGCACTTGTCTTTCTGGTGTTCGACGTCGAGATCGCCCTGTTGTACCCGTGGGCCGTGGTTTATGGCGAGGGCGAGATGACGTCAGCCGGGTCGGGAGTCCTGGCACAGGTCCGCAATGCGGCGTTGTGGGACATGCTGTTCTTCTTTGCGGTGCTGGTGGTCGGGTTCCTGTACTTGTGGCGGTTCGGCTACCTCGACTGGGTGTGGACGTTCGGGAGTCGGATCACAGTCGGAGAGGTGAACACGAACGAAGGAGAGGTTGACCAATAGCTATCAGCTCTTAGCTGTTAGCTTTTAGCCGTATGATTCAGGTCGTCGGTGGCTGCGAGGTACCGGATGCGTAGTGCGTAGAAACGGCCGGCTCGCAGGCCAGCCGCTACGGAAACTCAGCGGGTGAAACCCGCCCTACGGTGTGGAATGAGTTGGATCGAGAACAGGTTAGAGCCCGGCGTGCTGGTCACCAGCGTCGACTGGGCGCTCAACTGGGCCCGGAGCAACAGTGTCTGGCCAATGACGTTTGGCCTGGCCTGCTGCGCGATCGAGATGATGGCCACGGGCATGTCGCGGTTCGATTTCGACCGGTTCGGCGCCGGTGCATTTCGGGCAACGCCGCGTCAGTCGGACCTGATGATCGTGGCCGGGACGGTGACGTACAAGATGGCGACGCGGGTCATCCGCCTCTACAACCAGATGGCCGATCCGAAATACGTGATGGCGATGGGGGCTTGTACGATCGGCGGCGGCCCCTACTTCAAGTACGGGTATCACGTGGTCAAGGGCGTCGATCTGATTGTGCCGGTGGATGTTTACGTGCCTGGGTGCCCTCCGAGACCGGAGGCCTTGTTGGAAGGGCTGATGCGACTGCAGGACAAGATCAAGGCTCGCACCATCGCCCGCGNNCCGCCGATACCGCTGGTGTAAACCATGGCACCTGAAGAGATTGCGGACATCCTGCAGACAACCTTTGGAGATGCCGTCGTTGTCGCCGAGATGAGCACCAGCCACCCGTCGGTCAGCGTGACGGCCGACCGATGGCATGACATTGCCCTGTTCCTGCGCGACGACGACCGCCTGCGTCTCAACATGCTGCGATGCGTCAGCGGCGTCGATCTGCCCGAGCGGAACCAGATCGAGATCATTTACGACCTGACATCGCTTCGTCCGCCGAAAGTCGTGGGGTCCTACTGGACGGGCGACAACGAGATTGCCATTCGCGTCATGGTGCCGCGAGAAGGCGGTCATATCCCTTCGGCTGCCGACGTGTGGCCGGCGGCGGATTGGCACGAACGGGAGGTTTTTGACATGCTGGGAGTCGTGTTCGACGGACACCCGGGGTTGCGGCGGATTCTGTGCCCGGATGACTGGAAGGGCCATCCGCTGCGAAAAGACTATGAGTCTCCAGAGGATTATCACGGAATACCGGGAACGCCGCCGAGCAAACCCAGACCTTCCGGGAGTTGAAGCCGGTCCACCATGAGTGACAGGATTCTGTACAGCCAACCCGATCTGCTGATCGACCACGACCGGACCTCCGCGGAGGGCGACATCCGTACGGAGGAGATGCTCATCAATATGGGTCCACAGCACCCCAGCACCCACGGGGTGCTTNNACCCACGGGGTGCTGCGGCTGGTGCTGCGAACCGACGGCGAACTCGTCGTCGAAGCCACGCCGCACATCGGCTACCTGCATCGCTGTGCCGAGAAGATCGGCGAGAACCTCACGCCGGTGCAATTCATCCCCATGACCGACCGGATGGACTATCTGGCAGCGATGAACAACAACCACGCCTACAGCATGGCGATCGAGAAACTGGCGGGCATCGAGGTCCCCGAGAGGGCCAGGTACATCCGGATCATCATGGCGGAGCTGAATCGGATCGCGTCGCACCTGGTGGCCTTCGGCACGTTCGGCCTGGACATGGGCTCGTTCACCGCCGTGCTGTACGCGTTCCGCGAGCGCGAGTACATTTTAGACCTGTTCGAGGCCGCGTGCGGGGCGAGACTGACCTACAGCTACATCAGCATCGGTGGCGTGATCGCCGACCTGCCCGAGCGGTTCCTGGAGAAAATGGCCGAGTTCCTGGACTTCTTCGAGCCCAAGATCGACGAGTACAACAACCTGCTGAGCTACAACCACATTTTCGTGAAGCGCACCGCCAACGTCGGTGTGATTTCGTCGCAGGATGCGATCGCTTATGGGCTCACCGGCCCGTGCCTAAGAGCCTGCGGCGTGAAGTGGGATTTGCGCAAGTGTGCGCCCTATGACATCTACGACCGGTTCGAGTTCGACGTCCCGGTCGGCGTGGACGGCGGATCCGACGGCATCCCCCCGAGCGTGGTCATGGGCGATAGCTGGAACCGCTATTTCGTCCGCATGGAGGAGATGAAGCAGTCGGTGCGGATTCTGCGGCAGTGCATCCAACAGATCCCGGAGGGCGAGGTGAGAACCAAGCTGCCGAGGTCGCTGGTTTTGCCGAAAAACGAGGTGTATCTCGAGGCGGAGAACCCTCGCGGCCAACTCGGCTTCCTCATCGTGGGGGACGGCTCGCCCGTTCCGTACCGGCTCAAGGCCCGCGGGCCGTGCTTCTGTAATCTCTCCATCACCCATCATGTGTGTCGGGGAGTATTGCTGGCGGACGTGCCGGCGATCATTGGGAGCATAGATATCGTGTTAGGGGAAGTGGATCGATAAGGGCAGCTATTAGCTTTTAGCTATTAGCTGTTAGCTGACCGCATGGCTCAGTTGACGGCGCAGGACATCATCAACCCGAAGCGAGACCATGCTCAAAGGGGCAGGGCCATTGGCATTGCCGTTCTGCTCTCGCTGGTATTGGGCGCGGGAACGCTGGTCGGCCTGGGCCTGGCCGTTGTGAAGTTCGAGCACAACCCTGTCGTGGTGTTCGGCACGGCCGGATTGTTCGCGTGCTTCTGCGCGGCCGCAGGGACCGCCGTTTCCATCCGCTGGTACGCTGAAATCGGTCGCCTCCTGGCCAGACTTGCTCCGCTGCTCTTCTGGGGCTCAGTGGCCGGGCTGATCCTCGTGGTGTGGGCCTGTTCGCTCTTGTATGGCTACGTCGATCACATCCTGGACGTGGAGGACACATACGGCGCCGGGTTGACCATCAGCAACATCCAATGGGTGCTGGAACGCGAGGGCCACTGGGTCATGTGGGCCTGGCCGTTGTGGATGCTACAGTTCAGTCTGACGCGAGACGCCATCGGCGTGATCGCCCTGCTCGGCTGGGTGTGCCTCAACGCCATGTTTGCCATCTGGTGGGAGCGCAAAATCGCCGGGCGCATCCAGAGCCGCCTCGGCCCCATGCGGGTCGGCAGGTGGCACGGCTGGGCCCAATGCATGGCGGACGGCCTGAAACTGGTACAGAAGGAAGACCTGATCCCAACCGAGGCCGATCGCCTGGTGTTCAGGCTGGCCCCCTACCTGGCCTGGGTACCGGTGTTCTCGGCGTTCATCGCCCTGCCCTTCGGGGCCGGCTGGGTGTTCCGCGACCTCGACGTCGCCCTGCTCTTCATTTTCTCGATGCTCGGCGTTGACGTGGTCGGCGTGATCGTCGGCGGCTGGGCCTCGAACAACAAGTGGAGCGTCTACGGGGCGATTCGCGTGGCCTGCCAGATGGTGTCCTACGAGATTCCGATGGGCATGTCGCTGCTGGTGGTGATCATGACCGTCGGCACGCTGCAACTGTCCCGAATCGGCGGCGAGTTCCAGGCAGGCGGCTTTCATACCTGGCTGGCGTTTTCCAACCCGTTCACCTTCGTGGCCGCGTTTACCTTCTTCATCTCGTCGCTGGCAAGCTGCAAGCGGGCCCCGTTCGACCTGCCTGAGGCGGAGAGCGAGCTGGTCGCCGGCTTCCATACCGAGTACAGCGGCTTTCGCTGGGCCCTGTATTTCTTCGCAGAATACGCAGCCATGTTTATCATCGCCGGGCTGACGGTGATCCTGTTCTTCGGCGCCTGGCACTCACCGCTGCCGGCATCCTGGGGCAGCGCCTGGGCCCAGGGCAGTTTGCTGCAACGGGCGGTTCACGGTCTGCTGTTCAGCGGCCCGCTGTGGTTCATCGCCAAGTGCTTTTTCTTCATCTTCTGCCATCTGTGGCTGCGCTGGACGCTGCCGCGGCTGCGGATCGACCAGGTGATGTACACCTGCGTGCAGGTGCTGCTGCCGATGACCATGGTCCTGCTGCTGGCCAACACGTTTTGGATATTATGGGTGCCGGCCGACGGGCGGGTCGCGCGGATCGCGAATATCGCGATGACACTGGTTGGGACAGGCCTTGCGGCCGGATTCGTAGTGATCATGTGCCACGGCCTGATTCACCGCCGGAAACTGGTCGGAACTCTGGCAGTCAAACACCTGCCGGGAGCATGAATGGGATGCTGCGATATCGCTGGATCATCATGGTGACGATGGTTGCGGGTATGGCCGGCACGGCCCTCGCACAGGAGGCCGCCGATGCCTCGGTCCCCATCAGCCCGCACATCGAGGCGGTCATGTTCTACGTGATCGGCGGCGTCGCGGCCTTGTGTGCGCTGGGATGCGTGTTGTTCTCGAACGTGGTGCGAATGGCCGTCTGTCTGTTTGGGACATTGGGCACGGCCGCGGGGCTCTACTTCCTGATGGCGGCCAACTTCCTGGGGGCGATTCAGTTGATCGTCTACGCCGGCGGCACGCTGATCGTCATCATCTTCGGAATCATGCTGACCAGTCAGTCGCCGAAAATCCGGTTCGCCCCCAAACGGATTGAGGTCATAGGAGGCGTCCTGGCGTGTCTGGGGTTGTTCGTCGGGCTGGTCATGGTCCTGATCCGCACAACCTGGGCCGGCGGGAAAACCGGCGGCGAGTACACCGTGGCGCAGATCGGCGAATCGCTGCTGACGACGTACCTGCTGCCCTTTGAAGTGGCCAGCGTTCTGCTGCTGGCGGTGATGATCGGAGCGGCCTATTTGTGCCGCCGCGATCAGGATTGACGGAGCCTGGCATGCTGACTGTGGGATTGAATCACTACCTGATTCTGGCGGCGTTCATGTTCTGCTGCGGACTCTTCTCGATGATCGTCAAGCGAAACGCCATCGGAATCCTGATCGGCGTCGAACTGGTGCTTAACGCCGCGAACATCAACCTGGTGGCTTTTGCCCGTTACCAGGTGGGCGAGATCGATGGGCAGATCGCGGCCATTTTCGTGATTGTCCTGGCGGCGGCCGAGGCGGCCGTGGCGATCGCGATATTCGTGAACTACTACGCCAACCTGGCGACGATCGACGTTGACCAGGGCAGCAGGCTGAGCGGCTGACCCGGACGGGTTGGCGGACCTGGAAGGATGCGGATGTCTGGTCTGGAAACCATGCTGGTCTTGGGCGTCGCGGCTCCCCTGGTGAGCTTCCTGGTACTCGCCCTGTTCGGCTCGCGAATCGGCAAGCCGTGGGCCGGGTGGGTGGCGACGGCCGGAATCGCGACAAGCTGCCTGCTGGCAACGATCGTGCTGATTAAGTGGCAAGGCCTGGCCGCAGCCGACCGCCCCGTTCCGGCCGTCTTTCACTGGGCCACCCTCGGCAGCGTCCCCATCACCTTCGGCGTCAACCTCGACAGCCTGACCGTGATCATGTTCTTCATGGTCAGCTTCGTCTCGACCTGCATCTTCGTCTTCAGCATCGGTTACATGGCCGGCCACAGCGACGAGATTGACGGCCAGAGCAAGTTCCACCGCTTCTTCACCTTCCTGTCGCTGTTCGGCTTCAGCATGCTCGGGCTGGTGATTTCGAACAACCTGCTCTTGTTGTTTGTGTTCTGGGAATTGGTCGGCGTATGTTCGTACCTGCTGATCGGCTTCTACTTCCACAAAAAGAGCGCGTCTGACGCGGCCATCAAGGCCTTCGTCGTCAACCGCGTGGGGGACATGGGGTTCATCATAGGCCTGGGGATGGTCTTCCTGTACCTGGGCGATTTCTCACTGAGTGGCGCGGCGGCGGCCTTCTCCCAGGCCCATGCCGACAGTGATTCAGCCTTATTCACGCAGGAACTGCTCGGTTGGAACCTGGCCACCTGGATGGGCATCCTGCTGTTCTGCGGGGCAATCGGCAAGAGCGCCCAGTTCCCGCTGCACGTGTGGCTGCCGGACGCCATGGAAGGCCCAACGCCGGTCAGCGCCCTGATTCACGCCGCCACGATGGTGGCCGCGGGTGTCTATCTGGTTGCGCGGATCTTCGTGCTCCTGACACCGGACGCCCAGACATTCATCGCCGTCATCGGCTGCATTACTCTGACCATCGCCGCTTTGGTGGCCATCGTCCAGACCGACATTAAGAAGGTGCTCGCCTATTCGACGATTTCACAGCTTGGTTACATGATCCTGGGCATGGGCGTCGGGGCGTGGGTGGGAGCGCTGTTCCACCTGCTCACCCACGCGTTCTTCAAGGCTCTGATGTTCCTCGGCTCGGGCCAGGTGATCGAGGGCTGCCATCACGAGCAGGACATGCGCAAAATGGGCGGCCTGCGGACCAAGATGCCGGTGACCTGCTGGACATTCTTCGTTGGCGTACTGGCCATCGCGGGTGCGGGCATCCCGGCCGTCTGGATGCCAAGGCATATACCTTGCGGCCTCGGCGGCTACTTCAGCAAGGACGAGATCCTGGCGGTGGCGTACGAGCGCGCTTACGGCGGAGAACATGCGGCGGCAGAGCATAGCGGCGTCCGCCAAGGCGGACTTGGCCATGCCACCCCGGCGGCGACTGGCCATAACGCCTCCGTAGGGGCTGACCGCGCAACCGAGGCACACGGTCACGAATCGAACAGCAGCAGCGAACACGCAAGCGCCTCGGCTGCCATAGCCCCCCCGCTGACGCGGCTGCTATTCNNGCTATTCTGGATCCCGATCATCATCGCCTACGTCACCCCGTTCTACATGATGCGATGCTGGTGGATGACCTTCATGGGCAAGCCGCGCGACCACCACGTTCACGAGCATGCCCACGAAAGCCCATTGATGTACGTTCCGCTCGCGGTGCTGGCGGTCGGGACGGTGTTTTCGAGCTATCTTCTGTTCAGGCCGCTGGTGGCGGAGGCGACCCCGGCCGGGTTCCTGGTCCCGTCGATCAACGGCGAGGCACTGCACGACGCCCATGCGGCTCTCGCCGGGATCGTCGGCGGAGCCTTTGTGGTCGGCTTCGTGATCGCGATCCTGATTTACCGCAAGGGGCTCGATCTGCCCGCGATGATCGCCCAGCGGCTGCGGCCGATCCACACGGTATTGGAGCACAAGTTGTACTTCGATGAATTGTACGGGCTCGTGCTGGTCGGCGGCACCCACGCGTTAAAGGCCGTCTCATACGCGTTTGACAAGTGGGTTATCGACGGGCTTGTCAATCTGGCCGGCCTGGTCACGGCCTGGGCTGCCTGGTTCGCGGGCAATGTGCTCGATGCCGTCGGAGTCGACGGTGCCGTGGAGAACGTCGGCCGGGGAGCGATGACCCTCGGCGACCTGGCCAGATCGCCGCAGGTAGGACGAATTCGGAATTACGTTTTGTTTGCCGTCGGGACGGCGGCGGCGGTACTGCTGGTCATGGTGTGGCCGTGGTGAAATGAAAGCTGTTAGCTGTTAGCTCTTAGCTATTAGCTGCAGAGGAACGCGAGCAATGGAACAAGGCAGACCTGCTGAACCTCCTGATCTTCATCCCCGTGATCGGGGCGGTGCTGTGCCTGATCATGCCGAACACCCGCCTGGTCAAGATCATCGTCGTCGCGACCACGGTTGTGGTCATGCTGCTGTCGCTTATGCTCTTCCAGCACTTCGCCTGGTGGGGTGGTCACGATTCCGCCGGCGTCTTCGGCAGTGGCTACGGACAGAAGCTTTACCAGGTGACCCAGAAGGACTGGATCCGCCTGAACGACAAGTCCGCCATCCAGTATTTCGTCGGCGTCGACGGGCTGAGTTTCCCGCTGGTGATCCTGACAACGGTGGTTTCGTTCCTGGCCTGTCTGGCAAGCTGGAACATCGAAACGTGGAAGATCAACAAGGGCATCCGCGGCTATTTCGCCCTGTTCCTGCTGCTCGAAACCGGCATGATCGGCGTGTTCGTCGCCCTGGACTTCTTCCTGTTCTACATCTTCTGGGAAGTGATGCTGCTGCCGATGTACTTCCTGATCGGCGTCTGGGGTGGTCCGCGCAAGGAATACGCGGCGATCAAGTTCTTCATTTACACCCTGGCCGGGTCGGTGCTGATGCTGGTCGCGATGCTGGCGTTCTACTTCTACGCCCCCGCCGGGCTGCGTACCTTCAACCTCATCGAGATGGCCGGCAATCCGCAGATCCAAGAGGCCTTCGGCGGCGCGACCTTCCTCGGCTGGAAGTTCGCCCCGGCCATGTTTGTGATGCTATACATCGGGTTTGCCATCAAGATTCCGGTGTTCCCCTTCCACACGTGGTTGCCGGACGCGCACGTCGAGGCCCCCACACCGATCAGCATGATCCTGGCGGGCGTTCTGCTGAAAATGGGAGCCTATGGGCTGATGCGGATCAGCTACCCGATTCTGCCGATGGCCGGGCAATGGGCCGCCTACGGGCTGGCCGTGCTGGGCGTGATCAACATCATCTACGGTGCGCTGTGCGCGATGGCCCAGACCGACTTCAAGCGGCTGGTCGCCTACAGCTCGATCAGCCACATGGGCTATGTCCTGCTCGGCCTGGCGATCATGACCCCGGCCGGATGGCAGGGCGCGATGTTCCAGGTCATCGCCCACGGCATCTCCAGCCCCATGTGCTTCTTCCTGGTCGGCGTGATCTACGAGCGGGCCCATCATCGCGAGATCAATCGCCTCGGCGGACTGTGGCTGACGATGCCCGTTTACGGGTCGCTGGCCACGTTGGGCTTCTTTGCTTCGCTGGGCCTGCCCGGGCTGTGCGGCTTCATCGGCGAGTTCTGGGTGCTGATCGCCACCTTCTCCGCCCAGGCAACCTGGGACTGGATGACCTGGGCAAGGCCGATGGCGGTGATTGCGGCGTTCGGGGTGGTGCTGACGGCCGGCTACATCCTCTGGATGCTGCAGCGCGTCTATCTCGGCAAGCGCCGTGAGGAATACGCCGGTCTCGCCGAGGCGACGGCGCGAGAAATATTCATTCTGACACCTTTTGCGGTGTTGGCGGTGGCCCTGGGCGTGCTCCCGGACCAGACGTTGTTCCGGTTCATGAACGGAACGCTGACCCAGATCACGGAGATGCTGGCGAGGCTGTCGTAGGGCGGGCCTTGCCCGCCTTCCTGGCTGAGAAGTTGAAGCCCCCACCGCCGAAGCGATGGGGCACCCGTGAGGGGACAAGCGGGCGGAAAGCTGAACATGCTCGACCTCCTGGCGACAATCTGGCGACCGACGAGCGGCGACCTGTGGCTGTGCGCGCCGGAACTGGCCCTGGTCGGCACAATCGCGGCCGTGCTGCTGGTCTGCCTCCCGGCCAGAAGAAGCGGGCGACTGGCGGCAGCAGTTTCTCTGATCGGCCTGCTCCTGACGCTGGTGCTGACGCGGGCCGTTGCTTCCTCCGTGACCGACGGCGGTCGGTCGGCTATGGCCCCACAGGGCACCTCCCCTATGCTGCTGGCGGACAATTTCACCGTCTTCTTCCGCACGCTGCTGATGCTTTTCCTCGGAGCGGTCATCCTGTTGTGGCTCACAGGCCGGTCGGCCGGTCGTGGCGACCTGCAACCGGAGGTCCGCCCCGCTCCCGCCGGGCCGGAGTTCTTCGTTTTGCTGCTCAGCAGCGCCCTCGGCATGGTCCTGATGACCAGCACCGCCAACCTGTTGGTCATGCTCATCGCCATCGAGACGGCTTCGCTCCCCAGTTATGCCGTCGTCGCAGCAGACAAACGTTCACGAGCAGGAGCCGAGGCCTCGCTCAAATACGTTCTTTTCGGCGCGGCCAGTGCATCCATCATGGTCTTCGGTATCACGCTGCTCTACGGAAGTCTGGGGACGCTGGACCTCGCGGCGGGCACGGCGAAGGTGGCGGCCGGCAAGGCCGTACTGGGACCGGCCGCTTGGGTCGGCCTGGCCGCAACCGGCGCGGGCATCACCTTCAAGATCGCCGCAGTGCCCTTCCACTTCTGGTGACCCGACGTATTCGAAGGCGCCCTCATCGAAGTCACCACCTGGCTGAGCGTAGCCAGCAAAGCGGCGGCCCTCGGCCTGCTGATCAGGCTCGTTGGGACCATGACCGCCACAACCGCCGACCTGATGGGGCCATTGGCCTGGAGCATCGGCATCCTTGCGGCGGTCACCTGCACCATCGGCAACCTCGCGGCCTTGAGGCAGGAAAGCGTCAAGCGGATGCTGGCGTACTCATCGATTGCCCATGCCGGCTACATGATGATGGCGGCCGCGATTCTACTTCCGCACGACGCAGCCGGCACCAACATCGCCCTCGCCGCTCTCGTTGCCTACATCCTGGTCTACGCGATGATGAACCTCGGCGCATTCGGCGTGACGGCGATGGTGGTCTGGCAGACAAAAAGCGATCGGCTGTCCGCTTTTACCGGCTTGGGGCGGCGGGCCCCATGGCTGGCCCTGCCGCTGGCCGTGTGCCTGTTTTCGTTGGTGGGCCTGCCGCCGCTGGGGGGTTTCGCGGCCAAGTGGTGGCTGCTGGTTGCCCTGGGAAAGGCCGCTGCCGGTCAGACGTGGCTGTGGGGTCTGGTGGTCGTCGCGGTAGTCAACACCGCGATCAGTCTGTACTACTACGTTCGAGTCATCCGCCAGATGTACCTGGCGGACGATACACAACAGCCGGCGTTCACGCCGCCGGTCGGCGGGGTCGTGCTGGCCAACCTCTGCGCGGCGGGCCTGATTCTGCTGGGTACCGTGCTCTTCGCCCCACTGGGCGAATACGCTCGCAAGGCCTCATCAAATCTCGCCCAGGTCAATGCACAAGCCCAGTCCCCCACCGTCGTCAGCGCAAACACTGCTGCCGACATCGAGCAAGACCGCTGACAACCATAACGGTGACTCATCTCTCCAGAAGCTTGGTGATCCGGTGACGATACCACAGGCCACTTCCGTACCAGGCCGCCGGCCTGATGGCAGACACGTACCGATTCGAAGTCTCGCTCCGGCTCAGGGGTTGCTTGCTGCAGCAGCGCCGGTGGTCACGGACACACGTGAAACGCCATGAAGGCGTCCATTGTTCCGTCCGGTCTGATGGCCAGGACGTGTTTCGTGCCTCGAATCGAGAACAACCCCAGTCGCACGTAGGAACCCGCTCGTCGCCACGTCTCGCGTAGGTCATCCGCCCTCAGGCATCGCAATGATGCACGCGTGCCGGCCAGGACCACGACTTGCCCACTTGCGCCGCAGAGGGCGGTCAGACAGGTCAAGGGCTCATCAAGGAGCGTATTGTTGATAACCCTGCCGTCGGCGCCGACCACGAAAACGTACCCATCCTCCCGGCCATAAATGAATGTGGCAGCATGGCGATCGTCAATTTTTACGGCCGCTGCGCCGACACAAGGCGCATCCGTGGAGTGCTGCCACTTCACCGCCGGCTCGGTTCGGCCATAGAGCCCGACTCCTTCCTCGCTGGCTAAAAATGCTTCCACTCTGCCATCAACATCAAAATCGTCGAGCTCGAAGTGCACCAGCGGGCCATTGGGAACGTTGCAGGTGGCCACGGCCTCATCGGCCTTCCCATCCCACCATTCGAGCGGCACGGGGCCGACCCAGGGGATGTCGCAACGAATCGCAAACTGGCCGTCCGCGGCGAAGCGGCGCGGCACTTCTCGAATGCCAGCGTGGTGTCCCGACCGCCTGAAGTACTTCTGCAGACGGCCCTGGGCATCCAGCGTCGCGGAGAAGAAATACGAGGTGCAAAGGACCTGTTTTTCGGCCGCCCCCTCGGGCCTCCATGCGACCATGCCATAGACCAGGCTGCCATCACCATACAATCGTTCGCCGGTTTCCTGCCGCATCCGCGAGAAATCACGATGCCAGCGAGGCGAGCCGTCCAGATTCAGCACGTCCACACGGCGATCACTGCGACTGACGAATACCTCGCGACGGCCGTCGTCTTCCAGATCCCAGGCGTCGACCGTGACCACGCCCTCCG
>MTKZ01021004.1_pt1 | contig 21390 bp, 21 predicted proteins | sample 1042781 | NCBI WGS metagenome assembly MTKZ01 (sample SAMN06212207, study PRJNA360539) | anaerobic digester metagenome | biome: Wastewater treatment plant; material: sludge; isolation source: anaerobic digester fed with sludge from wastewater treatment plant | place: Denmark: WWTP Viborg ... | reverse complement strand
ATTACCTCTCTGACAATATTAGGTCTGAAACCAATAAGCGAGCATAGTTTTTTAAACTCATTTTTTTTAAACAGCAAAGAATTCATTCACAAGGGACTTGACTGAAGGACTTATAATTTCAAAGGCTTCTCTTTTGCTTTGTTGAATATCATCAATGTTCAGTGATAAGAAAAACAAAATTGGTAATGGAACATTCAGTTCATTACTTATTATTTTCAAAGTGGAAAGATTTGGCTCTCTCTGGTTATTTTCTATTTGAGAAAGATAAGTTTGACTTATACCACAGGCTGAGGCAAACTCACTTTGAGTTTGTCCCTTTTGTTTCCTAATATTTTTTATTGTTACACCTAAATTCATAATACAAACATAAAAGAGTGAAAAATTAAGGAGTGTCCGGAATCTCGATTTACATAGCCTACCAATTGCATCTGAACTATTTGAAAAACTTAGATAATAACTGAACGATTTTTACAATTTCCCGAAGGATTTGTTCATTCGTCTTACCCTTTTTTCTTTTCAGAATCAGCAGCATTTCTAATGCTTCATCTAAGACGTTAAAGTCTTCTTCCGAAAGAGAGCACTGGCTCTTTTTGATAGTTTCAATACCTTGTATCAAACTATCAATGTTCCGATTTTGTTTTAATCTCGACATAATGAAAATTATTTAGTTACAGGACGACAATATTATCGACCCTGCTCCTGTGTCGAAGTTGTCTGTTACTAAATGTGTAAACAATGCTCTCATTACACTCACTTAATATTCCCTGCTCCCAAGAATAAATAATAGAAGCAACCATTAACTGCATTATTAACTTTAATCGATTAATGTCAGTTGATATTGTTCTATACCAGTGACATAGAGGAGAAAGCGTTTTGTGCCGTTAAAATACCCAGTTGGGTTGCCTTTTCAGGCTGTAAAGTGAACTCCATTTAGTATTACGACTACGGAACATCTTTTCAAAGAACTATTCATTGGTGCAAATATACAAAAAATATTGCAGGCAGTTAATATATTTACAATTAATTTATTTGCGTACTGAATTCTTTCAACAATATAAATCACTCAGAATATTGGGGCAATTCACCAGATATTTATCAGGTGGGATAATAGTATATTATCCTGTTACATACTGCAAAATTTACATTCATTGGTATAAAGAGAAGGTCTGCAATTATGCATATGAGTTATTACATGTTCATTCATTATCAAATTCCTGAACTTGTTCTACGGCAGAACGACTCGTACTTTCATCGTTTATCATCTTCTTAATATCATTCCACCAAATAAAAATGTAATCCGGGTGCTCCTTATTGACGTCAAGACAGATTCCAAAGTGTTCTCCTGTGATTGAATCTGTTAATGAGATATGTATATTACCACTCCTATAATCAACGCTGATTAACCTGTAAACGCCAAAACTATCATGGGTTACTATCAAATACTGTTGACCCAGACCCAACGCAAGGCTGGATTGGTTACGAGAGAGAAAGATTTGAAGGTGTTTGAATTTCCCCTCCTGCATTTCTGCAATAAGTTCCGAAAGGTCGGTAGGGTATATGTTATTCATGGTTATGTTTATTGTCGTATCATGTTATTTAATTCACGATGCTCCCTACTGGGTATCCACCCCTTTACCCCCCTCCACTGGGGCAGCCCCCGGATATGTTCTTGGGGTGCACTATGAGCATCCTTCTTTTCCATAAATACTTTGCAATCCGAATTCAGGGCAAGAATCGGGATTTATATAACTGGGGAGTCTGAAAAATTCTAAAAAAATTTTCTAATTTAAAATACAGATATAGAGTATTTTATAAAATTTTATAATAACTGCAGAAATTAAATGTTAATGTTTATTCTATTATTAGGATTTACTGATACATATTTCAGTATCTCACTTGCTACATCTTCATCTGTAATTCTAAGGTAGTGCATTGTGTCACGAACATCTTTGTGTCCCAACAAGATTTGTAATAGATGTATGGGTAATCTCCTATTAAAGTATAAAGTGCTGGCGAAGGTTTTGCGTGCCATTTTATTTGTGATTTTATAGTCGAGACCTGCAAGTATACTTATCCTATGCAAATGTTTATCGAAGTGGGTCAGGGATAAATTCAATGGAAAGTTCTGGCGGTTCTTTATTTTATACTGCTTTATAATCTCACCCCCGATGAAAATATCATCATCCTGAATAGGTATTGCTTTGCATAAACTGCCATTTTTTGCACGTCTGTAACGGACATGAGTAAAATCACCCTGATTAGAAAAGAATACTTCTGATTTCATTACATCTGCCCAATACATTCCGGTTGCTATCATGAAAAGAAAACAATCAAGTGATTTAATCAGATTTGATTTAAGCCTCTCGGCATTTTTGACATGCAATTCAATGGGAATCTTCTCTGAAAATTGCTTCGATTTTAACGTAATTTCGCCAGAGCGAAGTTTTTGACGGAATTCAATTAGTTTTTTAACATCTGATTCCGGTAGAGCAATATCGTTATCTTCCGGACACTGATTATCATATTCCTCAGAGAATGATGATAATTTGTATCGCTGGTCTATCGGCAGATTCTTATCTAAAAGCAAATATTTAATATACCCCTTTGCCTTGTTGTGAAGTTTAACCTTATAGTTATGGCTTCCCGGAACAAAATCGTAATATCCGTTTAAAACTTCATCAGTTATGTATGAAGGGTGTTGTGGTATTCTTTTTTTGATGAAATAGTCCTCAAAATACTGGATTGCTGTGCGATAGCCGGAGACTGTGCTATTTGCAAGAGGATTTTTGGTGTGTTTATTCTTTGTGGTCATTTTCTTTTTAATAAACTCTTCTTTGTAATCGAAAATCGAAGCAGTCTTTTTGATGTTTAATGCGATGTAATTGTCAACGAAATCCTCAACCGCCTTTTTAATTACATCCTGATTTTCAAATTGTTTAATAATTTCATACCGGATGTTTGCTGCTTTGTCTTCAGCATCTTCATAGTTTTTTTCACCCAGTCGTTTTCTAATGCGACCCCGGAAATTAGGATGCGTGATGTGTATCCTATAATAGTTGTTTTCAAACCGCAGTTTAATCCCGAATCTTTTGGTGTTAATTTGTCCCATAAGCATTTTATAAAAAAGTAAATAATTACTCATTTATACGATATAAAAAGTAATTAGTTACATATTGGGACAAATTAATTACTTATTAAGGGTAACTGATTACTCTTTAAATGGTTGAAATTAAACCTAATGTGGACTACGTTACTTCTTTTAATTAAAAAGAGTAAATAATTACTCTCCGCCACCGACCTCAAAAAGCCCTTGGTTATCAGGGGTTTTTGTGTTTATTGGGGGCTTATTTAGTGGCAAATAGAGTTGCATTTATAAGAGAATCAAATTAGTCCAGCTCGGCCCACAGAAAATTATATATAAGATCCTCTATATAAGTAATATAGAGGATCTTTATTTTTATTGGGCGATATTTGAGGGGACACTTTGTTAATTTAATTCCAGTGGGACTACTTTATACCAAGTCTTAAGCCCACTGATTTTATTACTTAGAGGGCTCTTATTTACTCAGGGAAACATTGTAGGTAATATTATATTTAAACACAATTCAAAACTACGGAGAATGTACTACCCGATCCGGGTTGGCTTTCGACCGAAATCTGTCCTCCCTGAGCTTCGATAAATTCCTTGCTTATGGCTAAGCCAAGACCTGTGCCTTCCTGGCTTGTGCCCGGGACTCTGAAATACCTGTCGAATATTTTGCTTTTGTATTGATCTTCAATTCCTTGACCGGTATCAATAACTGATATTTTTACTCTATTTCCCGTTTGCTGACCTGATATCCTGATCCGGGAATTGTCATAAGAATACCGGATCGAATTTGAAAGAAGATTAGTGAGAACCCAGGCGGTTTTTTCCTTATCAATAAACACCTCAGACAGTTCCGATGGATAATCCTCAATAATTGAAATATTCCTCTGGTCTGCGGCCGGCCTGATTGTGTTGATGGCATATCTTATGATCTCTTTTATATCGGAAGGCATCATGTTGAGTTGAATTTTACCGGTTTCGACCTGTGTGAAATTCAGTATTTCAGCAACCAGCTTTAAAAGATTGTTTGTATCCTCTTCACAACTTTTGAGAAGCTCCCGTTGTTCGTTGTTAAGAGTGCCTGTCTGTTCATTTTCAAGCAGCTGCAGACTGAATTTGATTGCAGAAATCGGCGTCTTCAATTCATGCGAGATTGTTGCAACAAAATTGGTTTTTGCCCGGTCAAGCTCCATGAACTTAGTGATATTCTTCAGAATAATAACATAACCCATGATATGTTCATCTTTGTCATACTGAGTGGTGTACGATATATTCTGGATTTCCTTCTCATAAAATGTGTCCTTGCCTTTAATCCGGAACTGGATTCCTGAATTCACACTATCGAACGAAAACCTGTTTTCCTTCTCCGGTTCTATTATTATCAGCTTGCCCGTCAGTTCATTTTTATTCGCCAGGTCGAGTATGTTTTCTCCAATCAGTTTCTCCCCCTCAAGTCCGGCAATCTTCAGGAATTCTTCATTGACAAGGGTAATTTTCATGTTCCTGTCAAATCCGATAATGGGATACTGAATCTTGTTTAACAGAGTTTCTGTAATTTTTCTTTCCGCCAGCAATTTTGAGACGTTGCTCTTATTGTATTCATCAAGTTTCTGAGCCATCGTATTGAAGGAAATGGCAAGTTCTCCAAACTCACTGTGACTTTCGAAGCCAACTCTTTGTGAATAATCGTTATCAGCTATATGCCTTATGCTTTTTGTAAGCTCCTGTATAGGGTTTGAAATATTTCCAGGAAGGATAATGAAAAGTACAAGGGAAATCAGGATACAAAAAACACTCAGGATGCTTATTAACAGGATTGATTTGTTGGCAGTGAGCGAGGCGAAGGAGCTTTTACGGTCTATTGCGTTCAGATTAAGTTCGAGAATTGAAAACAGACAGGACTTTGCATCCTGCAGTGCGGATCTGTCTTCCGGGTTATTTTTCAGTTGCCGGAAGCTTTCCGACAACCTGTCTGTAAGTTCCTTCTCTCCCGGTTCTGTTATGTTCTTTGTTTGTTTTGCCAGATATGTTTCGAATGAAGTCAGGGCATCCTTGTCCAGGTCACTTTCTGAAAGGACTCTGAGCATGTTCTGAGAATAGACAAGTGTCTCCTTGTTATCGCTGATAATCTTTTCGGAGGCTGCAGCCAGGGAATTTATCTGCTTTGTGGCAAAGAATGCCAGCAGTATTATCAGAGTAAATAATATTCCGATCCCGAGATAAAGCCTTGTCTTGATTTTCATCTCTTTAAAGTTACCCGTAACATCTGTAAAGATACTCCATTTATTTACTGCCTCGTTGGTACTGCTGGCTATACAACTTTGGCTTTTGTTCCAAAGAATATGGTTCTGAACAGAACCAGGACAGGAATTATTTCAAGTCGTCCTGCCCACATCTGTATGATGTAGAGAATCTCAAGAAAAGGAGACATTCCCGGATTTGTTATTCCGCACGACAGTCCAACCGTTCCTTGTGCAGATGCTGATTCAAAAAGAGCATCTTTCAATGAATAACCGCTTCCCATTAAGTAATAGGTGATCAATGTTGAAACCAGAACAAAAAGCAGATAGATGAAGGAGAATGTTGCAGCAGCGGCAAGTTCCCTGTTCATCTCTTCGGGCAGCAGCCTTTTTTCATTGAACCTGACTACTTTTATTGAGCTTTCTGATGAGAAAAAGCTGCTGACCTGCCAGAATAATCCTTTAAATATCAGCAAGACTCTTATTATTTTTATTCCGCCAACTGTGGCTCCTGCAGCCCCGCCAACAATCATCCCTGCACTTACTAAGAAGGCAATTGAAGCGCTATCCCACGCATGAACGTCTGATGTCTGCCACCCTGTTGTGGATAAACCACTGACAAACTGGAATATCCCCACCCTGAAGGGTTCGGAAATCCCTCCTGTCTTCATCAGCATGAAAGATAGTACAATGCTTCCGAGAATGCTAAGGATTATTACTGCCCTGGTTTGAATGTTTTTCCAGATCTGACTGATCTGTTTATCGTATATTACCCTGACATAGAATGGAAGGGCAAGTGCCCCAAGGATCATCGGCAAAACATATAGCATTTCCATTCCGGCAGAACGATATCCGGCTATACTGTCATCGAGCGTACTGAATCCACCGGTCGACTGAGCTGCCATTGCATGATTAACTGAGTCAAAGATATTCTCCGTTAAGCTGTAATCAGGTAAGATTATCAGGGTCCCGATCACCATATAGACAAAACTGAACAGTGTGATTCCGATATAAACTTTCCAGATGGAACGTGCCGTATCGATGATTGACGGTCTCAGACGTTCGCCTGTTGATTCGGCTCCATAAAGGAGATATGCGGTTCTGCCGTTGGAATGACCAAAAACAGCCAGTGAAAGAATTACAAATCCGGCTCCGCCCAGTAGTTGAGTCCAGGAACGATAGAAGAGCAATCCCTTCCCGATCGAAGGCTCATGCACCGCCATACTTAATCCTGTGGTAGTAAATCCGCTCATGCCCTCAAATATTGAATGCAATGGATTTCTGAAGAAGTAAAGACTGGAGATATAATCTGCCCCGGGCTGGCAAAATTGTTCAGCTGATTCGGCAGGTGTTATATATGCTGTAATCATATAGGGCAAGCCACCCATTATAGCAACTGAAAGCCATCCAAGTGCAGCTATTATCAAAGCGTGCCTGTGAAGGGGTTCAACAGAGGTATGTAATCCTTTGTAAAGTGAAAATCCGGCAGCAATGCAGATTAAAGAGGAAATTAAAAACCCGAGGGAAGTGAAAAATTCACCGTATATCAATGAGACAATCAAGGGGATTACCATTGTCAGGCCCAGGAGAACAAGAAGACTGCCTGTTTGCCTGGAGACCATTTTTAATCTGTCAAACCTGCTATGGTGATTATTTGACTTCATGTGAGAGTTATTCAGATGAAGAATGAATCAATATCCGTACTGCTGCCCGGCAGTGAAAAAACGTACACTTTGTCTTCCGCCTGAAGCTGAAAGTCGCCAAGGGTTATGAAACCGATACCATTTCTGACCACGCCGCTTATGATATTATTCTCAGGGAAATTGAGCTCCCTGATCGGTTTGAGTGTTGCCTTCGAGCGCTGTTTCACTGTGAATTCCTGAATTCTGGCATTCACACCGTATAAATGAGTCAGGATTCTTCCTTTAATTATGTAACGGAAGATATAATTTGCCGCTGCCATCTTCTTATTTATCAGGGTATCGATACCCATTTCCCTTGTGTAATCGAAGAGTCCGATGTTTTCTACCATGGCAATGGCTTTCCTTACGCCGTAATCTTTTGCAATAAGACAGGCGAAAATGTTGGTTTCGGAATTCCCGGTAACTGATACAATTGCATCATAATTGCTTAATCCTTCTTCTTCAAGCAGCCTGATGCTCGTTCCGTCTCCGCACACTATCTGAACATCAGGAATGTTTTTCGCAAGGTAATTGCACCTTTCAATGTCTTTGTCAATCAGTTTGATCCTGTAATATTTGCTGAGTTTTAAAGCGATCTGTTTACCTGTCCTGCTGCCACCGATTACAAGCAGGTTTTTTATCCTGACTGTTTTCTTACCCGCATATTCAACCACAGAATCTTTGCCTTCCCCGGTTGCAACGAAATATACAAGGTCATTTTTCATCAGACGCAGACTGCCGTTTGGAATGAGTGTTGTCCCGTTCCGGTGAACCGCAACAACCATAAAGGAGTTATAAGGTATCAGGCCGGCTGTTTCAGCAATGGTCCTGTCAGTGACATGACTTCCTTCGTCAAGCAATAATCCCATCAGATACAGTGCTTTGCCGTGGAAATTAAACGTTTCTTTCAGCGCCGGTGATTTCAGGATGTACTTTACCTCGCGTGTTGCAAGGGATTCAGGAGAAATCAGGACATCGATACCGGTATCTCTGAGGTCCAGACTTTTCGTGTCAGTCAGATATTCCAAGTTATCAATTCTGGCAATAGTAAATTTTGCACCAAGCCTCTTTCCGATGATGCAGGTAGTAACATTTGAGGATTCGACAGAGGTTACTGCAATCAAAAGATCCGTGTTTTCAATCCCTGCCTTCTTCAGTACTTTATAGCTTGTCGAGTCGCCTGATACCGTTGCTATTCCAAGGTCCTTTTCAGCAATTGCAAGTTTTTCATACTGAGTGTCAATTAAGGTTATGTCCCGGAATTCAAGGATCAGGAGTCTGGCAAGATAGTACCCGACTTCGCCGTCACCGGCAATAATTATTTTCATTTTTCCCCCCCCGGGTCAGTTCCCGATTATTGTTTTAAGATAGACCATTCTCAGTCCTTCAGGCATCAACTCAAGGTGCTGCTTCAGAGTCATGGAGTTCTCCTCTGAAGCCAGTACAATAAGAAACTCATTTTCAATGGCATTTTTCTCAAACAAAGTCCCGTTTGAATACAGAAGAAATATTATCCTGAATGGTTCTTTCTGGCCTTCGCAATTGTCGCTTATCAGTTTTCTGGTGTATTCAGCAAAGCGGTGAAGCACCAGATAGTCTGTTGTCATCAATTCATCCGTCTGCTTAAATGCCTCCGGAAACCAGTGATGCAGTGTTTTCTGAATTTTTGTTTCCATTGTCTTGCTGTTTTATTCAGCACAGACAATGCAATTATGAATCCGGTATCTGGTTTGTTGGATTAAGTGCTTTTATATGAAGGCTATATGTTAACCCAGACAATCAGGAGAAGTAAAATACCCTTTCATTTTGAAAGGGTGCAATTGGCAGAATGAAAGGGCAGGATCAGCTCATATTGTAAGAGGAAAGCTTGCGATAAAGGGTAGTCAGGGCAATCCCAAGAAGTTCGGCTGCTTTTGTCTTGTTTCCGTTTGTATATTCAAGCACCCTCCTTATGTGTTCCTTCTCAACCGTGTTAAGATCAATTTTATAAAAAGGACGGCCGTGGGAAGCTGATTCAGTTGCATTTTGAATCTCAAATGGCAATAAATCGGAGGTAATTTCATTTCCGTCAGCCAGGATAACACATCTTTCCAGGACATTTCTTAACTCACGCGTGTTCCCGTTCCATTTATGCTGCTCCAGCCTGCTGATGCACTCCGGAGAGATCCTTTCTATTTTTTTCCTCGATTTGGAAGCAAAAAGATGAAGGAAATGGTATGCCAGAGGCTCAATATCGATGATCCTTTCTTTCAGGGCAGGAAGTCTTATCTGGAAAACGGAAATTCTGTAGAATAAATCCTCCCTGAAATTTCCCTTTTCAATTTCCATTTCAAGGTCCCTGTTTGTAGCTGCTATTATCCTGACATCCGTTTTGACAGGCTTGTTGTCGCCAATCCTGATATACTCTCCTGTTTCTATTACTCTCAGAAGTTTAACCTGTAAATCCGTAGCCAGTTCTCCGATCTCATCCAGGAAAATCGTTCCGTTATTTGCTTCAGCCAGTAGTCCTTTCCGGTCCTTTACAGCACCTGTGAAAGCACCGGCTTTATGTCCGAAGAACTCGCTTTCCAGCAGGTCGTGACTTATTGCAGAGCAGTTTACTGCAACGAAATTCCTGTTTTTCCGGTTGCTGGCATGATGTATCGCCTGCGCGAAAACCTCTTTGCCTGTTCCGGTCTCCCCGGTCAACAATACAGAGGTATCGCTGAAAGCCACTTTTTTTGCAAGATCAACCGCCTCCTGAATGAGTTTTGATTTGCCTATTATGTTATCAAAGGAGTATTTGTTCTCCAGTTGTGTTTCAAGATGGAGAACCCGCCATGCCAGCTCTGCTTTTTCAACGGCCCGATGAATCAATGGTACAATTCTGCTGTTATCGTCACCCTTGGTAATATAGTCGAAAGCACCCGATTTGATCGCTTTGACGCTGTCGGGGATATTGCCGTAAGCGGTGAGAAGAATGATTTCGCATAAAGGATACTTACCCTTCAGCTCGCCAGTAAATTCAACACCATCCCCATCAGGCAGCCTGACATCACACAGGACAACATCGATGTCGTTCTCCGCCATTCTTTTCAGTGCTGTCCTGCAGTCTCCAGCCTGATAAACCTCGAAACCTTCATAAGTTATTATTCTGGATAACAGGTTTCTGAGTTTTTCTTCGTCATCAACAATAAGTACCTTCTTCAAAATGCTACGACTTTTTGTTAACAAAAGTATTAAATAAGGTTCAGATAGTGGTTTATCTGATTGGAAATTTAATAATAAGTAACAGGAAATTAGCGGTTTCAACAAAGCCCTTAATCAACTCCCTTATTGTAGGGACAACAGATAATTAATTATTTATGAAGGTTATGGGATAATGCGGCTTATGTTAATTGACTGCAGTGGTCTTTGCCAGTCGCAGATCCGCCGACCATCGGCCTCCGCCGTAAATGATAAGAAGGATCAGCAGAAGGGTAAGTGAGAAGTCAGTCGTATATTCATGAGCAAAGGTCCAGAATCCTTTTTCGGAAAGAAGAGTGAGCTTGGTGGTAACGAAAGCAACTATCATAATAATAAGCAAAGGAACTGAGGCCAGGCGTGTAAACAGACCCAGGAGGATCAGAAAACCACAGACTATTTCAAATGATCCTGTGAAGGATGCCCAGAAATGGGCATTTTCAAAGCCTATGTCAGAGAAACGTCCGGGCCCCAGCCATTGCATTAGCTTGAACTTCAAAATACCTTCGGAGAGAAAGATCAGTCCGGTTATTAATCTTATAATAATAATCTTACCGTCATTTCCGGTGTTCAGAATCTGCCACATTGTTCCGCCTGGGGTTTTCATGATTACAGAATCAGTTATAAATTGATAACAGACTACCGGGGAAATTGTTTATCGTATCAATTTTATGATCAGACTCTTTCCTGTCTGAATGTATTACAGTTTTCATATCAGTATCTGTTCATGACAACGGAACATGTTTATAACCGATCTCCCTGTCAGGAAATGGGTTTTTGTACTTTTCCCTGATGAGACATTTAAAGGGAAGATTGATTATAAAGCTTAGTACATAAACTGAGTCTTGCAGGAGGATCTTTTAACAGAGGATCTCTGTTCGTGTCGTGAACCGTTATAACGGTTTTATTTTTATGGCAGATAAGCAGAGGATTATTCCGGTATCTCATTATAAAGCTGAAGGATCTCGCTTTCATCAAGGGCCAGGTCGTAAATTCGTATATCGTCAATTTTCCCCTTGAAATTCCAAAGCATATCAGATTCATATTTCCCGATGTAAAGATCGTTTGAGTTGTCCTCCGGGACTCCGGAAGTAAGTTCCCCGGCAGGTACCGAGTCAATATAGAGTCTCAGGCTGCTGCCATCATTTGTTGCAGCAACGAAATACCACCTGTTGATGGCATAGCTGCTTGTCGCATACAGCGATCTGTTTATTCCGCTGATGGTAGCGGATACATTGAATGAACTCCCGCAGGCACAGTAAGTGCCTGCATTCAATTGATAGTTGAAATCAGGAAATATCCCCCTGCTGAGTATCATTCCCGCGCTTTCCTGCAACCCTCCGAATCGTTCAACATAAACCCAGGCAGCAATTGTAAAAGTCTGCAGATTCAGCAAATTGGCTGACAAAACCTTTATGTAGTCATCCGTACCGTCAAAGTAAAAGGCACTGTTTGCAGAATCCATCCTGTCGGTTGTCGGAACTGCACCGTTTATGATGCCATCAAGTCCGTTCCCGCTCTCGTCATTGGCATTCCCGTTGTAGGGGTACCATGCTACCAGACCGGAGGAAGGAACAGGGTTCATGGTTGTAAAAGTCATATCGTCACTGTAAACCGTGCCGAGTGAATTCGTTGCTTTTACCCTGAAATGATATTCAGTGGCTGGAATCAGGCCTGTTACAAAAGCTGAAACATCAGTGAAACCAGTACCTGTTACTTCGCCTGCTTCTGGTTCTGCGGTCTGGCCATAATCCGTTGTAGGTCCATATTCAAAAACAACAGTGGTAGCCAGATTATTTGCATTCACTGAGCCGTTCAGTATCACACTGTTTGACTTAAGGGATACCGGCCGGCCGGCGGCTGACCCCGGTGCATTACCTCCGGTGGTAAATAAAATAACTTCACCATAACCGGTCCCCGCATTATTTGTTGCGTATGCCCTGATATGATACTTTGTGGCCGGATCCAGATCAGAAAGCAGACTGGTGAAGGTCCCTGAGCCATTCCCTTCAGATGTGTAGTTATCTGTAATAACAGGCTGGGGACTTTCGCTCCAGCATACTCCCCTTTTTGTAACCGGCCCCGATCCTTCATCAGTCACTTTTCCTCCTGCTAATGCAGTCGTCCCGGTAATTTCTGTCACTTCCGAAGTTGTGACCAGAGGCACTTCATCCTTTTTGCATGCCTGCAGGAAAATGATGACGGCTGCAAATGACAAAACCCTTATTTCCCTGACTGTAAACTTCTTCATACCGAACCTTATGTTTCTATGTATGTACAAGGTCAAAGTTACTAAGAGTCGGCGATAAAACCTATTCTTAAACCCCCTGCTACAGTACCCGGCTTCAGCTTTTATCAGGGATTGATCCGATTTATGTCATTCCGTTGAACGGCTGTAGATAAATGAGAAGGAAGGTTTCTGTATTAACACGGTAGAAATAAATGCACACCCCTGACTTTGCCTATGAAAATACTCATTACATGAAAGGCTTTAAAAAGTTCCTGGTCCCGGCAATAATTTCAGAGTAGCTGCCGTTTCAATTAATCATTAATCAATATGAAAATAAAGAGATCATACAAGATAGCCCTTGCAGGTTTTATGCTTATTAAAATAGCAATCTTTGCAATACTTATCCTGGGCAGCTGTAACAGATATGTTAACACGGCCAACAGCAACAAGGTAGTTTATCATATAAAGAAATAAAAGTCAGACATCCCCTGCACATTTTTTGACTGGCGGATTCATGATCTGAATTTTATCAAGGAGCAGTTAAATTCCTGTCTTATACTTGACATCACCTTATTTCTGTCATAACTTAAAGGTCGGATTCGATCTGTTAAAGTCCTGACATTATGAGCATGTTAAGCAGAATAATCAAAGGTTTTATCCTGGTACTGATCTTCTGGTCAGTTGCAGGAGATTGCATCCGGGGAGTCGAAAATCCGAGATTTTCGCTGGGAGTGGGTTTCGCTGAAACGATAAATGCCGGAGTGAAGTTTCCCTGCGGAGAAAAAACACAGATTGGAATAAGTCTGGGCACATGGCCGTCTCAAAACAGCTACATTTTTGACTGGCACAGCCTGGTATCAATATCGGGCGATTTTTATTGTCATTTCGGCAAGCGTGCTTTTGAACATACCCTTCCCTGCTGGTATGTCAGAAGCGGTATTGATTATATGAGGCTTCGCTTTGACGATGATAAGGATAATAATATGGAAATACATATCAGATTCGGGCGGGATTTCTATGTTTCCGAAATTTCTGGAATAGGGCTTGATGCCGGGGTTGCAGTATTTGTTTTGAATGAATCAGGGCTTACTCAGGTCTTGCCTGCCATAGGGATCAATCTCTTTTTCCTGTTCTGACCGCAGGGTAAAACGCAATCCAGATCATTATTATGGTTTCCGGAGTGATGATATTCCTGCCGTAATGAGAATCATGCTTGTCAGATCTGCTTGTGGTGATGCCTTAAAGCAGCAAGCCATTCAAATATTATTACAGGGATTATCAGAAGAAGTGATAAGAATATTATATATGCATCAAGAAGTGGTCTGATGTAATCAACAGGATTTGAATTGTATTCATCACTTGCATCAGGAACCGATGTGTTTCTTAGGGTTAATGTTCTGATGCTTTTAAGTATTGACATGTGCTTTTTTTTGCTTCCTGAAAATCCCTGACCAATAAACATTCTTATAACTAACAATAAAGAATGCTAAAAGTTCCGGGTATTTGGTAAAATTTCCAACAAGAATTATTAACAAATCATCCCAGGTATGAACATTGCTTTTTTCGATGCCGAACCATCCGGATACAAATTTCCAAAACCACCAGGCATGTGTCAAATCTTTTTATTCACAGTCCAGGTGGGGAATACCTTTTGAGATCCTGCGATCACAAATGTAGAAAGCAGAAACACAGCAAATTGCATCAAATGATAATTTTGAAAAGACTGTTCGGGTGTTGGTATTGGAATTTTTTCTCCGTTCCAGGTTACGGATTTATATCAGAAGCAGGCCTTTACAAGGACATTGTTTTCATACTTGTATTCGCTCACTCTGTAAATAACCGAAGAGTCGTTTTCAACCTGGTACATCCAGTTGCCATATGCACCCGGAGTGCTGTACATCCTTTTGAGATATATTCTTTCTCCTTTCTGAAAATCACATTTATTGCCATAAGCCGACAGCCGGCCATAGGTACTGAACATTGTGGTTCTTATCCAGATAAGGTTAACTCCTCCGAAGACTTCCGGCCTGGTATGACTGTACTCAATGAATTCACCTATGTATTTCCTGGTATTCAGCAGTTCATTCTCATAACCGGCCGAAGGAATTGTTTTAACACTGCTGCACCCGGATAGGATGGCTGACAAAAGAATAGTAAGTATTATTCCCGGATTAACTTTGCTTTTCATAGTTCCTGACTTATGCCTTTATGCTGTAAAGCTACATTTGAAGCATCTTTCCGGCAACAGGCACCTTACCTGTTTATGATGGTCAACTTATAACTGATCATCTTTTGATCAACATAATCCGCCGGATCATTCTGTCAGAACAGGCAGCCATTCTTTAAAAAAGGCTGTTCGTCAAAATCAGGCTTAAATTTATGACGAAAACCAGCTTTTTGGGTTCTCCTTGAAACTCTCCAGTATTGAAGACGTTATAATTCAACAACATAAAGGTGGTGTAAATTTCAATGTCCAGTGACGGGCTATTTGACAGACAGCATGAAAAAAATGATAAAAAATGTGAAGTGATCGGGTTTTTGACCCCTCCCATGCCGTTTGAAAACCCGTAAGTGTTGAAAATTTCGCAGAAAATTTAATTTCTGTTAATAAGAGTATCTGAAAATTTCCTGTAAAGAACTATTTTTGAATTAAATTGGGACTGATCAGTAGCTCATGATCACTTAAAGTTAACCTTAAACAGACTTATATCATGCCTGACAATTTTTTTAATCTTAATAATCCTGATTTCTATGGGATTTTGCTGAGGTTTGTGATAAACTCGATCTTTCTTTTTATTCTTATAAGGGTAATCTACTTCAGATATTCACAGAAGGAGAAGTTTCTTTTTACCTTTTTCCTGATGGGGACTGTGGTATTCTTCATAACGGCAATGCTGAAATCAGTCTTCATTGAGTTCGGTATGGCAGTCGGACTTATAGCGATCTTTGCGGTACTGAGGTTCAGGACAAGAAATTTCAGCCTGAAAGACATGTCGTATATTTTCGCAACGATTGGTATATCGGTGATCAACTCCCTGAAGCTTGTGGGTTTTCCCGTTCTGGGGGTTATTATTTTTAACCTGATAATAATTTCCACAGCTGTTATACTCGAGCAGTTCACATTAAAACATAATACAACGAATCACTCAATAATCTTTGATGATCTCGATCTTCTGAAAACAGCTAAGAGGCAAAAAATTCTGAAAGAGCTTTCGACACTCACAGGCAGGGAAATAGTGCGGTACAAGATCACAAGAGTCGATTACAGGCAGAATGAAGCCGAGATCGACATCTTTTACAAAGACTGATCCTGCTGAGAGAAAAGCAACTGTACTGACAGCAAATATTACCGGGTTTCAAATTTCTTCAGAATATCCTTCACGGCATCCCTGTGAACCATGAAGTCCATCATCTTGAGTTTCACATAGTCTTCCGAGAAGAAATAATATCCGAATTCGGGGGCTTCCGGATCGTTGTTTTTAGAACCTGAACCCGAATCCTTGATCAGATACCAGTCTTTTCCGTCCTTTTCATAATACCCGACCAGATGCATCCCGTGATCATCTGTTGTTGTTTGATTCGAGAACCTGAACTGACGGGCATCATCATTGATCCACTCCGAAGGGATATCGAAATCGGGAATGACTGCACACTGGGTGCTGCGGTCGAGGCCGGGCTCAGAGACGTCTCCCCCGATACTGACTGTAAAGCCTTTCCTGACAGCTCCCCTGAGAGCAGTCATGTATACTTCTAAAGGAACATTGTAGTAAATGTCGCTGTGCCACCAGTTATCGGGCACCTTGTATTCAACCTGTTTGTAGAATGGTTCCTGGGTGTACGACAGTATATCGACATAATCATCCGGGTTGATTTTGATTACTTCTGTCATATACTGAAGCGGAGTTATCTTTTTACCATTGACGAGTATCTCTTCCGGGGGAACTCCCATGTAATGGTTCATTATCGATCTGACCGTCTCCAGGGCCGCTTTTTCGTTCCAGGAAGAGCTTTCTTTCAGAGAGTTCAGGTAGCTTTTCAACTCAGTAAACATTTCAACATGATTATGGAATTTTCTTCCTTCAGGAAGTCCCGTATATGCTTCAAGTGGAACGATCCCATGCATCTTCCACATCCTTGTAACTGCATTAGCTTCCGATCCTTCAGCGAATGCAGAGTTACCCCTCTCACGGACAAACCTCCTGGCCTTTTCAATATATTCCCAGTAAACAGTGTACATCTCCGATAACCTTACTTCCATTTTGTTCAGCCTGTATACTTCGGATTCCAGGAAGGAGGTGGTACTGAAACACCAGCAGGTGTTTGTGGCACCCTGGGAGACCGGCTTGCTATGCCAGTGCCTGTTTTTGTAAAGGGATATCCTGTTGGGTAAGGAAACACCTGAAAGGTCAACAGCAAAACTTCTTGATACCCTTGAAGGCTGAATCCTTTCCATCGCTTCCCTGTCGTCCCTAAGGATAGAATTCTGATAGAATCCAGGCTTGTTTTCCCTGAAGATGGCTTTGTCTTTGTTCTGGGCAACAATTGCAGCCTGCGAAAGTATAATGGCTGATAAAAAAAGGATAGTCTTTTTCATTTTGGTGATGATTAATTATGGATGGCCAATTTAATTAATTCCCCGTAAAGTAAATACTGAGCAAGGCAGTCCTTAAACAGATAATCATTGTGAATATCCCGGGACAGGAGGTGTCGGATCATTCTCCTTTATCCGTCTTCTGCAGATTTTTTCAACCTCGAAGACATCTGAAATCCCTGAAATATAAAGTGTATCGGGGACATATCTGTCTGAGCCGCTCTTGCTGCCTGCCATTCTGCCCGTCCGCAATCCCAGGGAAATGTTTCCCTTCTGGTCATTTCCGCTTACGGCAATATCTCCGGAGAACTGCTCCCAGTCGACTGTTCTGAACCCCTTTTTTTCAAATACTATAAGTCTTGTGGGCGTGCCTACGTAATAACCTCCCTTCCTGAATAACATCCTGAATCCTGCATAAACAAGAAGAATGCCGATCAGGACAAATAAGCCGATAACAGATGCCGGGAGAAGAATCGGTCGGAGATTTCCAGGACCGGCAACAGTAGGCACATCATTGGTGAGAAACTGAACTTCCTGACCCCTGAAGAGAGGACCCAGGAAAAGCATAAGAAGTATTAGTGAAAAGCCAAACCATATAAGTCCGAAAATGATCATGGCAAGTGATACCTTTGGCTGGGTGGCATATTTTGCCTTTACTGCAAAATCTTTTGATTCGGAACCTATATATGATTCCAGTTCCGGCGGGAGTGATATGGTTTCTAACATATTAGATCGTTTTAAGGATTTTGGTTTCTCTTGCAAGCTTATGCAGTTCGTCCGATTCATATACCTTTTTATCGGAATTGTCGGAGGCGATCTGCCTCATACAGAAAGCTACGTCTGACGCATTGACTCCCTTGTACCTTCTGAGGGGCCCGACAAAAATCCATCCAAACACTTTCATGAAGACCACTGCTGTTTTTTCGCCGAAGCGGAACTCTTTCCTGTCGCCCATCAGGAGAGAGGGACGGACGAATTTCAGGTTCCCGTGATAAACTTCGGCGACAGTCTTTTCCATCTCACCCTTTGTCCTCAGGTAGAAATTTGCCGATGCCGCATGTGCTCCCACTGAAGATATGACCACCAGCGATGGAATTGAAAGCGCTTCAGCCATTTGGGCTACTGCTACAGGGATCTGAAAATCCACCCGGCGGAATTCTTCCTCCGAACCGGCTTTTTTTATTGTTGTTCCAATACAGCAAAAGAACATGTCAGCATGAAGGGAGTCCTTGAAGTTATCAAGGCCGGAGAAGTCAGTCAGGCATATCTGCTTTACCTTCGGTGATTGCTCATCAATCTTTTTTCTTACAACAACAATTATTTCTGATATTTCAGCATCGTTCGTAAGTATAGTCAGAAGTTCCCTTCCTACCAGGCCTGAGGCTCCGAATATTACAGCTCTTTTTTTCATTCCGTTATTTGTTCGGGTAAGAATCGTAGTTTTAAAACATAGTTATGCGAGGTTGCTATCCCGCTGAATCCATTTCTCGACAGAAGGAGCAGAGTATTTCTCCATACTGTCGAGGAGATCAATTATTTCATCGCTGATGAGGATCATTTTCCGGTTTTCTTCCCTGAGAAAACCTTCCGAGACCATTTTCTGAGTAAGGGTTTTCAATGGATCCCAGAATCCCTTGACATTGAGCATGCCTACAGGTTTTTTATGAAGACCGAGCTGGCTCCATGCTAGGACTTCAAAAAATTCCTCAAGTGTTCCGAGTCCTCCGGGAAGCGCTATCATGCCATCACTTAATTCATACATCCTCCTTTTTCTCTCATGCATGGAGTCTACAATTATCAGTTCGGTAAGGTGAGGGTGGGCAAATCCCTTTTTCCGGATAAACTCCGGCAGTATCCCGGTAACCTCACCTCCTCTGCTCAGGGCTCCGTTTGCCACAGCGTTCATAAGACCTATATTCGTACCCCCGTAAACAATCCCGGTTTTACGCTCAGCAAGGATCTCCCCAAGCCTCCGGGCGGTCTGTTCATATATTTCATCATTGCCCGGGCTCGAACCGCAAAATACAGATATTCTGTTCATCGGGATTTTTCTTTTGAAATCGATGGAAGGTGTGAGATATCCAAAGCTTACTTTGTTTACTTTTAGGCTAATTTACATTATTCCTCATACAGGCCTTTATTAACGAACAATTAATTTAATATCAAAATGAAGAACATCTTTAAATCCTCCCTGGCGATCCTTCTTTGCCTTTCTGTTCTGGCCGGCTTCGCCAATGGTCAAACAGATGATGGCTTTAGGCCTGCTTCCTCCAACATACAGGGCTCTCTTTTCCCGAAATTGTCGGATAACAACAGCGTTTATCTTAGGCTGAATGCTCCCGGTGCAGATAAGGTCCAGGTTCAGGGAGGTGACGGCTTTTGTCCCAAACCTCTTGATATGAAGAAGGATGCGGATGGAAACTGGAACATTGTGATACCTGATGCAGGCCCGGGATTTCACTATTACTGGTTCATCGTCGACGGACTGCGGGTCAACGATCCGGGAAGTGATACCTACCACGGATATGGCAGGCCCACAGGGGGCATAGAGATCCCGGTTGCAGGCGAAGATTTCTTCCTTCCGAAAAAGGTTCCCCACGGAGAAATAAGGGAACACTGGTATTACTCGGAGATTACAGGAAGATGGAGAAGAGCCTTTGTCTATACTCCCCCTGATTATGAAAAATCGTGCGACAAAAGATATCCCGTACTTTATCTTCTGCATGGAGCCGGAGAGAATGAAAGGGGATGGTCGAAGCAGGGTCATATGAACTTTATTCTCGACAATCTGATTGCAGAAGGAAAGGCTGTTCCGATGATTGTTGTAATGGATAATGGCTATGCTACTGATAAGAATCCACCGGCACAGTCTCAGGCAACAGGTCCGGGAAATATGTCAAGGGCAGCGGAAACCCTCGGGAAGGTCTATGTCGGGGAGATAATACCAAACATCGACTCATTCTACAGGACAATAGCATCAAGGGAAGGCAGGGCCATGGCCGGATTGTCGATGGGAGGGATGCAGACAATGCTGATAGGCCTTAACCATACGGAGCTGTTCTCGTATTATGGTTTTTTCAGCGGTGCAATAATGGGCGGTATCATGGATGATCCGAAAACAGCTTTCAACGGAATTTTTGCGGATGCTGCCGGATTCAACCGTAAAGTGAAACTGATGTGGTTCGGAGCCGGATCCGGAGAAACGCGCTTTGTCGAAATGGTTGACAAGACCACGAAAGACCTTGGCAGCCTCGGGATAGCAACAAAACGATACATCTCACAGGGTACATTCCATGAATGGCATACCTGGAGGCGGCATCTGAATGAATTTGCTCCGCTGTTATTTAAATAACACTGCTATTGCGACCACTTTGTGGGTTTACGGTCCCAGCGGTGCTTCTCAAGCTCTTTCATTAGTCCGGGATCAAGAAGACCCTTATCGCTTGCCGAAAGATTTGACCTGGTATGGTCAGGCTTCCTCATACCGGGAATTATGGTGCTGACTGCAGATTCACCGAGAATAAATCTCAATGCCATTTCGGGCATCGTCATATCCTCAGTTAAAAGAGGCTTCAGGGCATCGGCGCGTTCAACACTCGGGATAAGGTTCTCCGGCACGAAGTATGTGTTCCGCCAGTCGCCTTCAGCCCATTTGCTGTCTTTGGTCAGGGTCCCCGTAAGCGTCCCTTCATCAAAAGGCACTCTTGCAATAACTGCCACATCCATTTCACGGCATGCAGGGAAGAGCTCGTCTTTCGGATTCTGGTCGAAGATATTGTAAATAACCTGTACAGAGTCGATAAGTCCGCTTCTGACAGCCTTTATGCCGTTCCATGGCTCCCACCGGTTCAGGCTTATTCCGATCGCATGGAATAATCCCTGCGATTTAAGGTCGAGCATTTTATTCATTCCTCTTTCATCCTCCAGCCAGCTGTCCTCCCAGGTGTGGAACTGCATAAGATCAAATGATTCCAGTCCCGCGTTTTTCAGGCTTCTGCCGACATATTCCTCAATATGATCAGGGGGAAAACAGTCATCAAGGGAGTATTCCCTCCTGGCAGGCCATTTAAAGTTCTTTGGAGGCATCTTTGTGGCTGTGTACAGCTTCTTGTCCTTGTTGGCTCTTATAAGCTGCCCAAGGAGACCTTCGCTTTTACCTGCCCCGTAACCCCAGGCCGTGTCAAAAAAATTGCAGCCCATGTCGGCTGCGAGCTGCAACGATTCGGATGATTCTTTGTCATCCGAGCCTGACCAGCCTGCCATTCCCCACATTCCGTAGCCAATTTCGCTGACCTGCCAGCCCGTTCTTCCGAATTTTCTGTATTTCATAGATCTGG
>MTKZ01004304.1_pt1 | contig 21402 bp, 19 predicted proteins | sample 1042781 | NCBI WGS metagenome assembly MTKZ01 (sample SAMN06212207, study PRJNA360539) | anaerobic digester metagenome | biome: Wastewater treatment plant; material: sludge; isolation source: anaerobic digester fed with sludge from wastewater treatment plant | place: Denmark: WWTP Viborg ... | reverse complement strand
GGCCTTCGAGGTGGTAGCCGTAGCCGGTCCAGTCCTGCTCGATGACGATGTCCCGCCACATCTCCGGTGTGGCCTTCGAGCCGGCCGTGCCGTTGAAATCGACACAGACCTCCTCGCCTGCCGCCGTCCGCACCGTCGCGGCGCCGAAGCCGCCGATCCCGCACATCTGCGGGTCGACCACCATCTGGACGAAGGCTGCCGTTACCGCCGCGTCGATTGCATTGCCGCCATTACGCAGGGTTCCAACGCCCGTCTCGACCGCTGGAATCTGTGGCGCCACCACCATCCCGCCCATGTCGCGTTCCCCCCTCATATCCCCACTTCACCAGGCCACGCCCGGTGATCATCACCGATCGGGGCAATACCAGCAATGCCAGACAGGCGCGCGAGAATGTTGCGGAGGATCAGGTCGATACGAGTATATTGCTCCGCCGTGACGGGGCGTCCCGACCGAAACGATGTTAGTCTGCGACGTTGGCAGGCGTTCGATGAGACGAGACGGAGCGGGCAGCGACATGGGTAATGTGGTGCAGGGCGAGTTCAGCGCGCGGATTGACGAGCTGTTTGCGGAGTGGGACCGCGCCGATAGCCCCGGCGCAGCGATCGCCGTGCTGCTGGGTGGTGAGGTGATCCATCAGCGCGGCTACGGCATGGCGAACCTCGACCACGGGATCCAGATCGCGCCGGACTCGGTCTTTCACGTCGCGTCGGTGTCGAAGCAATTCACCGCGTTCGCGGTCGGCCTGCTCGCCGACGAAGGTAAGCTCTCGCTCGACGACGCAGTTCGCCAATACGTGCCCGAGCTGCCCGACGCGCTCCCTCCGTTCACCATCCGCCAATGCATCCATCACACCAGCGGGCTTCGCGACCAGTATGGATTGTTCCGTCTGGCCGGCTGGCGCGACGATGATACGCAGACCTTCGCCGACGTCCTCGACTTCGCCTACCGGCACGAGCGGCTGAACTTCCCCCCGGGCGACGAGAACCGCTACTGCAATACGAGCTATACGCTGCTGGCGCTCGTGGTCGAACGAGTGAGCGGCCAGTCGTTCCGCTCGTTCGTCCACGAGCGACTGCTCGACCCGGCCGGCATGGCCAGCAGCCACATTCACGACGACCACAGCGCCATCGTCGCCCGTCGCACGAGCGCCTACGCAAAGCGCCCAGGTGAGGACGGCGGAGTCAAGGTCGCTAACTCGACGGTCAGCGCCGTTGGGGCGATCTGTCTGTTCACGACCGTCGAGGATCTGTCCCACTGGGTGCGCAACTACCAGACGCGCGAGGTTGCCGGCCCGATCATGGATCTGGCGATGACGAGCGGCGCGCTGAACAGCGGCGCGCCGACACACTATGGCTTCGGTCTCAGTGTCGGCGCTCATCGTGGTCAGCGGATGATCGGGCATGGTGGGAGCGACTCCGGCTACCGCGCGCAGGTGACATGGTTCCCCGAATCCGATCTCGGCGTTGTGATCCTCTGCAACCTTGGCTCGATGAAGCCGGGCCTGCTGGCGTTGAAGGTCGCTGATATCGTCATCGCCGACCGGCTGGGAGCGGATGATGTCGCCGATGCTCCTGTTGTCGATCTGGCCGAGGACGAGCTGGCTGCGCTGACCGGTGTCTACCACGCGTCGCCGTCCCGGCAGGTGCGCGAGGTGACGCTGCGCGATGGGCTGTTGCGGATGCCATCCTTGTTCGGTGACGATCTCACGCTGACTCCAATCGGCCACCGCCGCTTCCGTGCCGACGAGCCGCCCTTCGAGGTGCGATTCGACGGCCCTGACGACGCGCTGGAGCTGCATGAGATCGATCGCCATGGTGACATGCGCGTCTCCTCGCGCCTGGCGCCGTTCGATCCGGACATCGAGAATCTCGCCGCAGCTGTCGGTAGCTACTCCTGCCCCGAGATCGGCGCGATCTACCGGATGAGCCTGAAAGATGGTGTGCTTTCGTTCGGCGAAGGAAAGAACGGTCTGCGCCCGCTGCGGCCGCTCGCGCCAGATTTCTTCGCGATCGACGGCTATGGGGGCAACACACTCGCGGTGACCCGCGATGGCTACGGCAATGTCGCTGGCCTGCAGCTCTTCAACGAGCGCATCCGCTACTTGCGCTTCGCTCGACTGTAGCACCGTCGGCACTGGCGATATCGAAGGCTTCTGCGACCCGGCCGGCCATGCCCTGTGAGTTGCGCAACAGTGAGTCATGCGACCAGCGGACGTGTCCGGAACGTATACTCCCTATAGAAAGCGCCGAATATCCGGCGCGGCTCGGTCCTGTCCGGGTCATGAGACTCACGTCTGACCTTGTTGCGTCGCGCCGGCCGTGGTGTTTGCCAGTGGCTGGCGATCCGACAGCAACGCGGGATTCGGGCACATCATCAGGTGTCGTGCGGGCCTGATGGCAAGCGGTTGTGCCGCGCGGATGAGGGTATCTGGAGGAGTGAGACATTGAAGGACGATCGAATCGACGACTTGTATAGCGGCATCGTGGCCGGCCGCCTGAATCGCCGTGACGTGCTGAAGCGCGGCGCTGCCCTCGGGCTGAGCGCGCCGATTATCGCCGGCCTGCTGGCGGCCTGCGGCGGCTCGGAATCCACTCCGACGAGCGCGCCACAAGCGACGACCGCGCCCGGCGGCGAGGCGACCAAGCCAGCCGGCGGTGAAGCGTCGCCCGAGGCTACGACGCCGAGTGGCGGCGAGACACCTGGGCAGGGCCGTGGCAAGGGTGACCTCGTGCGGTTGCTCGTCTGGCAGGCGCCGACCACACTCAACACCCACTTCTCCCAGGGTGACAAGGACGGCCTCGCAGCGCGACTGATCCTTGAGCCACTCGCCAACGTTATGTCTGATGGGTCGCTTCAGCCGGTGCTAGCTGCCGAAATTCCGTCGCTCGAGAACGGCGGCGTCGCGGCCGATGGGATGAGCGTCACCTGGAAGCTCAAACCGGACGTCGTCTGGTCGGACGGCGAGCCGTTCACGGCCGAAGATGTCAAGTTCACCTGGGAATACACGACGAATGTCGACGTCGCCGCAACGACCTTCGCTGTCTATGATGTCATCTCCGCTGTCGAGGTGGTCGACGACCATACGATCACCTTCAAGTACACCGAGCCGAATCCCGGCTGGTTCAGTGCCTTCGCTGGTTCGTTCAATGGCGCGGTGCTGCCAAAGCACATCCTCGCCGACGTCCTCGGAACGGCCGCCCGCAACGCGCCATTCAACCTCAGCCCGATTGGCACCGGCCCGTACAAGCTCAAGGAGTTCCGCCCCGGCGACACCGTCCTCTACGAGATCAACGAGAAGTATCGTGAGGCCGACAAGCCGTACTTCAGCCGGGTCGAGCTGAAGGGCGGCGGCGACGCGACAGCTGCCGCGCGCGCCGTGCTTCAATCGGGCGAAACCGATTATGCGTGGAATCTCCAGATCGAGAAGACCATCGCCGAGCAGATGGCGGCCAGCGCCACCACCGGTGTGCTGATCGCAACCACGGGCAACAGCGTCGAGCAGTTGCTCATCAACTTTGCCGACCCGAACACGGAGGTCGACGGCGCGCGATCGGAGCCCAGCACCCAGCACCCGATCTTCAAGGACAAGCGCGTGCGCGACGCGATTCGTANNCATCACCAAACACGCTCGTCGCGCCGTCCTCGTTCAAATCCCCGAATACGTCAATGGAGTATGACCTCACCAAGGCGGCCGCGCTCCTCGACGAGGCCGGCTGGACGAAGGATGGCACTGTCCGTAAGAAGGACGGCAAGGATCTGGCCTTGTCCTACATGACGACGGTGAACCCCGTGCGCCAGAAGACACAGGAGATCCTGAAGCAGTCCTGGCAGGAGCTTGGCATCGCCGTTGAGCTCCGCGCGATCGATGCTGGGGTCTTCTTCTCGTCAGACGCTGGCAACCCGGATACGATCTCGCACTTCTACGCCGACATCGGTATGTTCACCAATGGCCCGACCAGCACGTACCCACTGGATTACATGTCGGGCTTCAAGTCGACCGACCCGGCGACGGATCTCGCCCAGAAGTCGAACCAGTGGTCTGGCGGCAACTACAACCGCTGGGTCAACGAGGACTTCAACAAGCTCTGGGTCCAGGCCAAGACCGAGCTCGACCCGGCCAAGCAGGTCAAGCTGTTCATCGGAATGAACGACCTGGTCGTCGACGAAGTCGTCCGGATCGGGCTCGTCCATCGCGGCGGCCTCGTCGGCTTCTCGAAGAAGCTCAAGGGCCACGTCGACTCCTCCTGGGAGATGGAGATCTACGACATCGATAACTGGTACTTCGAGGGCTAGTCATCTCGGTGCATAGGTCTGGCCCGCCCCGCATCGCGCGGGGCGGGCTTTTTCGTGTCAGGCGCGCGCGTTGCAGACATAGATCATCCGCGGACTTCCCGTCGCGAGCGGGCTGCGGTCCCAGTCGCCGTAGACCTCGCGGATGGCCAGCCCGTTGTAGTGCAACAACGCCTCCATCTCGCGCTGGTGTACTCGGAGTATCGACCGTCGTTCGGTTCCGGGTCAGCCATCTGCGGTTGTTCGCACCGGCGCGCGATTCGTGGCCTCGGCAAACTCCCAGACGCCCAGCTCCAGCGGCGGCACGCCGATCGCCGTCAGCGTCGTGCAGACCTGGGTGCGATGCTCGCCCGCGTGGTGCAGCGCCTGAGCGAGCACGACGCCGGCCGGCACATCGCGCTCGACTCCCTCGTCCCAGGGAACGATGAATGTCCGCTCGGCATCGAACGGCGTGGAGAGGACGCGCTGCCAGCGGCCGGCCATGTCCTCCGCGTGCGTTGTCAGTGTGGCGATGTCTGCCGATTCGATCGCGTCGTTGTGCCAGCTCACGTCTTTGCCGGAGAGTCGCCGATAATAGCTCGCCTCGCTGGACACGATATGGCGCAGTGTGGCGATGATGCTGCCGTAGGTGCCGGTCACTGCCGAGCTCAGCTGCTCGTCTGACAGGCCGCGGCATGTATCGAGGACGAGGTTCGTCGCCCAGGCGCTATGGTTGAAGGCATCGACCAATCCGTCATTCATGGATCATCCTCTCGTAGTGGGCCGAAGAGACGGAGACCGATCGATCCGAGCGACGGCCGAGTCGGATGGTAGCAGGTCAAACGGGCTGGTTATGGTGCTGAGTGGTGACCGACAGTCTCGACACCGGCCGATTGTGCGTGCGCTAAACGCCGGGTCTAGCCGGCCAGATGGTAGAAGCCGCCGAGGATTGCGCCGTAGATCAGGTGGGCGGCGAAGACGACCAGTGGTGTTCGCCGGCCATAGTGGAGCGCGAGAAATCCGGGCGGTTCGAGTTGGCGCGTCGGGGTCGGGCCGCGCTGCTCCCCGGCCATTCGCGGGTGCATCCCCGGTAGGAACGCCATGCCGACCGTCAGGACGAATGTCGCCTGGACGATGCCGATCACCACGCCGGCCCACCATGTTGCGCGGCCCCAGCTCTCAAAGGCGGCTGCGTAGACGAAGGCAAACAGCCAGCCATTGGCGAAATGGATCATCGTCCCGAACAGTTGGGCGCGATCGTGGTCGGGTGTCAACATCGTGCCCAGCATGAAGGGGATGCTCATCCGCGTCAGCCGCAGGCCCTGCGCCGCCGACACGATGCCGGTCAGAAAGACCGTCGCGACGAATCCCCAGAGGATCACACCCGTCCAGTTCATCAAGTTAGCCCGGCTTCCATTATGTTCGGCATATGCGTGGGAACATCGCGCTGCGCCGGCGGCGCGGAGAGCGCCAGCGCAGCGTTGATCAGGCCGATGTGGCTGAACCCTTGCGGGAAGTTGCCCAGCGCTGCGCCGTCGCGCGGGTCGATCTCCTCGGCGAGGAGCCCGACGTCATTGGCGCAGGCGAGTAGCCGATCGAAGCGTGCGGTCGCGCCAGCCTGGTCGCCGGATTTCGCCTGGCACTGGATCGCCCAGAAGGCGCAGATGGCGAACGTTCCCTCGTCGGGCACTTCCCCCGGCGTCCGATAGCGGTAGACGAATGCGCCGTTGCCCAGCTGCCGATCCACCGCTGCCCACGTCGAGCGCATCCGCAGGCTGCTGGCGTCGACGAAGCCGTAGAGCGGTATCGTCAGGACGCTGGCGTCCAGCTGATCGCCGCCCAATGCTCCGGCATAGGCGTCCAGCCGCGGATTGAATGCCTGCTGTTCGATCGCAGCGCGAATTGCGCTCCGCTCGGCGACGAACCGCGCGACCGGGAGCTCGAACCCCTGCGTGTGCTGGAGCGCCAGCAGCCGGTCGAGCGCGACCCAGCACAGCAGCTTCGAGTGGGTGTGGTGCTGAAGCGGGCCGCGCGGCTCCCAGATGCCACTGTCGGGCTCGCGCCAGCGCCGGCAGACCGTCTCCCCCAGCCCGCGAAGCAGCGTCGCTGTCTGCCGGTCGATCTTGCCGCCGCGCGCGACGAGCTGCCATGCGGCGTCGATTACCTCTCCGTAGACGTCGAGCTGTAACTGCCCCTGCGCGCCATTGCCGACACGCACCGGCTGGGACTGCGCGAATCCTTCGAGATGCTGAAGCTCTCGCTCGCCCCGCGGTTGCCGGCCGTAGACATCGTAAAGTACCCGAAGGTTCGGCCACGAGAGTCGCGTCGAATGCAGCGTCCAGCTCACGAACGCCTCTGCCTCTTCTGTGTAGCCCAGATCGTAGAGTGCCCGGACGGTGAAGGAAGCATCGCGGAGCCAGCAGAAGCGATAGTCCCAGTTCTTGTCGCCGCCGGGTTGTTCGGGGAGTGACGTCGTCGGCGCGGCGATGATTGCGCCGGACGGGGCGAACGTCAGGAGCTTGAGCGTGATCGCGCTGCGGACGACCGCTTCGCGATACGGTCCGTCGTACTGACAGCGGCCGGCCCACGCGCTCCACCACGCGCCCGCGCGCTCGATCCGCTCGCGCGCCGCGTCGCCGAGCGGAGGAATGACCGCCGGCCCGTCGCTGGAGAAGCCGAGCGAGAGGTATCGCCGCTGCCCCGCTTGCACGGGCGCACTGCCCGATGCGGTTTGCCCGTCACGACTGATCGTAAGGGGGATATCGCTCTGCAAGTAGAGCGCGCCGCCCGCCTCGCACCAGATTCCGAAACCATGGCGATCGACGAGCCGGAGGCTGTCAAGCCCGAAACCGGGTCGGGGGGCATATTCGACCTCGATGACGACCTCGCCGGCCAGCCCTTCGATCTCCCGGAGGATCTCGTGCTCCGGCACGAGCATCGTGCGCTTGTCTCGTTCGTCCACGACCGGCATCAGGTCACGCACGACGCATGCGCCACCAGACGTGCGGTAGGTGGTCTCGACGATGGCCGTGCCGGGCAGATAGCGGCGCTGAATCTCAGCGTCCCCGGCTGGTCGAATGCGAAACGTGCCGCCGCGACCCTGGTCGAGGATCGCGGCGAAGATGGCGTTGCTATCGAAGCGAGGCCAGCAGAGCCAGTCGATCGCGCCGTCGCGGCCGATCAGCGCGGCGCTCCGGCAGTTGCCGATCAGGCTGTAGTCGGAAATTGGCGGATAGGCGGCGGGTGGGCATGAGCCGCCCGCCGCCCGCGTATGCGGCGTCATCGAATCAGCCGTGGACCAGCCCACCGTCGCCGGCCGGCTCGTGATCGAACGAGCCAGCGGCGTCGGGGTTTGCGCCCGGCTCAACGCCGATGCCGAGGTGGTCGACCAGCTCGCCGCCGAGCCAGCCGCCGACGACCGCGATGCCTGAGCCGACGATCTGGAGGACGAGCGCCAACGCCGATGGGTTGCTGTGGTCGTGCAGGAACCAGGCGATGATGAACAGGACGACGGCAACGAACATGCTCGCGCCGTGGGTCAGCCCGACCCGCTTCGCCCGCGTCCCGTTGGGGATTGCAGTCCAGTCAATGAATCCGAATACGGCGGCAATGAGGCCAGCGATGATTCCAGCCGCGATCATGTAGTACGCAGCCGCTGAGAGGCTGGTCCAGCCGAAGATCCGGTTGATGATGTCGAACAGTGTCGCCGTCGCCAGAAGTCCCAGCGGGAAGACGATCAGCTGTTGGTGAATCGGATGGCCGAAAAGTCGTGCTCTGCTGCGCATGGCAGGCTCCCTTTCTACTTGAAGCACGATGCGATACGCCGCGAGCCAGGAGATGTACCCGTAGTGTCAGGCGAGTAACGTCTTCAGCTCGATGCTTTCGTCGGCAAGCTGGTCGGCGGTGACGGGCGTGCCGGCCCGTAGCATCCTCCGTCCCGCCGAGAAATCCTTGAATCGGTTCGCGGACAACGCCGCGCGTAGCTCGCCGCTCGCGAGATAGAACGCCGACCACGACCCGCTGGCAACGGCGCCTCGGAAGATCACCTCGTCGTGATCGCGAGTCGTGCCGGCCACCTGCAGGCTGATGTCGTAGTGGTCGGACCAGAAATACGGCACCGGGTCGTACGGCTTATCCTGCCCGAGCATCACCTTCGCCGCCGCAACCGCCTGGTTGCCGGCGTGGTCGAAGTGCTCGATTCGCAGCCGTCGACCGTACCGTTGGCTCCACCAGTTGGCGACATCACCGGCCGCGAAAACATCTGGCAGGCTCGTCCGGCAGTATTCATCGACGACGATGCCGTTCTCGATCTCGATCCCCGACCCCTCGAGCCACTGTGTGTTCGGTATGACCCCGATTCCCACGACAACCATGTCGCAAGGAACGGCGTGGCCAGAAGCCATGACAACCCGCTGGACTCGGCCATTGCCCTCGAAGCCGGTAACTCTCTCGCCGGTAAACATCTCGACGCCGTGGCTGCGATGAATACCGACGATCCGCTCGGCCACCTCGTGGCCCAGCGCGGGCGCCAGCGGCACAGGCTGTGACTCAATCGTCGTCACATGTTTGCCGAGTGTGCGAGCCGATGCCGCGAGCTCAGCGCCGATGAATCCCATCCCGGCAATCGCCACGTTCTCAGCGTTGGCAAGGTCGTCGCGGATCGCCCGTGAATCGGCCAGGGTGCGCAGGTAGTGGATGCCGGCGAGCTCGTGGCCCGGGACCGTCATCCGCCTTGGTGAAGCGCCGGTTACGATCAGCAACTGGTCGTATTCCAACGTCTCACCGTCGTCCAGTGTCACGCTCTTGCTCGTCGGATCGAGGCTTGTAGCCTGCCGGCCCAGTCGGGCATCGATGCGTTGATCGGCATATTGCTCGGCGGACGTGATGGTGAACGCACCCTCTGCAATCTCGCCTGTCATGAACCCCTTGGAAAGAGGGGGACGCTCGTAGGGCAACTCCGGCTCTGCACCGACCAGGGTAATGTTTCCCTCGAACCCTTCTTTTCGGAGCGCTTCGACTGCTCTACCACCAGCAATCCCCGCGCCGATTACGACAATACCGTTAGCCATGCAGCTACTGAACCCTTCCCCCGTAGTCGGCACGGCGGGCGCCGCCTCGTTGCGGCTGGCCTCGCGTCCGTGCCGGGCACTTCCAGACGACGCAGAAGGTATGCCATCGTAGGCTCATCTCGCCTCGGCCGGCAAGGATCAGTGGACAATGGGCTCGCCATCCTCCACTATTGATCCTCATGACTGGTAGTTCGTTGGCCCGCCCCGTCTCCCGCGATTGTTCCCCGAGACAGTCGTAACGCAGCAAAGGAACAACCTGATGACCGATTATTTCGATCTCGGCGCTCACACCCGTCCGGTCACCACGGCCTCATCTGACGCTCAGCGCTGGTTCGACCGTGGCCTGAGCTGGATCTATGGCTTTCACCACGAGGAGGCTATCCGCTGCTTCGAGCGAGCAGCCGAGGCGGATCCGTCGTGCGCAATGGCCTATTGGGGCATCGCCTACGCGGCCGGCCCGAATTACAACAAGACGTGGGAGATGTTCGACCGCGTCGATCTGGCGAACGCGGTCGCCAGGACGCACGCGGCCACGGAGCAGGCTGCCGCGTTGGCCGGCGGCGCGCAGCCGGCCGAACGCGCGCTGATCGCGGCGCTCGCGTCGCGCTACCAGGCAGACGAGCCACCGGAGGATTTTGCCCCGTGGACCGATGCGTATGCTGCCGCGATGCGAGCAGTCTACGCCAGCCATCCTGACGACCTCGATATCGCCGCGCTGGCCGCCGAGGCGCTGATGAACCGCACTCCCTGGGCGCTCTGGGACCTGTCGACCGGCGGCGTCGCCGATGATGCCGACACCGATGAAGCGCGGGCGATCCTTGAACGTGCGCTGGAGAATCCGGCCAGCCGCGTCCACCCCGGCGTGCTGCACATGTACATTCATCTAATGGAGATGTCGCCGTTTCCCGAGCTGGCGCTACGCGCATCGGACTGGCTGCGTGATCTTGCGCCAGATTCCGGCCATCTCCGACACATGCCGACACATATCGATGTTCTCTGTGGGCACTACTATCAGGTTGTCGCGTCCAACCATGATGCGATTATCGCCGACGAGAAGTATCGCGAGCGTGAAGGCGCAATGAACTTCTATACGCTATATCGTGTCCATAATTATCACTTCAAGGTGTACGGCGCGATGTTTCTGGGCCAGTCGGAGGTTGCGTTGAATACAGCCGACGAGGTGATTGCGACAATCCCGCCGGAGCTGCTGCGTGTCGAGTCGCCTCCGATGGCTGACTGGCTGGAAGGGTTCATGCCGGTCAAGCTGCACGTGCTGATCCGATTCGGTCGCTGGCAGGAGATCATCGACACGCCGCTGCCGGACGATCCGGATCTATATTCTGTGACGACCGCGATGATCCACTATGCCAGGGGGGTAGCATTCTCTGCGACGGGTCGGGTTCGCGAGGCCGAGGAGGAGCAGCGGCGCTTTGTCGCGGCGACCGAGCGGGTGCCCGATGATCGTTACCTGTTTAACAATCGCTGCCATGACATCCTCGCAATCGCCGCTGAAATGCTGGCGGGCGAGCTGGAGTACCGCAAGGCGAATTACGACGCTGCGTTTGCCCACCTGCGTCGATCGATCGAGCTGGAGGATGGGCTGGTCTACGACGAGCCCTGGGGCTGGATGCAGCCGACCCGTCATGCCTACGGGGCGCTGCTACTGGAGCAGGGCCGCATCGCAGATGCTGCGGCTGTCTACCGTGCAGATCTGGGTCTGGATGGTTCGTTGCCGCGGGCACGGCAGCACCCGGAAAACGTCTGGAGCTTGCATGGCTATTACGAGTGTCTAGTCAGGTTGGGCGAGGATGATCTGGCCGCGATGATCCGACCACGCCTCGATCTCGCTATTGCTCGCGCCGATATCCCGATCCGCGCATCGTGCTACTGCCGGATGGCCCAGGCGGCGTAGCGGCGAGAAGCGAGAGATAGGCCGGCCGGGCAAACTCGGCGATCAACCGGCTGGCGTGTCGGGCGGCGCGCCGGCCTCAGGTCGGGATCAGCCCGATCAGCATCACGATCGCGACGACAAGCATCGCGATGGTCGTCGTCCAACCGATGAACCTGACAGTCCGGCCGGCGGTGAACTGCCCGAGCACCGCCCGGTCGCCGGCCAGCAGCATGATGACAACGAGCAGTAGCGGCGCGATCAGCCCGTTGAGGATGGCTGACAGATACAGGGCGCGGATCTCACCGAGGCTCGTGAAGGTCATCGCGATGCCAAGAAGCGTTGCCAGTGCGATAACGGAATAGAACTGCGGCGCGCGGCGGAACGTGTTGTTCAGCCCCTCGGGCCAGCCGAACAGCTCGGCTGCCGCGTAGGCGACCGATCCGGCCATCGTCGGGATCGCCAGCAGACCTGTGCCGATGATGCCGACGGCGAACAGGATCGAGGCCGCGTTGCCGGCCAGTGGCCGCAGCGCCTCGGCTGCTTGTTCCGCCGTCTGGATGTTGGTCTGGCCACTGGCGAAGAGCGTCGCTGCCGAGGTGAGAACGACGAAGTAGAACCCGATGTTCGACAGCAGCATGCCGAGCGAGATATCCAGGCGAGCGCCCCGGATAATCGGCGAGATCTCTTCAGGATCGGCTTTCCCGGCTACGATGCCCATCTGCTCCTCCTCTTCGACCTCCGCCGACGCTTGCCAGAAGAACAGGTAGGGCGAGATCGTCGTTCCGAGGACGGCGACGATGGTCTGGAGCCCGGGCCCCGACCAGTCCGCCGCTGGCACGAACGTCCCACGGAGCGCGGCTCCCCAGTCCGGATTCGCGAAGAACGCGCCGATGACGTAGGCGAAGATGACCAGTGTCAGAACCTTCAGATAGCGGGCGAACCGTGGGTAGGGGACGATAACCTGGACGAGCGCGATCCCGATGCCGATCGGCGCGACCAACCAGCGAGTAGGGATCGATGTCAGCATGTCGGTGACCGCCGCGATAGCCAGGATGTCGGCGCCGATATTGACCACGTTCGCGATGAATAGCAGCCCCACGACCGGGATGAGCCAGCCACGGCCGTAGCGTTCGCCAATTGTCTGCGCCAGGCCCTGCCCGCGGACGATCCCGATCCGAGCGCAGATACTCTGCACCGCGATGATCATCGGCAACGTGACAATGCTGAGCCAGAGGAGCTGGTAGCCCTGGGTTGCGCCGGTAACGGTGTACGTCGAGATGCCGGAGGGATCGTCGTCCGCGACCCCGGTGATCAGCCCTGGCCCGAGGGCGCCGACATCCGCGCGCATGCGGCGCGACGCTCGTGTCATGCGTGTGTCGACCTTGTCGAGGCGCCGCCGCATGCTCACGTCGTCCGTCTCCGCTCGAGCGAGAAGTCGGGTGTCAGAATACTGCATCGTCATTCGCAAGGGTATTGACTGCTGGTCGACGCGATGGTAGAGTCGTCCAACGTGGATCATGGCGTGCTGCCATGGAGGAGATGTTGTGACCCGAATCTTCAGCGAGTCGAGGACCAGGAGAAGCAGGCGCGGCTAGCCGCCGTCTGTTGTTTCTCTGTTCGTCCGTTCGATTCGTCTGGAGCCGGCCATGAACCCCACGCAGATTACCCCCACTCCCACCCGATACTCCGCAAATTCAGTGAATATCGAGCGCATAACAAGGCGCAGGGGTAACGCCTGACGCCCGGCGCCCCGGCTCTTCTTCCGGTTTCGCCAGGTGCATCAGGCCGCTGCCGCCACGATTCGTGGCGAACGACCTGGTACTTGCGTTGATTCCTGGAGCTATCGGAGAACATGATGATGAAAGACCTCTTGCGAACCTCGGACCTTTCGATCGACGACCTGCACATGCTGCTCGACCTGTCGAGCGAGCTGAAGGCGAACCCGCTCAAGCATCATGGCTTGCTGACCGGCTCGACCGTTGTGCTCTACTTCGCCAAGCCCTCGACCCGCACGCGCTTCTCGTTCGAGACAGCGGTCGCCCGGCTCGGCGGCATCCCCTCGTCGGTCGATTCACACGACCTGCAGATCGGTCGCGGCGAGACGCTTGAGGACACCGCGATGGCCATCAGTCGCTACGCATCGGCGTTTGTCATCCGCACCTATGCCGATGATGATGTCAAGCTGGTCGCCGAGCGCGCGACGATCCCGGTTATCAACGCCCTCACCGATGGCCACCACCCGATGCAGAGCCTGGCCGACCTCCTGACGCTCAAGGAGAAGTGGGGAACCTTCGAGGGACGAAAGCTGGCCTACGTCGGCGCGTTCAATAACGTGCTCAATAGCCTGATCGAGGCCGCCGCGATGGCCGGCGTCTCGATCACTGCCGCGACCCCGCAGGCCTACGGACCCGACCCGCTCGTCGTCGCCAAGGCGAAGGCAATTGCCAAGCAGACCGGCGCAACGATCGAGCTGACGACCGACCCGTATCAGGCGGTCTGGGAAGCGGACGCGGTCTACACCGACACCTGGTTCTCGATGGGCGATAGCGAAGCCGAGCGCGCGAAGCTGTTTGGCGAGCTTACCCCGTACCGGGTAACCCAGGGGCTGATGAGCGATCTTCCTAAGCGCGACGCGATCTTCATGCACTGCCTGCCGGCGCATCGCGGCGAGGAGGTCACTGCCGAGGTGATCGACGGTCCGCAGTCTGTCGTTTTCGATCAGGCCGAGAATCGCCTCCACACCTCCCACGCCGTCCTCTACGCGCTTGTCAAGGGCATGCTCAAGGGCAACGCGGCGCAGCCGGCGCTGGTAATCGACGACATCATGTTGTCGGAGGCGGTTGCGGCAGACTGAGATTACGACGCCGGCCTGCTTCGCCTGCCGCCGGCGTTCCGCTGTCACACCAGCCCATCACCGTGTCGCACGGGTGGTGGGGGCGGTGTGGCGAAGATGAAGAATATGGAGCCGAGCGCGGCGAAAATCGCGAGCAGCGTAAAGCCATATTGATAGTTGCCGAAGCGATCCGCCATTCCGCCGGCGATCAGCGGCCCGGAAACCATCCCGACGTTGATAACCAGGCTCGAGAAGCCCATGATCGTGCCGAAGTTGCGCCGGCCGAAGTAATCGGCGCGCATCGCCTGCATCAGTGGCCCACGCATCCCCCAGGCGATGCCGTGGGCGAAGATAAACACAATCAACCAGAAGAACGCTCCGCCCCAGGCGAGGGCCAGCAATCCGGCAGAGTGGCCAAACATCGCCAGCGCCGCAATCTTGCGTTTCTGGAATCGGTCGCCAAGTAATCCACCTGCGATCTGCCCCAGCGCGGTGACGAGCGTCAGCACGGCGACGACAGTCGCTGCCTCACCGAGGGAGAAGCCACGGCTCTGCTCCAGGTCGAGGATGAGATGAACCATCACGGCTGACACGACGAGTAGCGCCGAGCCATGCCCGAATGAAATCAGCCAGAAGGCGCGCGTCCGCAGTGCTTCGCGCGCGGTGAAGTCCACCCGAGTCGCGACATCCCGGGCCGGCCCGGTGGCCTCGTCGGGCTCCGCTATCAGATCGGCTGTCGCAACGCCGTCCGGATGTAGCCCATATTGCTCGGGGTTGGTTCGCATTACCTGTGTGAGCGGCAGCCCGGCGACGAGGATGATGATCCCTGACACGAAGGCAGTCTGCCGCCATCCGTAGGTTGCGAGAGACCAGGCAACGACTGGCACGAGCATGCCGCCGATGCTCATGCCCGTTTGCGACAGGCTCATTGCGGTCGCTCGCCGGCGCTCGAACCATTGCACGAGTGTCGTCGTGATCGACATGAAGCCGGCCAGACTGGAACCGACCGCCATCAGAATGAAAACGCCGTAGAACTGAAGCAGCGAGTCGATCCGGCTGAAGAGGATGAAGCCGCTACCGAACATCAGCATGCCGGTGCGCATGACCCGGCGCGGCCCCCAGTGGTCGATCATCCAGCCCTGAACCGGCCCCAGCAGCCCGCTCTGCACCGGCTGAAGCGAGTAGCCGAACGAGAGCGCTGTCTTGCTCCAGCCGAACTGGTCGAGCAGCACCGACACGTACGCGCCGTAGGCTTGCTGGAGCAGGCCGGCCTGAAGCATCTGGACCCCGGCCGAGGCGACGACAATCCACCAACCGTAGAAAACCCGCCGGGGGCCGTGTCGCTCGCCTGGCGTCGACGTCATGCAACCTCGCCGTCAGCTAGCTGGCCAGTTTCGCGGTCGGGATGAATCGGGTCGAGTGACAGCGATAGCGGCTCACCAGCTACGATCTGGGCCAGGAGCTCCCCCGCCACTGGCGCCCAGGAGAGGCCCGAGCCGCTGAACCCACAGGCTAGCAGCAGCCCCCGTCGCAGTTCGGTCTCACCGATGTATGGGTTGCCGTCCGGCGTAAACCCCATCGTCCCGCCCCATGCGCGGACAATCCGCACGTCCCGAAGGGCCGGCAACGCCGCAACCAGCATCGAGAGGGTCTTCTGCAGAATGTCGGGCGACACGCTGCGGTCGTGGAGGTTGTCGCGGCCAACGGTGTCCAGCACTCGTGAGCCACCGATGACGAATTTTCCGTCGCGTGTCTGCTGCCAGTAGTTCGAGCTTCGGTGGACGAAATGGCCCATGGTGAACGGTAGCATCGGTCGCACCGATTCGGTCACGACGATCTGCCCGCGCCAGGGCATGACCGGCAGCTTGAGCCCGGCCGTGTCTGCCAGCGGGCCGGCCCACGCATTCGCGGCGTTGACGACCCACTGCGCCCGCACCATCTGCCCGTCGACGACGACTCCCTGGACGCGCCCATCGGCGGCGACCAGTCGCTCGACCGTCGCGCCGTTGTAGATCCGCGCGCCGTGTCTCGTCGCGCCCTCGGCGAAGCGATGGACCAGCTTGAACGGCCAGAGCCGGCCGCTGGTCGGCACCCAGCGCGCGGCGATCACTCGCTCGGAGAGGAGCGGCAGTCGCTCACGAGCTTCGTCGCCAGTCAGTATCTCGTCGCCGAGCGCGTACTCATCGGCTTCTGGCCGGGTCGGATCGGGAATTGGGTGCTCGCCGGGCTCTCCGAGCCAGAGCCTGAGCCGGCCGCACTGGTCGTACTCGAACTCGCCCAGCTCGCGCTCGGCCTCGCGGAAGATCTCCAGCGAGCGCAGACGATGCGGGATGATGCCGCTGCCGTAGTTTGCCTCGACGCCGGTCTGGCCGCCGTTGCGGCCGCTGGCGCCCCAGGCCAGATGCTCTTGCTCGAACAACGCGACGTCGATCCCGCGCCGCGCCAGCTGCCAGGCGACCGATGTCCCGGTCACTCCGCCACCGACAACGACCACGGATACCGACGCCGGATATTCCCGTGTCGCCGCGCTCATCCATGCCTCCCCCTCCGATGGGCGATACCCCACCAGGTTCGCAAGGGTCGCAGCGAATGAGACACGCGTCAATGGGGATGATGGACGGGAACGATGTGGGCCAGGCATCTCGCCTGGCCCACAGTGGGTAATTATGTCACTCGGTTTCCGGCTTGTCGGTATCCTCGCGGGCCGCGAGGAGGATCGGCGCCGGATGATAACCATAGGCGCGAGGTCGCAGCAGCCGGCGGTTGTCCTCGTCGACGACGATCGCCTCGATATAGCCGCGTGGTGGTTCCGGCAGCAACCCGCCGATTGCCTGACTCAGCGCTTCGTTCAGCGCGTCGATCACCGCCGGCAATACGGGGGTCTTGCACGCTACCTCGACGAACAGCTTCAGTGGTTCCGCGAACGATGCCTCGACCGGGGTGACGTCCTCCGACTCGGGGACATCCTGCTCCTCATAGACGGCGATGACGTACGGGTCCATGGTCAGCAGCGCAGAGGCGATCTGTCGGGATAGCTCGAAGCGAAAGTATGAGATCGCCAATGCGTCACCGCTCAGCAGACGCGCGCGGACATCACGAGGGGAGTCGAGGTGGAGCCGGCCGGTCACCACGGCCGCCGCCGCGTCGATCATGTTGCTCGTTGTGTCGACGAGGTCGACGGCGAGGTTGCTCCAGCCCGTCATCACATTACTCCGCGCTGGAGTAACCGCGTAGCCTGGCCGCCAGGACGACCCGCTCGACCGCGATCAGGAACGCGGCCTCGCGCAGGCTGACACCCTCTGCCTTCGCGCGCTCGAAGACCTGGCCGACCGCGGTTGACATCCGTTCGTCGAGCCGCACGCGGACATCGTCCAGCTTCCAACGCTCGCCCTGCAGGCCCTGGAGCCACTCGAAGTAGGAGACGACGACGCCGCCGGCGTTGGCCAGGATGTCCGGCACGACCTTGATGCCGCGCTCGGCCAGGATCGTGTCTGCCTCGCCGGTCGTCGGGCCGTTGGCTCCCTCGACGATGAGCTTTGCGTTGATGTCGGCAGCATTCTCAACGGTGATCTGGCCCTCCAGCGCGGCCGGGACCAGGACATCGCAGTCGAGCGTGAGGACCTCGGCATTGGAGATCCAGGTGACGTTGTCTCCCGAATAGCCCTCGAGGAGGCGCTTCGGGTGGTTGGCGACATGCTCGTTGATTCCGTCGATATCCAGCCCGGCCGGGTTGTAGATCCCGCCGCTGACGTCGCTGATCGCGACGATCTTCACGCCGAACTCTCGGAGGAAGCGAACCGTGTCCGACCCGACCTTGCCGTAGCCCTGGACGACGACGCGCGCACCCTCGACCGGGATGCCCAGTCGATCCATCGCCTGCTTGGCAACGTGCGCGACACCACGACCGGTCGATTCGCCGCGACCTTCGCTGCCGCCGAGCGCGATCGGCTTGCCAGTGACGATAGCGGGCTCGAACCTGCCGACCTGGCGCTCGTACTCATCGACGAACCAGCCCATTGTCGCGTCGTTGGTGTTGACGTCGGGCGCCGGGATGTCGACATGTGGGCCGATGATCGGGACGAGCGCAGCCGCGTAGGCGCGGGTGAGCGAGATGAGCTCGCGACGCGACAGCTTGGACGGGTCGACGGTGACGCCACCCTTTCCGCCGCCGTAGGGCAGGTCGAGGAGGGCGCATTTCCAGGTCATCAGGCTGGCCAGCCCTCGCACTTCATCGGGGTCGACATTCGGGTGATACCGCACGCCACCCTTGGCCGGGCCGCGCAGACGCGAATGCTGGACGCGGTAGGCGTGGAAGACCTCGAGCCGCCCGTCATCCATCTCGACTGGTAGCGCAACGGAGAGCTCACGCTCCGGAGTTTCGAGTAGCTTCTGCATGCCCTGCGAGATGCCCAGTCGCCTGCCGGCGGCTCGGACGTGATTGAGCGCGTCCTCGAGCAGGCTGGAGCCCGCAGATTGATGGGTTGCTGACTTCGTCTCGGTGGTTGTTGCCATGTCCCTCTCTCATCCCTGTCGATTGCTGGCGCCACAACGACGTAGCACGCTTCCAATCCTGCGCGATGGGCCATGAGAAGAACATGAGATTCAGGCATTCACATATGAGAAACCCATGAGAGTTCGCCGTTCTGGCCGGCGCGCGCCCGCCGAAATGTCCGATACCGCTGCTGGAGCGGGAGGGAGAGTGCGCTTTTCGGCAGCGCGAAACCGGTCGAGGTGGGATTGAAGGGCGGCTCTCACCATTCCGTGGGCTGTGCCGCTTGTCTCCGCAGCTACTCGTCAGTGACGAGGCGGTAGCCGACCCCGGGGGTCGTGATGAGATAGCGCGGGTTCGTCGGGTCTGGCTCGAGCTTCTGGCGCAGGTAGCGGACATAGGTCCGCAGATAATCAACCTCGTCGCGATACTCTGGCCCCCAGACCTCAGTCAGCAGCGACGTATGTGGCACCACACGGTTGGCGTGGCGGGCAAGGACGACGAGCAGCCGCATCTCGGTTGGTGTCAGGTGGACCGGCGCGGTGTGCCCAACGACCTGGTGGGCGGCGATATCAACTTCGAGCTCTCCGAGACGGATGCGCGGCAACGTCGAGGCCGGCACCTGCGAGCGGCGCAGTAGCGCCTTCACCCGCGCCAGTAGCTCACGCGCGCTGAACGGCTTGGTGACATAGTCGTCGGCGCCCGCCTCGAAGCCGCGGAGTCGCTCGTCCTCGTGCGCCCGCGCGGTGACCATGATGACCGGGATCATCGAGAACTCGCGGATGCGTCTGCAGACCTCGTAGCCGTCCATCTGGCCGGGCAGCAGCAGGTCGAGCAGAATCAGATCGGGCGCTTCCAGCGCGACCTGCTCCAGCGCTCGCTTGCCGTCCGGCGCGATACGGACCTGGTAATGGGCCGCCTCGAGGATCGAACGCAGCAGACGAACCAGGGCCGGCTCGTCCTCGACGACGAGGATGCGTGTGCCGGCCGGCGCATCGAGCGGCGCCGTCTGCCCTGCCCAGCTAGACATCACGCTCCGCCGCTCCGTGAATCGGCACCGTGAACGAAAGTGTCGTCCCTCTTCCCACCGCGCTCTCTGCCCAGATCCTGCCGCCGTGGGCGCGGACGAGCGACTCGCTGATCGGCAACCCTAACCCGGTCCCGACAATGTGCTGGCGATGCTCCGGCGATGCGCGGAAGAAGCGCTCGAACAGCTTGTTGAGGTGCTCCGGCGCGATCCCGGTCCCCTGGTCGACGACACTGATGACGACTTCGCTGGCGCGCACCTCGCCACGGACGACGACCAGCCCGCCGTCGGGCGAATACTTCACGGCGTTATCGATCAGATTGGTCAGCACCTGCTCGATCCGTTGGGAGTCGGCTTCAATGACCGGGAAGTTGCTGGAAAACATCGCGACGAAGCGGTGCCGGTTGGTCTGGATGCTGATTCGGTCGATGACCCGCCGGGCGATGCGTGAGATCAGAATCGGCTCGGGCTGAAGCCGCAACAGCCCAGCGTCAATCGCGGCGGACTCGAGGATATCTTCGACCAGATGCGTCAGCCGGTCGGTCTCCTCCTCGATTGTCTGGAGGAAATCACCGCGCGTCCCGGCGTCCCAGCCGATCCCTTCGATCCGTAGCGCCGAGGCATAGCCCTTGATCGAGGCCAACGGAGTCCGCATCTCGTGAGAGAGCATTGAGACGACGTCCATCTTCAGCCCCGAGGCTTCCTGTAATAGTCGTTCGTTCTCGACTGCGGCGTGGCGGCGTGTCGCAATCGCGGTCGCCAACAGGCCGGCCACTGCGCTCGCGCGCTCGGGATCCAGCGCATCGCCATCGACGACGATAGCGCCAATAGCCCGGCCTTTCGCGATCAGCGGGATAGCGAACCCGGGTGTCAATGCCGGAGTGAGGTCATGAGATAGATCAATCCGAATTCCTCGGTCGGTGTCGAGCGCGGTTCCAAGGAGCGGCAACGCGGCAGACAGTGCCTCGTCGACGGTCTCGGTCGCGAGGAGCGCTGTCGCCAGGTGGTAGATCGGGTCGCCCGCCGATGACGCCGGGAGTCCCGTGTGGTTCATCGCCGATATCCAACTTTCACTCTCACCGACAGTATACCGACCGGCTCGGATCGAATCGCTGGTCGTTGCCTGCGCGGGTCGATATCCTGATACGCACGCGAAAGCCGAGATACTCGAAGGGAAGCTGGTATGTCACAGTCGATAGTCGACCCGGAGATCCGGGCGTTGCTTGCCTCTCTCGACGCGCAACGAGACCACGTTCTCGGCATCCTGGAGGGCCTGAGCGACGACGCACTGCGCCAGTCAGTGGTCCCATCAGGTTGGACCTGCCTCGGGCTGGTCCAGCATCTCACGCTGGATGTCGAGCGATTCTGGTTCCGCGCCGTTGTCGCCGGTGACACGGCGATCATCGCCGGCCTCGAGACAACGCCCGACCCCTGGCGGGTCGGGTCGGATGTGCCGGCCTCAGCGATCTTCGCCCGCTATCGTCGTGAAGCGGAGCTGGCGAATGCGATCGTCGCCGCTACCGCTCCAGATGCCCCGCCGGCCTGGTGGCCGGGTGAACTGTTCGGCGACTTCCGCCTCGGCAGCCTGCGTGAGATCGTCCTGCATGTGATCGCTGAGACGGCCACACACGCCGGCCATCTCGATGCCACGCGCGAGCTGCTCGACGAGCGACAGTGGCTCGTGATCACCGGCTGAGGCGTCTCCAGTAGTCGACCACAGTGAATATGTCAGGTCGGCAGCCTCCCGGTTCTCTGTCATCCTGAGTACAGCGACTAGCATGAAGTGTCCAGTTCAGGGACCGGATACAGCCGGCGTAATTTGA
>MTKZ01017265.1_pt1 | contig 21412 bp, 17 predicted proteins | sample 1042781 | NCBI WGS metagenome assembly MTKZ01 (sample SAMN06212207, study PRJNA360539) | anaerobic digester metagenome | biome: Wastewater treatment plant; material: sludge; isolation source: anaerobic digester fed with sludge from wastewater treatment plant | place: Denmark: WWTP Viborg ... | reverse complement strand
AATATGCTGCCCACTACATCACATATTTATTTCGGAAGTGTAACAGGCGCCACTCCTGATGGACGAAATGCTCACAAACCATTGTCGGAAGGCATCTCTCCGGCTCAGGGCGCCGATAAGGAAGGGCCCACAGCAGTTATTAAATCTGCATCAAAGATAGATCACCTGCGTACCGGCGGAACTCTACTTAACCAGAAATTCTCTCCTCAAATCTTTGAAGACGAGGAAAGCTATAATTGTCTGACAGCTTTGATAAGAAGCTATTTTGCGCTCGACGGGCACCATATCCAGTTCAATGTAGTTAATGCTGCCACCCTCAGGGAGGCACAGAAACATCCGGAATTATACAGGGACCTGATTGTGAGAGTGGCCGGTTACAGCGATTATTTCACTGACCTGGGCGGGGAGCTTCAGGATGAGATAATCAGGAGAACCGAGCATGAAAAAGTGTGACATCAACGTATTAAAAAACGTATTAAAAAACGTAGTTAACTACGTTTTTTAATACGTTTTTTAATTTATCCGGGATGAGCTGATCACTCTTCCGGAGGTAAGCCGGGTGGATTATTTCTTCTTATCCCTGGTTTCGTTGAATACCGATGTTGCGGTAGCCACAATGCCGGCAATATCTGACAGATTTGAAGGAAGGATAAGGGTATTATTTGTTTTTGCCAGATTCCCGAATGCATTAAGATATTGTTCAGCAATACGCAGGTTAACTGCATTAAGGCCGTTGTCTTCCGAAATTGCTGTAGCGATAGCTCTCAGTCCGTTCGCCGTTGCAGTTGCGACCTGTTCGATTTCAGATGCACGTCCTGCAGCTTCGTTTATGCGTCTTTGTTTCTCACCTTCCGATTTCAGGATGAACTCCTGCTTATCGCCATCAGCAACATTTATCTTTGCCTGCCGCGTTCCTTCCGACTCAGCGATGATTGCCCTCTTTTCCCTTTCAGCCCTCATCTGCTTTTCCATGGCATCTCTGATGCTCTGGGGCGGAGAGATATTCTTCACTTCATACCGGGTTACTTTTACTCCCCATGGTTCGCTGGCTTTATCAACAGCATCCACGATAGTTGCATTTATTGACTCACGCTCTTCAAACGTACGGTCCAGCTCAAGTTTGCCGATCACGCTTCTCATTGTGGTCTGTGCTATCTGGATTGATGCAAAACGATAATTGTCAATTCCATACGAGGCCTTCTGGGGATCGAGTACCTGCAGATAAAGGATACCATCGACCTCAACAGCAATGTTATCGCGGGTTATACAAACCTGGGGGGCGACATCAATTGCCTGTTCCTTCAGGGTATGCCTGTACCTTACCTTATCAATGAAAGGGATAAGGATTTGAAATCCAGCCGTATATACTGCCTTAAACTTACCAAGCCTTTCCACAATGATCGCGGTTCTCTGGGGAACAACCTTAATCATTGATGCAATCAGGATGAAACCGAGTATGATTACACCAATGAGTATAACTGTTATGCTCGATTCTGCCATTAATAATAAATGAATGTTCAATTGTGTCATTTTGTCTTATTTTTTTGGTTCAACTTTTAACTTAAAACTATCTTTTTCCAGAATAATCACCTTTTGTCCGGCTGTTATTTCCGATTTCGATTCGGCTTTCCATGAGGTTCCCTTGAATTCCACTTTCCCGGTTCTGTCAACGCCGAAATCGTCAACCGCTACAGCTTCTTTTCCCGTAAATTCGTCTTCAACCTCTCCGGAACGGTCATCTTTGTTATAAATGAATTTATTCTGAATCATATTTCGGAAAACCAGCAGTGCAAGTACGGAAGTAATTGTAAAGATGATCACCTGGAGGTTGATACCGGGATTGCTGATAAGGCATACAAGCGCTGTTATCCATGCGCCCACACCAAAAAAGAAAATAACAAATCCCGGGAGCACCAGTTCCATAAGGAGCAAGACCAATCCAAGGATAAACCAGAAAAGCTCCGGTTTTGTCGTAAAAAATTCGTTCATAGATTAATGTTTTATTGATTTTAGGAATATAATTCGGCGGAAGTAAAATTAAACAAATCACCCGAATAATCAAATAATGCGACAAAATACCTTTGGGATTGCAGAAAATTTTCAGAATGATCCGGTGTGCCTTTTACTTCGGTGAGCCTGTATCAATGATCTCCTTCATCCATGAAACTATCTTTTTCGAATAGAAATTAAGGTTTTCACAGGTGTTATCTCCCTCCATTTTAATAAGATAGCCTTTATATACATGGAAGGTCTCATCGAATTTATAACAGATGAATTTATGCGAACCCATGTCGGCACCGGTATTACGGACTGCTGACACTTTGCTTGATGAGATATTTGGAATATGACGGGTGAACTTCTCAAGCTCGTACAGAGGGATTATTTTGTCAGAAATTGTACACCTGTCAAGGTTCTCATGCAGCTTGTCCTGATAGATCATCAGATCATTGTCAGGGTTGTTCCATTCTTCGGGATTATTGTAAATCAGAATATTACCTTTCTTATCTATGAAATATCCCGAGTGCTGCTTCCCCCAGGCATGATTTCTGTATTCATACTGAAAGAGCACCTCCTGATCATCGCTCAGGGTGAAATTCTTACGGCATCCCGCCAGAGAGACAAGAACCAGCAAAAGGATCAGTATCTTATTTACCTGTACTTTCATAGTCACTGAAATCCTACAAAAATCGTTCCATTATAAGGTTGACTGAATGCAGGTTTCAAAGAATTTATCAGCAAAAATTCAACGCAGGGAGAAAAAAAATATTCCTCTAATTGAATTTTTTTTCTTAACTTATAGCAGTATTTAAAGGATGGGAAAAGTATTGTACAACGCTTCTCGCGGGAGTCATTTTTTCAGGATAAACAACATATTTATAGTTATTTAAAGATAAGGTATATCAGGTAGCAATTGTTCCATAAACTCAGGAGGGAAATAAAATGGAGAAATTCTTTGATTATTTCGATGCCCGTCATCGCCAGACCATAATGAACAAACCGGCCGGAACTGATGGTCCTGTTATTACAATATCAAGACTGACGGGATGTGACGCCCGACAGGTGGCCGGACAGGTTGTGGATATCCTGAATCGGAGAGAGAATGCAAAAAAATGGAGATGGGTAGATAAGGATATTATTTATGATATTGCCAGAGAGCTGAATACCAATTCCGAAAGGGTGGAGACATTCTATAAAGGGTATGAACTATCAGATATGTCAGAAATGATAATGGCTTTTTCTGGAGCGTATGTAAGCGATCTGAGGGTAAAAAAGGCCATCAGGGACGTTGTCCTTCCGATGTGTAAGGAAGGCAATATTGTTCTTGTGGGCAGAGGCGGGGTTTCGATAGCACAGAACATTGAAAATGCACTTCATGTCAGACTTATTGCTCCCTTTTACTGGAGGGTTGAAAATGTAATGAAGAAGAAGCATCTGGATATGAGCAAAGCTGAAGAGTTCATTGTGGATACCGACGAGAAGAGACATCAGCTTATAACAACTTTCCTCGAAAAGAAATCAGTGAATATCGATTACCTTTTCGATATCACACTTAACAGGAAATCTTACGGAATAGATGAAACCGCCGGACTCATTGTCGAAATGTATGACAAAAAGTGCAAAAAAACAGTACCGGAAACTTCAAAGACCTCAAATATATTCTGATCAAATTTTCTACAAACACTGACACGTCGCCACCACCTCTCTCAATTCAGTTGTCATAGCCGTCAACTTAAGGAATATTTTAATAACTAAGACTATTGTAATTATTTGGATTATATGTAAATAAGTTTCCCCGCCTTTTAAAGGCGGGGTGGCCGGGATTACAATATTTTGAAATGTTTACGATTTTACTTTCCCGGCCGGGGTGGTTAAAAAGGGCTTATCAAACGTGAATTTACTGCTCTAAATTAAATATACCACCCCGGCCAGAATATCCATATTTCTGCAAATTAGATAATGTTGTATTCTGGCCACCTCCCGCCAAAGCGGGAGGAAACTTTAATCCCCAGAACTTCTCAGGTTGATGGCTATGCCCACGTGCCTGTTCGCTCTGAGTTCTTCGATCTCCGCCCTCGCCCTCCGCCCTGCGCCCTTCGCCCTACGCCCTTCGCCCTCACACGCAACTTATTTCCCCTATCTTCTTTATATGCTCATTGGTCCTCCGGTCGAGGCTCTTTATATAGGCTTCCCAGTCAGAAACAGGGAATTTTGCCACACCGCTTTCAATTGCAGCTTTTGCTACTGCCGGCGCAACACATGAAATAAGCCTGGGATCGAGAGGTTTCGGAATTATATATTCCTTTCCGAATAAAAGTTTATCGAGGTTATAGGCTTTCAGCACACAGTCCGGGACAGGTTCTTTGGTAAGTGCAGCAAGGGCTTTTGAAGCAGCAAGCTTCATCTCCTCATTAATAGTCGAGGCTCTTACATCTAGCGCTCCGCGGAAAATATAGGGAAATCCGAGAACATTGTTGATTTGGTTGGGATAATCCGAACGACCGGTGGCAAAGATAAGATCGTCCCGTGTTGCCATCGCATCCTCATATGATATCTCAGGATCGGGATTGGCCATAGCAAAGACAACAGGATGATCAGCCATTGTTGCAAGCATCTCTTTCGAAAGCATTTTTGCAACAGAAAGGCCAAGGAAAAGATCCGCTCCCCTTACAGCCTCAGCCAGTGTGTCTATATTTCTTTCTGTGGCAAATTCCTGTTTATATTTATTGAGATCGGTCCTTTTACGGTTTATGACACCTTTGCTGTCGGCCATAACTATGTTCTCTCTTTTAACTCCGAGAGAAATATACAGTCTTGAGCAAGATATGGCTGCCGCACCGGCTCCGCAGACGACGATCTTCAGTTTGTCTATCTCCTTTCCTGTTATCTCAAGAGAATTCAGAAGGCCGGCTCCAGAAATTATCGCCGTGCCGTGCTGATCGTCGTGAAATACCGGTATGTCGAGCATCTCCTTCAGCTTTGACTCGACCTCAAAGCATTCAGGCGCCTTGATATCTTCCAGGTTTATCCCTCCGAATGTCGGGGCAATTTTTGCACAAACCTCAACAAGCTTATCGGGATCTTTTTCATCAACCTCAATATCGAAAACATCAATATCTGCAAAGACCTTGAATAATAATCCTTTACCCTCCATGACAGGTTTTCCGGCAAGGGTTCCTATATCACCGAGACCTAATACGGCGGTTCCGTTAGAAATAACTGCAACAAGGTTGCCTTTGGCTGTATAATTATAAGCATCCTCAGGTTTTTTCTGTATCTCCAGGCATGGAAAAGCAACTCCGGGAGTATAAGCAAGACTTAAATCGAATTGTGTTGAATAAGGTTTAGTCGGGATGACTTCAACCTTCCCGTGGCGCCCCCTGCTGTGATAGAGAAGCGCATCTTCCTTTGTGATTTTTGCCATATATCTTCTTATGAATGTATATCGGATAAACCTTCATCAGGTATTTGTTGTCCGAAATTATAATATTTAAACCATAATAAACATTAAAAAGATCAGGTTTTGGAATAATTGAAAATAAATTTTGTTGTGAAGCCGATTTTAGATATTTTCAAAGCCGGTTTTACCAGATAATAATTAACCTTTTTATTCCGGATATTTATGGATCAGAAACTAGCAATCGGTGCTGATATAGGTGGAAGCCATATCAGTTGCGCGGCAGTTGATATTGTATCATACAGGATACTTAAAGAGACGATAACTGAGAGGGAAGTGAACAACAAAGCTCCGGCCGGAGAGATCATTTCTGTCTGGGCTGATGCTCTTTCGGCAGCTATAAGTAAAATTCCCCGCGAAAATCTTAAGGGTATCGGCTTCGGTATGCCGGGTCCTTTCGATTATGTCAAAGGGATCAGTTATATTAAAGGTGTGGCCAAATATGAGAATCTGTACGGCTGCAATGTTAAGGAAGAAATCGCAAAAGCTCTTAAGGTACCGGATGATTTTCCTGTCAGGTTCATGAATGATGTTTCATCATTTGCGGTCGGGGAAGCGCTGATGGGGAAGGCTGCACCATATAACCGGTCAATGTGTATTACGCTGGGAACCGGATTCGGATCGGCATTCATCAGTAACAGGATCCCTGTTGTCGACGGACCTGAAGTTCCCCGGCTCGGATGCGTTTATCATCTTCCTTATAAAGATAATATTGCAGATGATTATTTTTCAACCAGATGGTTCATTAAAAGCTATAACACACTTACAGGTGTGGAAATGAAGGGGGTTAAGGAACTTGCCGAAAAAGCTGCTTCAGATCAGATCGCAATAAACCTTTTCCGTGAATTCGGCGATAACCTGGCAGTATTTCTTGCACCCTGGCTCATAAAATTCAGGGCAGAGATAGTTGTAATCGGAGGAAATATATCTCATGCCTATAATCTCTTCGGTGATATGTTCGAGAAAAAGCTTAAACAGGAAAACTGCAACTGCAGAGTTGCTCTGTCTGAACTTAAAGAAGATGCCGCCCGCCTTGGCGCCGCCTTCCTTATGGATGAGAAATTCTGGCAGGATATCCAGCATGCATTGCCATTAATGTGAAAAGTTGGCAGTAGGCATTTATAAGTTGGCAGTAGGCAGTTGGCAGTTGGCAATTACTCCTGCCCCGGAACTTTGAATCTTGAATCTTGAATTTTAAACCTTGAATCTTGAATCTTGAAACACTAAACTCGAAACAATGAATACACAAAAAATCAATCTGTCAAAAATAGCTCCGGTACTCCTGGCATTCTTTGTCATGAGTTTTGTTGACCTGGTCGGGGTAATCGTCGACCGTGTAAGCAGCGATATGAACCTCAGTGCGACTGTTGCACAGCTTATTCCTTCAGCAATCTTCCTGTGGTTTTTTCTGCTTTCTGTTCCTATTGGCGTACTCCAAGCCAGGATAGGTAAACGCAATATGCTTAATATTGGAATGGGTGTGACTGCTCTGGGATTACTTGCCCCATGGCTCTTCTATTCATTCCCGATGGTAATGACAGGAGCTGCATTGCTTGGTATCGGAAATACGATTGTCCAGGTATCAGCCAATCCGCTGCTTGTAGATGTGGTCCCAGGGAACAGACGGTCAAGTTTCCTGAGTTTCTCACAGTTTGTCAAAGCCATCGGCTCGATGCTCGGTGCACCTCTGGCCGCACTCTTTGCAGCGAAATTCGGAGACTGGAAAATACTATTCCTGGTATTTGGCATTGTATCGATACTGTCGGTACTTTGGCTCGGGAATGTAAAAATTGAAGAAACAAAGCAGGAAGGCCTTAAAGTTTCTATCGCGTCATCATTCAAACTGCTTGGAAATAACTTCATACTGCTTATGGTATTGTCTATTTTCCTTGTTGTAGGAGTGGATGTCGGATTTAATTCAAACTCAGGACAGTTCCTCATTAAGAGGTTTGGTATTGAACAGGTTGCAGCCGAACAAGGAAGGAGTATATATTTCCTCGGCCGTATGCTCGGTACTTTTGCAGGGGCTATCATGCTTACAAAGATATCTTCACAGAAATTCTTCATGTGGACATCACTTCTCGGCATACTTTTCCTGGTTGCCATTCTGCTTATAAAATCATCAGCCCTTGCATGGGTGCTGATTTTCCTTATAGGTCTGGCAGTTGCCAACATATGGCCCCTTGTATTCTCAATAGCAGTCGGGAAATATCCTGAGCGCAGCAATGAAATTTCAGGACTGATGATGATGGCTATATCAGGCGGAGCAGTCATTCCGCTTCTGGTAGGCTGGATAGGAGAAATAAGCAATCTGAGTATAGGTATGCTCGTTCTGGTCGCCTGTATGATATATCTGTGGGCAGTTGCTATGTATTGTCTCAAGAAAGAATAACAAAATAATTACTGAACAATGAAAGAAATAAAAATCGGCAGACGTGATTTCCTTAAAAAGAGCACTGCTGCCACGGTAGCTTTTTCGATAATTCCAAGATATGTTCTTGGCGGCAAGGGTTATACAGCTCCAAGCGATCAGCTCACCAAGGGTATAATCGGAGTTGGAGGAATGGGTCGCGGTCATATCGGGTACGAAGGACGTCTGCTGGCTGTATGTGACGTCGATAAGAATCATCTTGACCAGGCAATCGCCGAAGCTGGTGGAAATATTACCGGTTATCACGATTTCCGGGAACTCATTGCCAGAGATGATATTGATGTTGTACATATTGCAACCCCGCCTCACTGGCATGGGATAATGGCAAAGATGGCCGCTGAAGCCGGGAAGGATATCTGGTGTGAAAAGCCGATGACAAGAACCATTGGCGAGGGAATCAAAGTTGTGGAGGCTGTACAGAAATATGGCAGGATGTTCCGCCTCAACACCTGGTTCAGGTTTAAAGATCAGTTCTATGGAATGAATACTGAAGTAAAACCCATTAAGAAACTGGTGGACAGCGGAGCTCTTGGATGGCCCCTCAAGGTAACCGTCAGCGGTATAACCGGTTATGACTGGAAATTTTACTGGAGCGGTCTGCATAATCTGAAGCCTGAAACGGTTCCGGCTGAGCTTGATTATGACTTCTGGCTCGGACCGGCACCGTATAAACCCTATAATGTGGAAAGAGTCCATTCGAAATTCAGGGGATACTGGGATTATGACGGCGGAGGATTAGGCGATATGGGTCAGCACTATCTCGATCCGGTTCAGTACTTCCTGGGGAAAGATGAAACGGGACCGGTTTCGGTAGAGATCGATGCACCCCAGCAGCACTATGATGCAGTAGGCTCATGGAGAAGGATAACCTATACATATGCCGACGGATGCCAGATAATACTTGACGGTGAGAACAGGGACAAAAATGCTGCATATATTGAGGGGCCGCATGGTAAGCTGTTCAAAGGATTCAAATCAGATATAAAGGATATTGATAAGCTTCTTGCCTCGCTTCCCGATCCGGAACCACAGATAACCACATTCTCGGAATCGGTGAGGACAAGACAGAAGTTTGCTCTTAATGAGGCTAATGGCCACAGGTCGTGTTCGGTTGTGAACCTGGGCATTACAGCCCTCCGGCTTGGAAGGAACCTTAAATATGATCCTGCAGCCCAGAGGTTTGTTGATGATGATGGAGCCAACAGGCTTATTGATCAACCTATGCGTGATCCCTGGAAAATCTGAAATTAAAAATTTGAAAATTTGAAACTATGAAGATCAAGAAATTATTTTTCGCGTGTTTGTCTTTCCTGATGATTTCGGTCATATCGTTTTCCCAGGATAAGCGAACTCTCGAAACCAAAGTCGCTGACCTGCTGGCTCAGTTCCCTGCTACCGGCCTTGCTTATACAGATAAGCTTATGGAGGATATGGCAGGACTTGGTGAAGCCGGTCTGAAGCAGATCTGCGATCAGATAATCCCGGCCGGAACAGGGGATGATACAAAAGCCCGGTTTGCAATTGAGACGTTCTCGAGGTTCATTTCAGGTAAAGGACGGGAAACAGGAAGAAAAATATGGGAGGAGATATGTATATCATTTGCTTCAGGGAAGAAAGACCCCGGAGTGAAAGATTTCTTTATTAAACAATTGCAACTGATAGGAAGTGAAAAGGCAGCCATGGCTCTGAAGATATTTATTGCTGACAAGGAAAATTGTACATCTGCTATATCAGCGATCACGGCAATTGGGGGGGACATAGCTGAACAGATCTTTTCAGAGTCGCTCACGAACACGGATCTGTCCTGTGCAGCTGCAGTTATGAATGCACTTGCTTCAATGAGATCGAAAAAAGCAGTCAAGGAATTCATCTATTGGTCAGGCGTGGAGAATCCCAATACCAAAGCATCTGCATATAATGCCCTTGCCATGAGTGGAGCAGCGGAAGCCCTGCCTGTTCTTCTTAAAGCAGCCAGAAGCTATGGTTATCGCTGGGAAAGAACCGGAGCAACAGCTTCACTGATAAATTTTGCCAATACAGCAGGTCTGAATGGTGATATAAAGACCATGGATAAGATATGTAAAATGCTGATCAAAAAATGTAATGACAAGCTTACATTACATAATAAAGCAGCAGCCCTGAAAACCTATGTCAGTTTTCACGGGACCGATGCCATGTCCGATATCCTGAAAGCGGCCGGTCATCCCGATGCCAGATACCGTAATGCCGCCATTGCTCTGACAGATATGTTAAAAGGAAGCGATGTTACCGGTAATTGGATTGAATACTTTCCGAAAGCTATTCAGGAAGCTAAACCGGAAATTATAAGGATGCTTGGGAAAAGGGGTGATGAAAAAGCTCTCGGGCTTATAAGTGCATCTCTGAATGATCCGGACTCTGCTGTCAGAAAAGCCGCCTCGGAAGCAATTGCCATGCTTAGCGGCAAAAATGCTGTTCCCGAACTGATAGGCTATATGATGAAACAGGATTCTGATAGTGACCAGGAAGCCGTAGTATCAGCTCTGAAAAGTATCGCCGGCGACAAGGAGATTTCAGGACTGAAAGATGTACTGAAGAACGGATCTCCGGCAGCTAAAATAAGTGCCATTGAATTGATGGCCTGGAACAGAAATAATGATAATTTCAGCGAAATCCTTCCTCTGGCATCATCACAGGATGAGAAGGTAAAAGCTGCTGCCTTCAAAGCCCTGAAGGAGCTTGCAGGCGAAGGAGACCAGGAAGTGCTGATAGGCCTTCTTCGTTCACCGGGGAATTCTAAGTTCAGTTCGGAGATACAGCAGGCGATTGCCGTCTCTGCAAATAAATCCGCTGATACAGAAAAAAGATCCGGACAGATACTCAAAGCTATGGATGGTTCAATCGATAAGAAACTTCTTATTCCGGTTCTTGCAAAGACAGGTGGAAGAAAAGCCTTATCGGCAGTGCTGAACGAATTTGAAAATGGTAATCCTGAAATGAGGGAAGTGTGTTTCAAAGCTCTTACATCATGGAATGATTATTCGGCATCTTCAGCATTGTATGAAATATGCGCATCAGGAAACAAAACATATGAGGCACCTGCTTTCGAAGGATATATCACACAAATAAAAAATGCCGGCATTCCCGATGAACAGAAACTTCTTCTTTACAGGAAGATAATGCCTTATGCCCTGTCGGCTGAACGTAAGAATCAGATCCTGGCAGAACTGGGCAAACTGAAAACGTACCAGACTCTCTTTCTTGTTGGCGAATATCTTGATGATCCTGCCACATCTGCTACTGCTGCAAAATCAGCAATGTATATTGCACTGCCTTCTGTTTCCGAAACGGCAGGGATGTATGGGGTAAAAGTCAGGGAAATATTAAATAAGGCGCTGCTGAAAATTGCAGGCCAGGAGAGCGAATATGACAGGGAAATGATTAATAAATATCTTATGTCAATGTCGGCAGACGAAGGATTTATTCCGATGTTCAATGGTAAGGATCTCACCGGCTGGCAGGGTTTAGTTGAAAATCCGCTTACACGTGAAAAGATGAAACCTGCCGAGCTGGCAAAAAAACAGGCTGAGGCTGATAAAAAAGTCCCTCTGAACTGGAGTGTGAAGGATGGATGTATCTGGTTCAACGGTCGCGGGGATAATCTCTGTTCAATAAAGCAATACGCCGATTTTGAGTTGCTTGCCGACTGGAAAATTACGAAGGAAGGCGACAGCGGTATATACCTGAGAGGAACACCACAGGTACAGATTTGGGATACATCACGTGTTTCAGTAGGAGCTCAGGTCGGATCGGGCGGACTTTACAATAACCAGACAAATCCTTCAAAACCTCTTAAGGTTGCAGATAATCCTGTCGGGGAATGGAACACATTCAGGATCATCATGATCGGGGAAAAAGTATCGGTATGGCTTAACGGCGAGCTTGTGGTGGATAACGTTACCATGGAGAATTACTGGGACCGGAAGATCCCGATCTTCCCGAAGGGTCCGATAGAACTGCAGGCACATGGAACCGACCTTGCATTCCGTGACATCTATGTAAGGGAGATCAGTGAAAAGGAATATAATCTGACACCTGAAGAAAAAGCGGAAGGATTCGTTGCATTGTTCAACGGGAGAAATCTTGACAACTGGACAGGGAACAAGGAATCATATGTAGCAGAAGACGGGATGATAGTGATAAGGCCCGATAAAGGAAGCGGCGGGAATCTGTATACCGAAAAGGAATACAGCGATTTTATATTCAGGTTCGAATTTCAGCTTACACCCGGGGCAAACAACGGATTGGGTATAAGGGCGCCACTTACCGGCGATGCCGCTTATGTCGGAATGGAACTGCAGATCCTTGATAATACCGCCCCCGTATATGCAAACCTTCAGCCATACCAGTACCATGGATCTGTATATGGTGTGATTCCGGCAAAGAAAGGGTTCCTGAATCCTGTCGGCGAATGGAATTATGAGGAGGTGATCGTTCAGGGAACACAAATAAAAGTGATCCTTAACGGGACAACCATTGTGGATGGGGATATTGCCGGACCGAGAGATAACGGGACAATGGATCACAATGAACATCCGGGATTAAAGAATAAATCCGGCCATATAGGATTCCTCGGACACGGTTCTGTGGTAAATTTCCGTAACATTCGAATTAAAGACCTTTCACAATAAAATTCCGGATTTTGTTAGAGAATAAAATAAATTAACCGCGAAGAGCGCAAAGTATTTACGCAAAGGCCACAAAGAATCTAGTGGTAAACTTTGTGTCCTTTGCGCCTCCTTTGAGCACTCTGCGGTTAAAATTAATTTCAGGACAGCTATATTTTAATGATAAAATTTATTAATAAATGAGACAACATCTGATATTACTGGTACTTATTCTCAGTTTTTCAGCCTGTAAACAGATTCTGCCGCCCGAGCCGTTCGGACCAATACCATCTGAAAGGCAGCTGGCATGGCATCAGCTTGAATATTACATGTTTGTTCATTTCACGGTAAACACATTTACAGATAAGGAATGGGGTTACGGTGATGAAAAGGAATCTGTATTCAACCCTTCGGAACTTGATTGCCGCCAGTGGGCAAAAGTGGCAAAAGATGCAGGTATGAAGGGAATAATTATTACAGCAAAACATCACGACGGTTTTTGTCTGTGGCCTTCTGAATATACTGATCATTCGGTAAAGAATTCCCAATGGAAAAGCGGACAGGGTGATGTTCTTCGTGATCTGAGAAAAGCATGTGATGAATTTGGACTTAAAATGGGTGTTTACCTTTCGCCATGGGACAGGAACAGTGCTGTATACGGCACTCCGGAGTATCTTGTTTATTACCGGAATCAGCTTCGGGAGCTTCTGACAAATTATGGCGATATATTTGAGGTATGGTTCGACGGCGCAAATGGTGGTGATGGATATTATGGCGGCGCCCGGGAAACAAGAAGGATTGACAATAAGACTTATTATGACTGGCCTAATACACATAAAATCGTCAGGGAATTGCAGCCGGCTGCAGTCATGTTCAGTGATGCAGGACCTGATGTAAGGTGGGTTGGTAATGAAAGCGGAATGGGCAGTATAACCAACTGGTGTCTTCTCAGGAGAGATGAACTGTGGCCGGGAGGCAATTTTGCATCAATCCTGGGCGAAGGACATGAAGACGGTAATTATTGGGTACCTGCCGAGGTTGATGTATCAATCCGCCGAGGTTGGTTTTATCATCAGTCGCAGGATTCTCTTGTGAGATCGCCCGAAAATCTTATGGAACTATATTACTCTTCTGTCGGAAGGAACAGTAATCTTCTTCTGAATATACCTCCCGACAGAAGAGGCTTGCTGCATGAAAATGATGTGAAATCACTGATCGCTTTCAGGGAACTCAGGGGAAAAGAGTTTGCAAATGAACTTGCCAAAGGCAAAAATGCCAAAGCCTCTTTTTCAAGGGGTAAGGAGTACAGGCCGGGTAATACAATTGACGGGAATCCCGAAACTTTCTGGACCACCCCGGATGATCAGACAACGGCTGAGATCACGATAGATCTGGGACCGGAGACTGAAGTGAACAGGATACTCATCCAGGAATATATAAAGCTCGGTCAGCGTGTCAAAGCATTCAAGGTAGATGCATTGGTTGACGGTGCATGGAAACAGGTCGTTGAAGGAACAACAATAGGGTATAAGGTTATAAGGAAATTTCCTGCTGTCAGGGCATCAAAGATCAGATTGACAATAAGTGAGTCCAAAGCCTGTCCGGTTATTTCGAATATTGAGTTGTACAGGGCAGCGGGTGAGAAGTTGGCGCAGGGCTCAGAGCGCAGGGCTCAGGGCTCAGGGCAAGAAGCGGGGCAATAACCGGATCGGATTGCTTTGTGCCGGCTTCGGTGTGGTCCTCAATTACAGTAAAGGATTGCTTCGTCTCCCGTTTTGTGGGGCAAAACGGGATCCTCGCAATGACCGTAGCTTCGACGTTACTTTTGTAACAGGTTGGAGGCGACGGAGAGTGCTGCATAGTCGCCAAGATCCTCGCCGAGTTGGGCAGGAACTATCCGGCAGACATCTGCTGAATGGAACAGAGCTTCTTTTCTGATCACTTCCATAGCATAAGCTTCCAGCAGCTTCCTTGATCTGGCGAATATACTTCCGATAACGATCATCTCGGGGTTCAGTATATCGATAAGTACGGAGAGCCCTCTGCCGAGGTATTCACCCGATATCCGGTATATCTCAATTGCAAGTTTATCACCTTTCATTGCAGCTTCGGCAACAACCTGTGCATTTATATTATTCAGGTCGTCAGCCGATTTACAAAAACTTACACTCTCACCCATCTGAAATTTCTCCATGACCATGGTCCTTGCTAACTGTGCTATCCCGCCGCCACTGCAGAAGCCTTCCCAGCTTCCAGCCTTGCCATAACCCACTGGTCCGAATCCGCTGAGCCTTATATGCCCGACTTCTCCGGCCATATCATTTGTGCCGGCATATAAACTCCCGTTAATTATCAATCCCGCACCGAGCCCTGTCCCGAAAGTCATGAATATCATGTTCTCTGTTCCCTTTCCGGCGCCGAATTTCCATTCCGCAAGTGCACAGGCATTTGCATCATTCTGTACTCCGGCTTTAATACCGTATCTGTCTGATAATAGCTTAACCAGCGGCACATTATCCCAGCCCGGCAGGTTCGGTGGAGACATTATAACCCCGGTCTTGCTGTCAAGCGGGCCTCCGCAACTGATCCCGATAGCTCTAACCTTGTCAGAATTCAGACCATTTCTTTCAATGATCATGTCGATTTGCCTGTAAATTGCATTCAGAGTATGATCAAGCCCGAGATTTGTTTCAGTCGGGAATCCGGCTTTATCGGCTATTTCAAGCTTGTCTCCTTCTGCCCGTCCATATATGACGGCACATTTTGTGCCTCCGATGTCAAGTCCGATCAATGTTTCGGGCATGTTATTTCTTCCTCAGCGTCTGAGCTATCTTTAAGGTCGCTGCGATCTTTTCGGAAAGTCCGTCCCAGTCCTTTTTCGCAATGATATCTTTCGTAATGAGATTTGATCCCATTCCTACACATACTGCACCTGCATCATACCATGATTTAAGGTTCTCAATTGTAGGTTCTACACCTCCGGTTGGCATGAGGCTTGTCCATGGGCATGGACCTTTCACTGATTTGATAAAATCGGGACCACCTACCGATGACCCGGGGAAGATCTTTATTATATCAGCTCCAAGCTCTTCGGCATAACTTATTTCTGAAACCGATCCGCAACCCGGAGTCCATAAAATTTTTCTTCGGTTACAGACCCTTGCCATATCTGCATTAAGCAGGGGAGAAACTATGAAATTTGCTCCAAGCTGAATATATAACGAAGTTGTGCCGGCATCAACCACCGAGCCTACACCCATTATCAGCTCCGGGACTTCTTTTTCAGCCCATTTATTAAGCTCACTGAAAACCTCATGGGCAAAATCGCCCCTGTTCGTAAATTCAAAAACTTTAAGTCCGCCTGCAAAGCTTGCCTTGATTACATTCCTGCATGTTTCGATATCCTTATGATAAAATATAGGGATTATCCCTGTTTCTCTCATCCTGACTATTACGTCGGTACGTGTGAATCTTGCCATAGTATTTTTCTTTCGTTTCCTGCAAATGTATAGATAAAATGTTAGTCTGACAAGTCGTGCAGTTGTGGAGAATCCTTATCTTAGCACCACATACTCTGAATATGGCATTGAATTATATCTGGATTGCCTTTTTCCTCATCGGGTTCCTTGTTGCCCTGGGACAATTGATCTTTGCCGGAAATACGCAGATATTCAATGAACTCGTTAACTCAATATTCAACAGCGCCAAAACCGGTTTTGAAATATCACTGGGTCTTACCGGAGTGCTGGCTCTGTGGATGGGTCTGATGAAGGTGGGAGAGAAGGGCGGAGTCGTAACTATACTTGGGAGGATGTTTGGTCCCTTATTCCAGAGATTGTTCCCCGGATTGCCCAAGGGACATCCGGCTTACGGATCAATAATGCTTAATTTCTCGGCCAATATGCTTGGTCTGGATAATGCTGCGACACCCATGGGACTTAAGGCCATGAAGGAAATGCAGGAGGTAAATCCCGATAAGGAAAGCGCATCAAATGCACAGATAATGTTCCTGGTGCTGAATGCCTCAGGACTTACAATAATACCTGTTACAATAATTGTTTACCGTACCCAGCTTGGAGCCGCAAATCCGGCGGATATTTTCATTCCGATTATGATAGCGACGTTTGCGGCAACAATGGCCGGACTGATAAGTGTTGCCATTGTACAGAGAATAAATCTTTTCAATAAGGTTATAATAGCTTATCTGGGCGGCCTTACTGCAATAGTTGCCGGTATAGTATTTTATTTTACTAATCTGCCGAAGGAACAGATCACTGCCGTTTCGACATTTGCCGCAAATTTTATGCTTATAATAATTATTGTATTGTTCATTGTGCTTGCAGTGATAAAGAAAGTAAATGTATATGATGCATTTATTGAAGGGGCTAAGGAAGGATTCGGTATTGCGGTAAAGATCATACCCTTCCTGGTGGCTATCCTTGTGGGTATCGGGATATTCAGGGCATCAGGCGCTATGGATCTGCTTGTGGATGGTCTGGCAAAATTCTTTGCATGGCTTGGATTTGATACGGAATTCACCGGGGCCCTGCCGGTAGCAATGATGAAACCACTGAGCGGCAGCGGCTCGAGGGGATTGATGATAGACGCAATGAAAACATTCGGTGCCGATTCATTTATCGGCAAAATGTCGTGTGCATTGCAGGGTTCAACAGATACTACTTTTTATATACTTGCAGTTTATTTCGGATCGGTAGGTATCAAAAATACCCGTCACTCAGTCGTCTGTGCACTGATAGCCGATTTTACAGGGGCTGTTTCGGCAATTCTGGTGTCGTATTTATTTTTCAAATAGGCATAGGTGCGAGGGGGAGAGAGGGAGAAAAGGAGAGAGGGAGAAGAGAATTATGTTTGTGGTTTTAAGATTTATTAAATGACGAATAATTTTTACGATAAATCTGAGACTTATTCTTTACCGTTGAAAGAGCTGGTGGTGGATGGCGAGATAGCCAATCCCGGCCCTGTAGATTTTACCAGTCTGCATAAAAGATCAGTTATAGTAAAGGAAGCGCTTCCGGAAAATAATGGCAGTAACAGATTTACAGGAGCATTCCGGTATGATGGATATTCTCTTTTCGATATACTTGACAGAAGGATTATTAAGAAAGTAAACGCAGCTGAATATAATTCCGTTATCGACCTTTTCCTTGTAATAGAGAATGATAAAGGCGAAAAAACAGTGTTCAGCTGGGGGGATATTTATTATCCCGGTAATCTTCACAAAGTTATAATTGCTTCAGATGTATCCAGGATAGTACCCTCAAAAACCAAAGAACTGTGGGAACTTCCTGTCGACAGTAAGATTGTGGCAGCCAATGATCTGATAACAGTCAGAAATATTTCCGGCCCGGTGAAAATCACTGTAAGATCATATCCCTTATCTATGAAAATGAACAGGGGAATGTCGCCGATGTACAGTCCGGTGATAAAGATCCTGGAAAATAGTCGCAAAACAGGGGAAATAGACAGGATCCCAGGACATTTAAGGAAGGAGAGATTTGAGGTGATCTTTTATGGCAGGGGCAGGGGCATTCACTCAACGACTCCCTTTACAGGCCTGCTTGTAAAAGAAGTACTGGGAAATTTCTTCCCGGTTAATCCGGAGAAAATTCGGACAGGTATGCTGTGTTTCGCTGGGCTTGACGGATATCGGTGTGCAGTTTCTTTTTCGGAATTGTTCAACAGGAATGATCAGCAGGAGTTCCTTCTTGTAAATATGAATAAAAATCAAGACGGAGGCGAATGGAGGATGTTTGCTGCCTGTGATTTCTTTTCCGACAGGGCTGTCAAATCGCTTAGCGAGATACATCTTAGCTTTTAAATAGTTTCATTGATATTACATTAATTATATGAGTATTACAGTTATCTCAATCCTGGTACTGGTAAGCATTATTGCTATAATCCTTCTGACCTCATCACTTAAACTGAATGCTTTTGTCGCACTTTTCCTTGTTTCTGTGTTCCTGGCATTTGTAACTCTGCCGGCTGATACAATTGTTACATCAATCAAACAGGGATTTGGTAATACTATGGGGTCGATCGGTTTCCTAATAATATTCGGAGCGATGATTGGGATCATACTTGACCGTACCGGAGGGACAATCAGTATAGCAAACTACATCCTGTCCAAAACAGGTGAAAAGAAAAGTTCGAGGGCTCTGGCTATAACCGGTTTCATTACCGGGCTTCCCATCTTTTGCGATTCAGGATTTATAATCCTCAGCGGACTGGCAAAATCCTTCAGTTCAAAATCACGTTTACCTGTTGCTTTTATGGCTACTGTTCTGGCAACATCATTATATTCGGTTCATTGCCTTATCCCCCCGCATCCCGGAGCACTGGCTGCCGCAGGTATTATGGAAGTAAATGTCGGCAACCTGATACTTCTGGGGATACTTTTTGCCGTACCCGGTGCACTTGCAGCCTATCTGTGGTCAAAATGGATTGTTAAGGGAAGGGACTATCCACCTGCTGAAGATACGGGAACAGATATTTCACAGGATAAAAAGGAACTGCCTCCGGTCTTTCTTTCATTCCTGCCGATAGTTGTTCCGTTGCTGCTTATCACTATAAAATCATTAATCAATCTGTTCGACACAACCGGGGAAAGCCTGATTGCAAAGATATTTTATTTCCCGGGAGAACCTGTATTCGCGCTGGCAACCGGAGTATTGATTGGTTTATTCCTGATCAGGAAGAAGAGTATCGATTCCTTTAACACGGTATTCACTGAGGCTATAGTTAAAGCAGGACCCATTCTTATTGTAACCGCTGCAGGCGGGATGTTCGGAATGGTCATTAAATCAACGGGAGTGGGAGAAGCTATGGGGAAGCTTCTGGCGGACACCAACATTGGTCTGTTTGTTCCCTTTCTTATTGCTTTGGTCATGAAGACTGCACAGGGTTCATCGACAGTCGCAATTATCACAACAGCCTCCTTTGTACTTCCTATGCTTGATTTACTGGGACTGGATTCGGAATGGGGACGTATGCTGACTATGTTGTCTATGGGAGCCGGATCGATGATAGTCAGCCATGCAAACGACTCTTATTTCTGGGTTGTCTCAAATTTTGCAGGACTGGATATTAATACCAATCTGAAGGTTTACTCAACCTCTACCATGGTAATGGGAACAGTTGTTTTTGCATTTGTCTGGATCTCATCATTATTTCTGATGTAAATTATTAAAAAAGAATAAGGAATGAATAACCAGAATAATGCCAGGCAGATATTTCTGGCAGGTGTAAAAGGAGTACTTCCCGGGAAGCTGATAAACGATCTCATTTCTTTAAAAGGATCCATCCTGAAAATTGGTTACAGGAGTTATGATCTTACACAGATACAAAATGTTTACGTAATCGGAGCAGGGAAAGCAAGCGCTGCCATGGCCCATTATCTTGAATCTGTACTGAAAGGAAGAATCACAAAGGGTTATGTTGTCACAAAATACGGACATGCCTGCAGTCTCAGATATATAACTGTATCCGAAGCGGGTCATCCTGTTCCGGATGCAAACAGCTATAAAGCTGCTGAGGAAATCCTGAAAATTACGGGAGCAGCCGGTGAAAATGACCTGGTTATATGTCTCTGGTCCGGTGGAGGATCTTCGCTTCTTGCTGATCACCCTGAAAATTCGTCACAGGAGGAAATGGCGAATCTCAATGATATACTCGTCAGATGCGGAGCAGATATTGCCGAAATTAATGCAGTAAGAAAACATCTTTCGAAAGTCAAGGGAGGAATGCTGGCAACACACATTGCACCGGCATCTTTTGTAAACATTCTGCTTTCGGATGTTATCGGTGATCCTCCGGATATAATTGCATCAGGGCCTGCTGTACCTGATAATTCGACATTTTCTGATGCCATTGCTATCATTGAAAAGTACAATCTGGCTGAAGTACTGCCCAATACGCTGGTCAGCTACTTAAGAGAGGGTGTTAACGGATTGCATCCTGAAACGCCGAAACCAGGAGCTGATGTGTTCAAAAAATCAGCACTTTTCTTTGCAGGGAGCAATAAAACAGCCCTTCAGTGTGCGCGAACGGAAGCTGAAATAAGGGGGTTTGAGACATTTATTATCACTGATTCTCTGAGGGGTGATACGGAGACTGCCTGCACTTATATTATAAATGAGATAAAAAACCGCAGGGCTGAAAATGATCTTCAAAAACCTGTGTGCCTGCTCTTTGGAGGAGAGACAACGGTCAAAGTTACCGGAGAGGGCGCCGGCGGAAGAAACCAGCATCTTGCGCTTTATATAGCTTTTCATATTAAGGATATTCCGGGAACGACATTTCTTTCAGCCGGAACCGACGGGAATGACGGGAATACAGATTCAGCCGGAGCTGTGGTTGATTCGGATACTATCAGGAAAGCCCGGGAAAATAATACAGATCCTGAAACATACCTGAAGAATTTCGATTCATATAATTTCTTTAAAACAGCAGGGGGCCTCATCCTTACCGGCCCGACCCTTACCAACGTCATGGATCTTATGATCACCCTTATCGACCACCCTGAACCCCATAGCCGTCAACTTAAGGAATAATTTAAATAAATTTTAACTACTGTAATTATCAGAATTATAGGCAAATAACTTTCCTCCCGCCTGAGGCGGGAAGGGGTGGCTGGGATTGCTAATTTTGAAGCGTTTACAATTATCCTTTTCCCGGCCGGGGTGGTTAATGTGGACTTACCAAAAGTGGACTTCTTTCTCAGAATTAAATAAACCACCCCGGCCAGAACATCTATATTTCTGCCTATTAGATGGTCTTGTAGTCTGGCCACCCCTCCTTAAAAAAAGGAGGGGAAACTTTTGCCCACAAAACTCCGTTAGGTTGACGGCTATGCCCCATGCC
>MTKZ01012636.1_pt1 | contig 21457 bp, 15 predicted proteins | sample 1042781 | NCBI WGS metagenome assembly MTKZ01 (sample SAMN06212207, study PRJNA360539) | anaerobic digester metagenome | biome: Wastewater treatment plant; material: sludge; isolation source: anaerobic digester fed with sludge from wastewater treatment plant | place: Denmark: WWTP Viborg ... | reverse complement strand
CCGGGCAGCGGTTTATCCCCAGCCACCGGAAAAAGGGTATCAGGCCGGAGGCGGCGGTCAACGAAGATAGCGATTGGTCTGCCGCAATTCGGCCGCGAGGGGGGTAATTCGCGTCCAGGATATATTTCAAATAATAGCCCGGTGAAGTGGCAGGAGGATTGATTGGCCGATCTCCGCATTGCCGGACGATTCAGTCCGCAGGGACGGGCTTTACGTGGCGCGGCTTCCCGCTACTCTTGCCGCATGTCGAAACATCGTCAACTCCCGGTGGCGCTCACCATTGCCGGCTCGGACAGCGGCGGTGGGGCGGGCATCCAGACGGATCTGAAGACCTTTGCCGCGCTGGGCGTGCATGGCACCAGCGCGATTACGTGCATCACGGCGCAAAACCCGGAAGGGGTGTATGGCATCCAGGCGTGCCGCGTGGAAATCGTGCGCCGCCAGATCGAAGCGGTGTTCACGGCGCTGCGCCCGGCGGCCGCCAAGACCGGGATGCTGTATTCGGCGGCGCTCATCCGCGCGGTGGCGGAGTTTTTCCGGCGCGGCCCGCGGGTGCCGCTGGTGGTGGACCCGGTGATGGTATCCACGAGCGGCGCGGCCCTGCTCAAGCCGGCGGCGGTGAAGGCCCTGGGCGCGGAGCTTCTGCCCCTGGCCACGCTGGTGACGCCCAACCTGGACGAAGCCAAAATCCTGCTCGGCCGGAAGCTGGATTCCGTGCCGGACCTCCGGGACGCCGCCCGGGAGTTGCATCGGCGCTTTGGCTGCGCGGCCCTGGTCAAGGGCGGCCACCTGCGCGGGCTTCGGGAGGCGGTGGATATTTTCTACGACGGGCGCACGGAGCTGCTGCTGAGCGCGCCGTTCGTCCGAGGAGTGAGCACGCACGGCACGGGCTGCACCTATTCGGCGGCGATCGCCGGGTACCTGGCGCGGGGCGGCTCCCTGCCGCGCGCCGTGCGGCAGGCGAAGGAGTTCATCACCCAGGCCATCGCGCAAAGCCGGACAGCCGCCGGGCATGGGGTGTTGAATTGCTTCTGGCGCCCGGCGGGCGGCTGATTTAACAAGGTGGGTTAAAGGCGCGGCGGGTGGCTTTCGGGGGCCGACGGAAGCGGTTCCGGCCCCGCCGGAGCGGCCTCCCCGTCCCGGCCGGCTTTCCGGCTGGCCGCAAAGTGGTACACATGCACCTCGAACGGGCCGAACCAGTCGGCAAAACTGCCGTGTTGCGCGTCCACTTTCCGCGGCTCCTCGAAGAGCACGGCGCCCGCGCCCGCGCCGTGGATTTCCGGGGGCAGGCCGCGGAAGCGCACGTGGACGGTGGGGCCCTCTTTCTTGCAGGCCAGCACGTAGTAGTCATCGCCGGCTTGGCGCACCAGGCACTCGATGGCGCGGGCATCCGCCCCGGCCTCATCCCGCACGAGCCGCGGCGGAGACGGCGCCGGCAGATTCTGTTCCTCCTCCTTGCGGGCCAGGGCGCGCCGGGGCGGGGCTTCCGGCGCGACCGAGAGCTTGAGGCCGGCGTCGGGGGCCAGCAACGCCGGAAGGAGCGGCGAGCGGGGGCCGAGCTCCGCGAAGAGCGGGCGCATGACCCGGTCGAAGTACGTCCAGTTAAATCCCAGCGGCTGATCTCGCGAGTTCAGGGTCTGGGGCAGGCCGCCGCCGAAATAGGTTAAGCCGCGGGCGCCGTTGATGATCGCCTCGTAGGCCATAAAGCGCTGCTCCGGGAATGTTGGAAACCGCAGCGTTCGGCCGGGCTTGACGACGCCGGAGAAGGCGATTTGCAGGGTCATCCAAAAGGGCTTTTCGCCCGCCACCCGCTTCATCAGGCGGGTGAAGTCGCCCACCATGCTCAACTCTTTGTTTTTTCCCTCCGTATGCACGCCGGGCGGGTAGCTCACCGGGTAGATGTCCATGCCGCCCACATCCCAGCCCGCGTCGTAGCGCCGGAGCGAGGCCGCGGTCCCGCGCGGCGCCTGCACCAGCCAGATCGGGTGGGCGGGGTCGAGTTCGCGCAGGAGGCGGGCCACGTGCGCGACCTGCTCCGGGGTGGCCTGGGCGGGGTTGTGCGCGTTGCTCCAATCCGGCTCGTCGGCCCCCTTCCACAACCCCATGCCGGGGGAATCCTTGAACGCGGCAATCACCGTTCGCAGCCGGGCTTCCCGGTTCGCGTCGCCGGGGCTGAAGTTGGACAGATCCCACCCCAGCCACGGGCAGCAGCGCAGTCCGCTGGCCGCCGCCGCCGCCTGCATGGCGTGCTCGCGCGAGATCGTGTCGTCGTTCCAGGCCGGGCCGCCGGACCGCATAAACAGGACGCCGCTGTCGGCAAACTCCGCGTACGCCGGCCGGCCGTTGGGCGCCCGGGCGTCCGGCCCCGGCACAATCGTCAGGGTGAGGGGAAACTTCTTTTGCCCGTCCACCACCAATACCCCCGCCGGGCCAAAGGTGATCCGGGCCGGGCGCGTCAACGCCGCCCGCGCGGGGATGCCCAGGCTGGCTGCCAGCAGCAGGGTCGCGGCACCCGCCGCCGATCGTGTCCTGAATCGCTTCGCAATCATCGCCCGCGGTATCCTTGGCGGGAGCGCCGCCCGCCCGTCAATGAGAATGTCGGAGCCGGCGCGCGAACGGCCGCCGCCGGGGCCGGCCGCCACGGGCCCGCGCGCCGGGGCGGGCCGGGCCGGGGTTCGCCGCCGCCGGAGGCGGACCGGCGCCCAAGCCGCCCGGCCGCCCGCCGACGGGGATTAGAAATTATTTTTGAGCAATTCAGCCCGACTTGTTGTATAATGAGTGTAATCATTTTAAGTTATGCGTACATTGAAAACTCTGACTGTGACGATTCTGGCGGCGGCCTGCCTGGCGCTGCCGGCTGGCTGGGCGGCGAATAAGCAAACCGCCAAACCCAAACCCTATCCGCTGACGACCTGCGTCGTCAGTGGGCAGAAGCTCGGCGGCATGGGCGCTCCCTATGTTTTCACGCACGGCAACCGCGAGATCAAGCTGTGTTGCAAGGGCTGCCTTAAGGCGTTCCAGAAAGACCCCGCCAAGTACCTCAAGAAGATTGAGGAAGCTGAAGCCCAGGCCCAGAAAGCGCCGAAAGCCAAGTAAACCCGGCCGCTGGACGGCCGGCTCACGCGAATGAAGTTGCTGGCCACACTGGTGTTCTGCGCCGCCTTGATCGGAGGGCCTTGCCTCCCGGCGGCGTGCACCGGGGCGGTGGCGGCGGCTTCGGACGGGAATGCCTGCGCGTGCGGTTCCTGCGGCGAGAACTGCTGCTGCCTTGACCCGTCGGCTCCCGGGCCCGCGTCCGCCCCGGCCGTCCCCGCGCCATCACCCACTCCGTTNNAGTGCCGTTCCCGGCGGGAACGGCTTTTCTCCCGCCGCCCGCCCTTCATTTGGCGGTTGCCCCTTCGTTTTTCCCTCCCGGCCCGACTGCGGCCCTCCCTCTGTATCAGCGGAACTGCGCGTTCCTGATCTGATCCATTTCGGTTCCCGCCCGTAGTGTGTACCTCGCCGGCGCGTTTGCGCCGCCGTTCGGGGTGCTGACCGTCACCGATTTCCCTTAGTTATGAAAACCTTTGTCCTTTGGCTTTTGCTCCTGCTGCTGGCCGGCTGCCGGGGCGCCCCCACGCGGGGCGAAAGAGAAGCCCGGCGCCAGCTCCAGGCGGTCGCCGGTTCTTACCGGCCCCATGACCGCAAGCCCGAGCTGCCGCCGCTTTCCGGCCAATCCGGGCTCAGCAATTACCTGGCCTGCGCGCTGCTGAACCAGCCGCGGGTCGAGGCCGCTTATTTCGACTGGCGGGCGTCGGTGGAGCGCATCACCCTCGCGCGTTCGCTTCCGGACCCGCAATTCACCTTCCAAATGGACATCCAGAGCGTGGTCACCTCCGTGATGCCGGGCCTGATGGGCGTCGTGCCCTGGCCGGGCCGCCCGCGCCTCGGGGCCGAAGTGGCCTCCGCCGAAAGCGCGGCCAAGCGCGCCGCGTTCGAGGCGGCCGCCCTCCGCAGCGCCTTCGACCTCAAGCGCGCCTATTACCAGCTCCATTTGCAGACCGAGCGCCTCCGCGTGAACCGGGAAACCCTGGCCCTTTGGAGCCAGGAGGAGCGCCTCGCCCGCGCCCGGAACGAGGCGGGCCAGAACACGCTGGCGGAGATCCTGGAAATTCGGGCCGAACAGGACCGCCTGCGCGCGGCCATCGCCAACCTCGAGGACTCACGCGCCGCCTGGATGGCTCAATTCAAGGCCGCGCTCGGCTTGCAGGTCGCCGACCCGGAGCCTCCCCTGCCGGAGCGGTTTGAATCCACGCCGGCCGGGCTGACGCCGGACGAGTGGCTCGCGACCGCCCTGGCCCGAAACCAGCGGCTCAAGGCGATGGGCGCCGACGTGCAGGCGGCGGAGGCCGCACTCCAACTCGCCCGCAAAGATCGGCTTCCCGACTTCAGCCTGGGGCTCATGGCGGATGTGCAAATGCAGCCGGTTCTTTACCGGCCGGCGGGAACCCTGTCCCTGCCGCTGTGGCGCGACAAAATCGCCGCCCGGATCGCCGAAGCCCAGGCCGGCAAACGCGCGGCGGAAGCCCGCCTCACCGCCGGGGAGATCGCGCTGGCCGCGGACTTTGCCGGACGCGCCTTCCTTTACCGGGAAGCCGAGCGCGCCCTGGCTCTCCTGAAAGACCAACTCCTGCCCCAGGCCCGCCAGGCGCTGGCGGTGACCCGCGCGGAATATCTTGCCGGCCAGGTTGATTTCTTCCGCCTGCTGGAGCGCACGCGCGCACTGCTGAGCCTGGAACTGGAGCAGGCGGAGGCGGCCACGCAACGGGAGATCATGCTTGCCGAGCTGTCGTTGATTATCCAGGGCATGCCGCCCGCTGACCGTCCGCCGGAGGCCCTTGCCGCCTCCCGGGGCCCGGCTTCGTCCGCCTCCATGAACACCCTGACACCCAATGACCTTTAACTTTGTATGAACTCTGACCCGATGCCCCTGCAATCGCCCTCCCCTGCTCCGCCGCTCATTCCGCTGCTCTTGCTGAGCGCGGTCCTCGCCGCGGGCACGGCCGGGTTCCTGGCTGGTTGCGGCCGGGGCGAAACGGCCGGCTCGCCGCGCTCCGCCGCTCCGGGGAAAACCCTTTACACCTGCGGGATGGATCCCCAGGTCATTCAGGATCATCCCGGCAACTGCCCGATTTGCGGCATGAAACTTACCCCCATCAAGCGCCCGCTCGGGAGCGACGCGGCCATCCGCGGTTCGGGCGAGCGCCCGAACGCGCCGGGCCAGCCCGCGCCGCCGCCCGGCGAAGCTCACCCCTCTCCCGGCACCGCCCATGAGGACAGGGAACCGGGGCCAGCAGAAGAAATGGACGGCGCGGGCGCCACCATAGCGGTTGATCCGGTCACCAGCCAGAATATGGGCATCCGCACCGCCCTCGTCACCCGCGGCCCCTTGCGCCGCACCATCCGCACCGTGGGCACCGTTGATTATGACGAGACTTCGCTGGCGGAAGTGACCCCCCGGGTCAGCGGCTGGGTGGAGAAACTTTACGTCAATATGACCGGGCAGCCGGTGCGGCGCGGCGAGCCTTTGTTTGAGATTTATTCGCCCGAGCTTTACAGCGCCCAGCGAGAATACTTGCTGGCCCGGGAGCAGCCGGCGGACGCGCCCGGGGCCGATTCCCTGCGGCACAGCGCGCGCACCCGGCTGAGGTTGCTGGACATTTCCGACGAGCAGATTGACGAAATTGAACGCGCCGGGGAGCCGCGCAAGACCCTTCGCCTTGTGGCGCCCCGGGACGGCTTTGTGATTGAGAAGGCGGTGGTGGAAGGCCAGCGGGTGGCGCCGGGCGAGCGGCTTTATCGGCTGGCGGACCTGGCGCGGGTCTGGGTGCTGGCGCAAATTTACGAGCAGGACCTGGGCTGCATCCAGCCGGGACAGGAGGCGCTCGTCACGCTTTCCAGCCTGCCCGGCCGTGAGTTCCGGGGGCGCGTGTCCTACCTCTACCCCGGCGTGGACGAGAAAACCCGCACGGCGCAGGTGCGCCTGGAACTTCCGAATCCCGGCGGCCTGCTCAAGCCGGGCATGTTCGCCACCGTCCAGATCGTCTCCGAACTGGAGCCGGACGCGCTGCGGATCCCCAACATGGCCATTCTGCGCAGCGGCACGCAAAATACGGTCTTCGTCGCCCGGGACGGCGGCCGCTTCACCCCGCGCACGGTGACGCTGGGCGCGGCGGCGGACGATGACACCTGCCAGGTGTTGAGCGGCTTGAGCGAAGGCGAGCGCATCGTCACGTCCGGCCAATTCCTGCTGGATTCCGAGAGCCAGCTCCGGGAGGCCATCCAGAAGATGCTGGAGCCGGGCGCGATTACCCCGCCCGCGCCCGCCGATCCCGTTGAATACACCTGCCCCATGGAGGAGGACGCCGAGGTCCGGAAACCCGGCCCGGGCCAATGCCCCAAGTGCGGTATGAACCTCGTGCCGGCCCATACCGTGCCCCACGGCCGGCGTCCTGAGCCGCAACCCTGATCCCCGGGAGCCACCATGCTGCAGCGCATTATAGACTTCTCGCTCCGGAATAAGTTCCTGGTCCTGCTAGGCACCGCCGTGCTGGGGGTGGGCGGGATTTACGCCGTCCGGCATACGCGGCTGGATGCCATTCCCGACCTCTCGGATGTGCAGGTGATCGTTTATACCGAATGGGCCGGGCAGGCGCCCCAGATCGTGCAGGACCAGCTCACCTACCCCATCACCACCAAGATGCTCTCCGTGCCGAAGGCCAAGGTGGTGCGGGGGTATTCCTTCTATGGGTTCTCGTTCGTGTATGTGATTTTCGAAGACGGGACGGATCCCTACTGGGCGCGCAGCCGCGTGCTCGAATATCTCAGCAACTTGGCCAGCCTGCTGCCGCGCGGCGTCCAGCCCGCACTCGGGCCGGATGCCACCGGGGTCGGCTGGGCCTTCATGTATTCGCTCACCTCCACCAACCGCGACCTGGCCGAGTTGCGCTCGATTCAGGACTGGTATCTGCGCTATCCGCTGGCTGCGGTCGAAGGCGTGGCGGAGGTCGCCTCGGTGGGCGGGTTCGTCAAGCAATACCAGGTCACTGTGGACCCGGTTCGGCTGCGCGCCTACAACCTGTCGGTCGCCGACGTGGCCGCGGCCGTGCGGCGCAGCAACGGCGAAGTCGGCGGCCGCGCCCTCGAATGGGCGGAAAAGGAGTTCATACANNTCTCCAGGGACTGGACGACTTGCGGCAGGTGGCGGTCGGGGTGGGTGAGCGGGGGGTGCCGATCTTGCTCGGGCAGGTGGCCACGGTGGAGCTGGGGCCCGACATGCGGCGCGGCATAGCGGAGTTGAACGGCAAGGGCGAAGCCGTCGGCGGCATTGTGGTCGTGCGCCACGGCGCCAATGCCCGCCAGGTCATTCAGGACGTGAAGCAGAAGCTCGACCAGGCCATGCGCGGCCTGCCGCCGGACATTCACTGCACGATCGTTTATGACCGCAGCGTGCTGATTGACCGGGCGGTTCGGACGCTGGCGGTAAAGCTCCTCGAAGAAAGCCTCGTCGTGGCCCTGGTCTGCCTGGCCTTCCTGATGCACCTGCGCAGCGCCCTGGTGGCGATTGTGATCCTGCCCCTCGCGGTCCTGATGTCCTTCCTGGTCATGTTCGGCCAGGGCATCAGTTCGAACATTATGTCGCTGGGCGGCATCGCCATTGCCATTGGCGCCATGGTGGACGCCGTCATCATCATGGTCGAAAACGCGCACAAACACCTGGAGCGCGACCAGGGCCGGAAACCGCATTGGGGGATCATCCGGGACGCCGCGGTTGAAGTCGGCCCGGCGCTTTTCTACTCCCTGCTGGTGATCACGGTCTCCTTCCTGCCGGTTTTCGCGCTGCAGGCGCAGGAAGGCCGACTGTTCAAGCCGCTGGCCTACACCAAGACCTACGCCATGGGCGCGGCGGCCATCCTGTCCCTCACCCTGGCCCCGATTCTGATGGGGCTTTTCATCCGCGGCCGAATCCCGGCCGAGGAGCGGAACCCGCTCAACCGCCTGTTCATCTGGCTCTATCATCCCGTGGTTGATTTCGTCATCAAATGGCGCTGGCCGACGATCCTGATCGCGGGGGCCGTCATCGTGTGGGTTTTTCTGCCGTGGAACTGGCTCGCCGCGCGATGGCTGCCCGAGGGGCCGGTCCGGGAATGGGCCTTCCGGGCGGGGCGGTTTTTTCCTTACCAGAATCTCGGGTCGGAGTTCATGCCCCCGCTCTACGAGGGCGACCTTCTCTACATGCCGACCACTTTCCCGGGCCTCGCTCCCACCAAGGCGCGCGAGTTGCTCCAGGTCACGGACAAGATTATCCGCCAGTTCCCCGAGGTGCGCCACGTCTTCGGCAAGGCCGGCCGGGCGGAAACCGCCACCGACCCCGCGCCGCTGGAAATGCTCGAAACCACCATTCTGCTCAAGGATGAGCGGGAGTGGCCCCGGGTGGACATTCGGGACGAAAACGGCCGCCGCATCGCCCACCGCCGCCGCACGCCCGACGAGCTGGTGGACGCCTTGAACGCCGCCGTGCAGATTCCGGGCTTGAACAATGCCTGGACCATGCCCATCAAGACCCGCATTGACATGCTGGCCACCGGCATCAAGACGCCCGTCGGCATCAAGGTGGCCGGGCCCAACCTGGCTCAACTGGAGCGGATTGCCGCCCAGGTGGAGGCGGTCGTCAAAACCGTTCCGGGCACGCGCAGCGCCTTTGCCGAGCGAACCATGAGCGGCAACTACATCGAGTTCGATATCCGGCGCGCGGCCATCGCCCGCTATGGCCTGACTGTCGGCGACGTGCAGGAGGTGCTGGAGGTGGCCCTGGGCGGCCTGCCGCTGACCACCACCATCGAGGGGCTGGAACGCTATACGGTGAACCTGCGTTACAGCCGGGATTTCCGCGAGAACCTCGATGCGCTGCGCAACGTGGTTGTGCCCACGCCCGCCGGGCCACAGGTGCCCCTCGGGCAGTTGGCCGACATCCGAACCGTCCGCGCTCCGATGGACATCAAGAGCGAAGGCGCCGTGCCCAATGCCTGGGTTTATGTGGATGTGAAAGACATTGACGTCGGCACCTACGTCCGAATGGCCATGCGCGCCGTCAACGAAGCCGCGGCGCGCGGCGTCATTACCCTGCCCAGCGGCTACCACCTGATCTGGAGTGGCCAATACGAATACCTGCAGCGCGCCCAGCAACGCCTGCGGCTGGTGATCCCCCTCACCCTGCTGATCATCATTCTCATTCTTTACCTCAATACTCGTTCCGTGGTCAAAACCGCCATGGTGCTGCTGGCCGTGCCGTTTTCCCTGGTCGGCGCCATCTGGATTCTGTACCTGCTCCACTACCATCTCAGCGTCGCCGTGTGGGTCGGCATTATCGCCCTGGCCGGTCTCGACGCCGAAACCGGCGTGGTCATGCTTCTGTATTTGGACCTGGCCTACGAGGATGGGAAAAAGCGTGGCCTGATGAACAACCTTGGCCACCTGCGCGATGCCATCTACCACGGCGCCGTCAAGCGGGTCCGCCCCAAAACGATGACCGCTTGCGTGATCATCGCCGGCCTGCTCCCCATCCTTTGGAGCCAGGGCGCCGGGGCGGATGTTATGAAGCGCATCGCCACCCCCATGGTTGGCGGAGTGATCACCTCCACGGTCATGGAGCTGGCCATCTATCCCGCCCTCTACTATCTCTGGCGGTCGCGCCAACTGTGTCACCCGCCCGCCCGCGCGGAAGCCATTCCGGCCTGACCGTTCCGCCCGCCTGCCTGGCGAAGCTGCCAGCCGGAATCGGGAAGCTCGCAGCGCGCCGGCCAGCCCGCCGCGGGGAGTGACGACGCCCTGAGGTTGCTCCGCGCTTCCGGGGCGCTTTAGGCGGGTCCAGGGCCGTTGATAAACGAAGGTGCGCGCGGCAGCTTGCTTTTCTCCAGACACGGCTTGGCGGGCGAGGGAGATTTTTGTAGTAATCAGCGGCAATGCAAGCCCAGGAACGGCGTTTTGGCGGCATTGGCCGCTTGTATGGGCGCGACGGGTTGGAGCGACTCCGGCGCAGCCATGTGTGCGTGGTCGGCGTGGGTGGAGTCGGTTCGTGGGCGGTCGAGGCCCTGGCCCGCTCGGGGATCGGCGAGTTAACCCTGGTGGATGCGGACAAGGTCTGCCTCAGCAACGTCAACCGCCAGCTTCATGCACTGGATGAAAACCTGGGCCAGCCGAAGGTGGAAGTGCTGGCGCGGCGCGTGCGGGCCATTAACCCCGATTGCACGGTGCACCCGCTCCCGGCGCTCTTCCTCAAAACCAATGCCGGGGAGATCCTGCGGGCGCCTTATAGCTTCGTGCTGGATGCCATAGACAGCCCGTCGCGGAAATGCCTGCTCATCGCCCGGTGCCACAAGCAGGGAATCCCGGTGCTGACAACCGGCGCGGCGGGCGGGCGGCGCGACCCGACGGCGGTGCAGGTGATGGACCTGGCGTTTTCGAGCCACGATCGCCTGCTGCAAGAGGTGCGGCGGGGGCTGCGGGTGCGGCATGGGTTTCCGCGCGGAGCGCGTCCGTTTGGCGTGGAGTGTGTGCTCTCGCGGGAGCGGGTCTTTTACGGGGGAAAGGATAGCCCCAGTGGTCAGCCGCCCGCAAACAAGCTCGCCCCCGGGCCGGGAGACGGGAATTACCTCGGCACGGCGAGCTTCGTCACCGGCACGTTCGGGTTTGTGGCGGCGGCGCGCATAATCCAGCGGCTGACCGGAGCGGGCTGACCCCGCCGGAGCCGCGCGCTTACGCTGGCAGAGCGGCCAGCGGGCCGAACAGGCGGCGAAAGTTGGCCTCGACGCGGCAGGCCAGCGACGCCACAGGCTCGCCCAATAGCCCGGCGGCAAACTCATAGACGGCCCCGAGATTAGCCGGGTGGTTGAGCGGTTTGCCGGTCTGAACATCGGCCAGCGGATGGCGGTTGAGTTCGTCGGGCAAGAGCTGGTCGGGGGCGTCGGTTTCAATCAGCAGCCGCTCCGGGGGGATATGCCGAAAGGTTTCGCGCTGACGCACCTTGCGCGCGTGCGCAAAGTAGCCCGGCAGCGAGAAATAAGCGCCCAGCTCCGCCAGCGGGGCGATCAGTTCCCGGGAGCCGCCGTACGAATGCAGCAGAAACCCGCAGCGGGGACGCGGTTCGGCGCGCAGGATTTCGAGCAGCCGGCCCCAGGCTTGGAGACAATGGATGCTCAACGGCAGGTTGCGTTCCGCCGCCAGCCGCAATTGCCAGACAAACACCGCTTCCTGCCGCTCGAGATCCGGATCGGGAATCCAGCGATCCAGCCCCGCCTCCCCCAGGGCGGAGGGGACGGCTTCGAGATGCCGCAGGAGCGTCGCCTGCCAATCGGCGGAGCATTCCTTCACATACCAGGGATGGCAACCGAAGGAAGGGATGACCTGCGGGCATTCGCGGGCCAGGGCCAGCACTTGCGGCCAGTCACGCTCACACGAACCGTTGACCACCATCCAGGCGATGCCCGCGCGCCGCAAGGCTGGCCAAATCGCCGCGCGGTGAGGCGCCAGCCGGTCGTCCTGCAAATGATTATGCGCGTCGCAAAGCCGATAGTTCATGGCGTGTCTCCGGCGGCGGGCGGGTGCCGGCCGGGCTTTGCCGCAGTTGCGCGCTTGAGCCGGCGATGGCGGTTCCCGTGTTGAATATCTCGCTTTCGCACCGGGTTAAACAAATGTCTTGCATTATCCTGCCCGCGGCGCAGTATTTTGTCGAAACCTATAGTCAGGATATTCTTATGCAACACGCAGCAAATTCAAATGCTTCTCAATACACCCGGCGCAGCTTCCTCAAATCCAGCACGGTCATGGTGGCCGGCTTGTCGGTCGCCGACTTTAGCCTGGCGGCGCCAGCCAAAGAGACGCTGGCGGTTTCCGGCGGGGCCAAAACCGTCACCTTCCCCCGGGAGGAGCTGGCGGCACTCACCAAATGGCCGCGCTACGGCGAAGTCGAGAAGAAGATCGTCTGCGATATGCTCGATAGCAACCGGTATTACGATGTGCTGCCGGTCTTCGAGAAGGAATGGCAGGAATATACCCAATCGCCGTTCGTGAAAAACCACATCAACGGCACCAGCGCCCTGACCAGCATGTACTTCGCGCTCGACCTGCCGCCGGGCAGCGAGGTCATGGTGCCTTCCTACACCTTCTTCGCCACCTGCCTGGCCCTGCGCTTCTTCAACTGCGTGCCGATTTTTGTGGATATTGACCCCAAAACCGCCACGTGGGACGTGGAAGACGCCAAGCGCAAGCTGACCCCGCGCACCCGCGCGGTGGTGCCCATGCATTCGTGGGGATTGCCCTGCCAGATGGACTTGATCAGCGACTGGGCCCGGGAAAAGGGGTTGATTGTCCTCGAAGACGCCGCCCATGCGCACGGCGCCTCGATGATGGGCAAAAAGATGGGCACCTGGGGCATGATGGGCATCTTCAGCTTCCAGGCGTCCAAAGTCCTGCCGGCCATTGAAGGCGGCATGGGCATGTACCAGACGCGCGAGTATTACGAGCGCGCCGCCGCCTTTGGCGAATATAATGACCCGATCAAGTTCCCCCCGGACAGCCCCGTGCGCCCTTATGCCGGCACCGGGTTTGGCCAAAAATACCGGATGCACCCGCTCGGCGCGGCCTTGGCCCGCCAGCAACTAAAAGGGCTGGACCAGATGAACGCCCTGGTGGAAAAGAACGTCCGGGCCATGAACGACCGCCTGACCCGGCTGACAGGAGTCACCGAGCCGCTTTGCCGCCCCGAGCAAAAGCGCGTGTATTACCACCGTAATATGTTGTTGATAGACTTCAAGAAGCTCGGGTTCACACGCGACGCGCTGGTCAAGGCCCTCAAGGCCGAAGGCGTGGACGTGAACTTCTGGGATTACCCCGAACAGCATAAGCTCAAGATTTACGCCGAGGCCAAGTGGTGGCATCATCCCCCCACCATTCCCGCCTCCATGCCGGGCAACGCCTACATCAACGCCAACCATATCTTCCTGCCGTTAATCTACGGCGAAGCGCCGGAGTTGATCGCCCAGTACATCCAGGCTTTCGAAAAAGTGTGGGCGCAGCGCGCCAACCTGGCCTCCGTGTAGCGCCTTTGGAACCCTGACGCCAGGCGCAACCGGTTGGTGCTCCCCGGCAGGCCCGCCGGAACGTCAGGCCATTGACTTTATATGAACAAAGAAACAAGCATTAAACTTCTGAACCGGGCGGTGGCAGACGAACTCCAGGCGGTCCACCAGTACATGTATTGGCATTTCCACCTGGATGACCAGGGCTTCGGTCCGCTGGCCAGCCTGCTGAAACGGATTGCCATTGAGGAGATGAATCACGTCGAGCAACTCGCCGAGCGCATTCTCTTTCTCAAGGGCGATGTCGAAATGGTGCTGGCCGGACCGGTCGCGAAGGTCACGGACGCCCAAAAGATTCTGGCCATGGCCGCCGAAATGGAGCAGGCCGCCATCACCAGCTACAACCAGGCCGCGATTGAATGCGGCCAAAAGGCCGACGCCGTCTCCAAACAGGTCTTCGAGGGATTGGTGAACAGCGAGGAAAAGCACTTCGACCAGTTTGACAAGCAGCTTGATAATATCAAACGTTTTGGGCCCAACTACCTCGCCCTGCAATCCTTCGACCGCGCTCCCGGGCAGGGCGGCTCCGCGGAAGGGTCGGATTAAGCCACTCTATCCTCGACGCGGCCCGGCCGCTTGCTATCCGGTGCCGGCGCGGCGCTGCCCTCGCGCCCAACCGCGCGGCCTTTACGGGCGACCGAGGCTTTTATGATGGTCGTGCGACATTTCCGCCAGTGGGCGATGGCCATACTGCTTGGCGGCGCCCTGCTGGGCCAGGCGGCTGCCAAGCCAAAGGCCGCGCCCGCGGACACCCGCCGCGCGGCGGCACCGAAGAAATCCCCGGCGCAAGCGGCTCCGCGGTCCACGCCCTTTAAGTTGACAACCCGCGAGCCGGGCCGGCGGCGGGTCCCGGGTGATTTCACCATTGCCGTGCTGCCCGATACGCAGCAATACACCGCGGCGCACCGGGGCGGCAAACCCGAGATGCTGGTCGCGCAAATCGAATGGGTTCTCGACAACCGCGTCCGCCGCAATATCGTTTACCTGACTACGGAGGGAGACATCAGCAACGACGGCAATAAATATCCCGTGCAATGGCACCGCGCGACCAATGCCTTCTTCCGCCTGGACGATCCGAAGCGCACGGGACTGCCCGATGGGCTGCCCTGGAGCGCGGTGGTCGGCAATCACGATACCCACCACGGAGGAACCATCCTGTTCAACGCCTTCCTGGGCACCAACCACTTCGCGGGCCGCAGCTATTACGGCGGCCATTACGGCACCAACAATGACAACCATTACGACCTTTTCCACGCCGGCGGCCAGGATTTTATCGTGCTGGCTCTCACGATGGGAGCGGGGAGCAACCCCAAACTGATGCGCTGGGCCAACGTGGTCCTGCGCGCGCATGCCCACCGGCAGGCCATCGTCGTGACGCACTCGATGCTTGCCCCGGCCGCCTGGCCGCGCCCGGCCCCATGGACCAAGGAAGGGCCGCCTATCTTTCACGCCCTGACCAACAACCCCAACCTGTTCCTGATGCTGTGCGGCCATCGCCATGGCGAAGGCCGGCGCCAGGAAGCCCGCGGCAATGGGCAGTACATACACGTGCTGCTCTCCGACTACCAGCGCTACACCAACGGCGGTAACGGCTTCATGCGGTTGCTGGAGTTTTCACCGCGCCGGCAAATCATCCGCGTGAAAACCTTCTCGCCCTGGACCGGCCAGTGGACGACGAACCCCGACGGTTATTTCACACTCGCGTGGCCTCAGCGGCGAAACGTTCCTCGGTAGCGTCCCTCACCTGATCCCTCCGGGGAAACGCCCGGCACACCCAGGCATTGAATTCGCGGAGTGAACCTCCGTAATGAGGAAATAACCGTTCCCCGGCCCCGGATACGATCGCCCCAGCGCGGGATCCCTTCAGCCCCGATGCGATCGCCATCGCCAAACCGCAGCCGATTCACCGGCCTTCCTCGGCGCGCAAGAGACCGGTTGCCGGGGCGGGTGCCAGCCAAAACCCGGCGGCAAACTGCCCGCCCAGTGCCACAGGCTCAAGCCCCCGGCCGGGCGGAGATTTCCAGCATACGCCGGATGGGCAACTGGGCGCGCTGGAGGATTTCGGCGGGCAACTCGATGCGGGGGGAGAGGTTTTTCATGCAGTCGCGCACCTTGTCCAGCGTGTTCAGCTTCATATATTTGCATTCGCTGCAGCGGCAGGGGTCCGTCGGCGCCCGCAGGGGATCGAAGATGGGCGCGGGAATGAATTCCTTGTCCGGACATTCCTTCTGAAGCCGGTGGATAATGCCGGACTCCGTCACGATGATAAACTGCTTCGCCGGGCTGGTGCGGCAATAAGCGATCATTTTCTCGGTCGAACACACCGCGTCGGCCAAATCGCGCACCTCGCGCAGGCTTTCGGGATGCACCACCACCTTCGCTTCCGGATGCGCCTGCCGGGCGCGCAGCAGGCTTTCCCGGCGGAACTCGACATGCACATAGCAGTTGCCCCGCCAAAGCGTCATCGGCCGCCCGGTTTGCTCCATTACCCACTGGCCAAGATTCTCGTCCGGCACGAACAGCAGGTCTTTGTCCCGGGGCGCGGCGTTGACGATTTTCGCCGCGTTGCCGCTGGTGCAGATTACGTCGCTCAGCGCCTTGACCGCGGCACTGCAGTTAATATAAGTGACCGTGTAGAAATTGGGATTGGTCTTTTGGAGCGCCGCCAGCTTATCAGCCGGGCAGGCTTCCTCCAGGGAACAACCCGCGTTCCGGTCGGGCAGCACGACCGTTTTGTCCGGGCTTAGGATCTTGGCCGTCTCCGCCATGAAATGAACGCCGCAGAACACAATCACATCCGCTTTGGTTTGCGCGGCTTGCTGTGAAAGCCCGAGCGAGTCGCCGACGTAATCGGCGATATCCTGAATCTCGGGCACCTGGTAATTATGGGCGAGAATAACCGCGTTGAGTTGTTGTTTCAGCGCGAGAATCTCGCGCTCCAACGCCTCCCTCCGGGCGCGCGACAACGCCGGGCGCGTTGCAAAACGGTCCGAGCCCGGAGCTAAAACATCCGCTAACTCTGTCATCCAGAACAAGCTAACGCCTCGCTCCGGGGGCGTCAAATCCAGCCCGCGGGAGCGAGGAGCTTTCCCCGCCGCCACCTTCCCGCGAACAGGTTTTCAGCCGGGCCCGCCCGGCGGATGCGGAAGCGGCAGCCGCCGCGCCCGGCGGCCGGTCAGGTACAGAAAGCCGGCCAGGGCGGCAAACGGAATCAGCGCCAGCCAGTCCGCATGGGGGCCGCCGAAAAAGGGATTGCTGGCCTCGGCCCATTTCGTAATGCGCGCATCGAGGCGGCCCAACACACCGGCCACGAAAGCGATGACGATGCCCGCAATCGCGCCGCCGGCAATGTAGCCGCTGGCCAGCAGCACGCCGGGGCTTTGGTCGCTCTCCGCGGCCAGCCGGGCTTCATCGAGCTGGCGCGCGCGCGCGGAACGCCGCAGGCGCCGGTCCAGCAGCCAGCGCACCAGCCCCCCGACGAAGATGGGCGCCGAAGAGGAAATCGGCAGGTAGGCGCCAACGGCAAAGGCCAGCGAGGACACTCCGCACAACTCCAGCACGAATGCAATCATGACGCCAAACAACACCAGGCCCCACGGCAGCTTGCGGTCGAGCATGCCCTTGATGATATAGCTCATGAGCGTGGCCTTGGGGGCGTCGAACTTCCGCACTTCCGTGCCGTCGGCCCGTGTCTTGAAGGCCCCGTTGATGCCCGGGTCCACCAGCCAGACGGCCAGGCCGGAAGCGTCCACCAGGTACTTGCCCGGCGGAGCGCCAAAGGGATCGGTCTTATGCCAGGTGCGATAGGCATTGGCATCCGCCTGCGCCTGCGGCCCGCGCAAGGTTTCCGCCGCGCCCAGCCGGGCATCGGCCGGCGCCCGCAGCCCGGGCGCGATTTGCGCGGCTGGCACATAGACCGTGGCGGTCCGGTTCAACCCCAGCAGTATGGGGCCCAGCAACAGCGCGCTCGACGCCGCGCCGATCAGGATGGCGATCTGCTGGTATTTGGGCGTCGCCCCCACCAGATACCCGGTCTTCAAATCCTGCGACGTGGCGCCGGCATTCGAGGCGGCGACGCAGACAATGCCGCCGACCGACAGGGCCGTCACGTAGTAAGTCCCGCCGGTCCAGCCCACGAGCAAAAACACCAGGCAAGTGAGCAGCAGGGTGGCAACCGTCATGCCGGAGATGGGGTTGGACGAAGAACCAATCTCGCCCGTCAGCCGGGAGGACACAGTGACGAACAGAAAGCCGAATATCACGATCAGCGCCGCCCCCAGGAAGTTCATGTGCAGCGAGGGAGCCGCCAGGATGGCGAGAATCAGGGCGGCGATGCCCACGCTGACCGTCTTCATGGATAAATCCCGATCCGCGCGCAGGGTCGCGGTGTGGGCGGCGGCGGCCGCCTTGAAATCCGCCAAACCGGACCGCAGGCTGCTCAGGATGATGGGGAGGGAGCGCAGCAGGCTGATAATGCCGCCCGCGGCCACAGCCCCCGCCCCGATGTACAGCAGGTAGGCGCTGCGGATTTGCGCCGGCGTCATCTGCCCGACCGGCTGGGTGCCCGGCGGCAGCACGGTCTCCCGCCCCTCGCCGAAGAACATAATAAGCGGGGTCAGCACCAGGCAACTGAGCACGCCGCCGGCCATCATAATCGAGGCAATCCGCGGGCCGATGATGTAGCCCACGCCCAGCAGTTCGGGGGAGATTTCGGCGGCCAGCGAACCGCCCTTCAGCGGGGCGCCGAAGATTTTTTCCGGCACATCTTTCCAGAGCTTAAAGGCCGCCATCAGGGTCTTGTAAACCAGCCCGATGCCGAAGCCGGTGAAAATGGTCGTGGCCTTGATCGCGCCGCCCGCCGGCGAATCCGGTTGCGGCGGCGTTTTCCCGGCGAAAACCGGGGGCGAAGCCGCCCCGGCCTTGAGCACTTGGGCGCACGCCGTGCCCTCGGGGTACTTGAGCTGGCCATGCTGCGCGACGATCAGCGCGCGCCGCAGCGGAATCATCATCAGTATCCCCAGCAGGCTGCCCAGCAGCCCGACCAGCATGACCCGGCTGATCTCCAGGTCGAAGCCCAGGATCAGGATCGCCGGCATCGTGACCCCCAGCCCGAAGGCGATGGACTCGCCGGCCGAGCCGGCAGTCTGGACGATATTGTTCTCCAGGATGGTGGCGTCGCGGCCGCCGGCCTTGGACCAGAGCCGGAAAAGCGCCAGCGAAATCACCGCCACCGGGATGGACGCGCTGACGGTCAGCCCGACCTTGAGCACAAGGTAGAGCGACGAAGCGCCAAAAACCATGCCCAGCACCGTGCCGAGGATGATCGCGCGCAGCGTGCATTCCCGCGGCGCGGTTTCGGGCGCGGGGCGCGGCCGGGATCCGCCTCCCGAACCGGCCGCTGCTGGAGCCAGGTTCGCCATGGGTGGGGATTTTCCGCGAAAACCGCCCCGAAGCCAGTGAAAAGTGCCGGCCCCGTCCCGGTTTCCCGGCGCGGCGGGGTTTTTCCCGCGGCGACTTGCCAGCCCGCCCCGGCAAATCTACCTTGCTCCCGGCAATGCTGAAAGCTTCCGCGCGGCCGGCGATCCGTCTTCGGGGCGTCCGCCATAACAATCTCAAGAACGTGGATCTGGACCTGCCGCTCAACCAGTTGGTGGTGATCACCGGCTTGAGCGGTTCGGGAAAGAGTTCCCTGGCGTTCGATACGCTGTTTGCCGAGGGCCAGCGGCGCTACATCGAGACCTTCTCCCCCTACGCGCGGCAGTTCTTTGACCGCATGGACAAACCGCAGGTGGACAGCATCGAAGGCATCCCTCCCGCCATCGCCATCGAGCAGCGCAATGCCGTGCGCACCACGCGCTCGACGGTTGGCACGATGACCGAGATTTGCGACCATCTCAAGATGCTCTGGCCGCACCTGGCGCAACTGCACTGCCGCCAATGCGGACGCCCGGTGCACCAGGACTCGCCCGCCGCCATTGGGCGCGCCCTGCTGCGCGACGCGGCGCCGGATCCCGGGAAAACCGAAGTCCTGGTCACCTTCGACCTGCCGCTCACGGACAAGCTGCCGCTGGCGGATTCGCTCGCTCTGATTGCCCGGCAGGGATATCAGCGCCTGTTGTGGCAAGGCCAGGTCGTGCGGCTGGAAGACATCCCCCGCGCCCCCCGCCCCGCCGTCCTGACGGTGGTCCAGGATCGCCTGCGGCTCGCCGCGGACAACCGCGCGCGCCTGATTGAGGCCTGCGAACAGGCCTACCACTTCGGCAAAGGCAAGCTGGCAATCCGCGAGATGGACGCCGCGCTAAACGCCATCCGCACCCCGCGCCGGTTCTCGAATCGCCGCCACTGCGCGGAGTGCGACCTCGAATACCGCGATCCCACGCCCGCCCTGTTCAGCTTTAATCATCCCGTCGGCGCCTGCCCGACCTGCCGCGGCTTTGGCCGCATCATCAGCATTGACTACGACCTGGCGCTGCCCGACCGCTCGCGAACGCTGGCGCAAGGCGTGGTCAAACCCTGGCAGACGGGGCTGGGCGCGGAATGCCAGGACGACCTGCTGCGCCTGTGCCGGAAACGGGGCGTGCCCACGGACGTGCCCTTCCACCGGCTGCCGCGGAAGTGGCAGAAGCTGGTGATTGACGGGGATCCCAAATACGGCCAGGACCCGGCGCACGAATGGCCCCGCGCCTGGTATGGCGTCAAAGGCTACTTCCGCTGGCTCGAATCCAAGGCTTACAAAATGCACGTGCGCGTGCTGCTCTCCCGGTATCGCGCCTACACCCCCTGCCCGGATTGCCNNGCCTGCCCGGATTGCCGCGGCCAGCGGCTCCAGCCCGAGGCGCTGCTCTATCGGTGCCGCGTGCCGGATTCCCCGCCCGAAGCCTCCCGCCCCCGGGAAACCCTGAATCCGCCGGGCGCCGCCCCGCCCCCGCCCGCACCGCCCGCGACGGACGGACCGCCGCGTTCTCTCACGCTGGCCGATTTTTATCAACTTCCCATCCGGGAAGCCCTGCCGTTCATCGAAGCGCTGGCCGGGCGGCGCCTCCGGCAGCCCCATGACCCCCTCGCCCTGGTGCTGGGCGAAGTCCGCGCCCGGCTGAGCTACCTCAACGAGGTGGGGCTGGGCTACCTGACGCTGGACCGCCCCACGCGCACGCTTTCGGGCGGCGAAACCGAGCGGGTGAGCCTGACCACCTGCCTGGGCACGCGCCTGGTCAACACCCTGTTTGTTCTGGACGAGCCGAGCGTCGGATTGCATGCGCGCGACACCGACCGGCTGGTGCGCCTGCTCGAACAACTGCGCGCGGCGGGCAACACGGTGGTGGTGGTCGAACACGAAGCCCGCGTCATCCGCGCCGCCGACCAGGTCATTGACCTGGGCCCCGGCCACGGGGCCGCCGGCGGCGAAGTGGTGTTTCAAGGCGCCTACCCGCAACTTCTCCGCTCCCCCCGGTCGCTGACCGGCCAGTATCTCAGCGGCCGCCGGCGAATTGAACTGCCGCCGCGCCGGGCTGTCAACGNNCCGCCCCGGGGCCGGCCAGGCCCCGCCCGCTCCGGCAAATGCCTCCCGGCGGCATCCCCCGGCCTCCACCCGGGCCGACGCCGGCCCCGTGCTGCGCCTTTCCCGCGCCACCCGGCACAATCTCAAAAACCTCGCGGTGGAAATCCCCCTGGGGCGTTTCGTCTGCGTCACCGGGGTCAGCGGTTCGGGCAAGACCACCCTGGTGCGCGAGGTTCTCCTGCCGGCCCTGGCGGCGCGTTTGCAATCCACGCTGCCGCCCGCCAAAGCCTCGGACCGGCTCGCGTCCGAAGAGAACCACAACGCGGAGAACCACGAAACCGAGCCCCGCGCCCCGCATTCAGCCATTCTCCACGGCGCCGAGCACCTGGGCCGGGTGGCGCTGGTGGACCAGTCCATTCTCGGCAAAACTCCGCGCTCCAACCCGGCGGTCTATATCGGGGCCTTCGATGACATCCGGGCGTTCTTCGCCCAATCGGAGCCGGCGCAACAGCGCGGGCTCAATGCCAGCGCCTTCAGCTTCAACTCCCCCCAGGGCCAGTGCGAACGCTGCCGCGGCGCCGGGTTCGAGAAGATCGAAATGCAATTCCTGAGCGACGTGTTCATCCGCTGCCCCGACTGCGACGGACGCCGCTACCGCGCGCATATCCTCGCGGTAAAAGTGGGGCCGAAAACCACCCGCGCCCGCCGCCCGGCCCCGGCTGCGCCCCGCCGCTCCGCGCGCTCCGCCGGGGCCCGCTCCATCGCCGACCTGCTCGACGCCACC
>MTKZ01006424.1_pt1 | contig 21483 bp, 9 predicted proteins | sample 1042781 | NCBI WGS metagenome assembly MTKZ01 (sample SAMN06212207, study PRJNA360539) | anaerobic digester metagenome | biome: Wastewater treatment plant; material: sludge; isolation source: anaerobic digester fed with sludge from wastewater treatment plant | place: Denmark: WWTP Viborg ... | reverse complement strand
CGGATTTGTCGGTTCTATCTCCGCCCAGATATGTCCCGCTTTTTCCATTTCAGAAGTCAACTTACGCTGCCGGGCCCAATCCAGCCATGCCCTGTAAAAAGCGGGGTCCTTGACATACTGGCTCGCATAATCAAACAGTCGTGCTGTATTCACATATAATGACGGCGACATGGTGTTTTGCTTGGCATTCAGTACGGTCTGCAGTGGGGTCGGCTGTTGGCTGTAGTCTACGATACGGGCAATATACTGTTCCAGAGACGCACATCCGGGGGGAAGCAGTTCTCTGTCATCTATTTGAGAACGAAGTTGCACCATATGGCACAGGATCACGCTATCCTCGGGCCCACCCAGTTTGAAAAGGCCTTCATAGAGGGCGTGGGCGCGAAACATATACCATGCATGAACGGCGATTTCAGGAGTATGCCGATATTCCGCACAGCGAGCAAGCAGCCTCCAGAAGTCGCTGTTGGCGCGGGGGATATAATCGCTTACATAATTGCGAACATCCGTATACGTTAAGCAGATAATAATACATTCGACATACAGACGTTTTGTAACTTCATTGGCAATGGTGGGCGGGCATTGTTTGCACAGCGTGAAGGCTTTTCGATACGCCAAAATACGATCCTCCCTTTCCTTGAGAGAGAAAGCCGTCACTCTTTTTGTGGACTGCAATGTCTTCGTTATAGGCGCCAAAGAAACCGTGATATTGTCAAACAAAACACGCTTCTTGGGCGAAAGTCTAGGAGTTGAAGGCAAAGCGAGGAGAGCGAGCAAGACAGTTTTAAGTCGCGCCGGAACACTTCCATCCTCGACAGCCCCCATGTAGCGCATGCAAAGTTCATCGTCATGACGATACATGGCGGCTATGGCAAAGATGAGCATGCGCCAGGGCGCCAGCGGACTACGCCGGGGAACCTGTAAATTATGCAGGTCTTCTTCCATAACAGGCCGTGAAATAACCAAGTTGAATGCGTTGTTGAGCGCACGGGCTTGCGTGCGAAGCGGATGGTCTGCCGACAGGGCGTTACAATTGGCCAGCGCGTCGAGGTCCGTCAATCGTTCTTTCAGCAAGGTCTCAATTCGGTTGCGCTCTTCAGGCGCCAAATCCGGGTTGTTCAGGGGCGCGACAAGTCCGTCAATATGTCCGCTAATAATCGCTGCGGTTTGCCCCGATTCCTGCACCCTGTGGGCATACTTCGAAAAACGAGACTCCACAATTCGGGCTAATTCCTCAGCCTCGCGCGCCATATTCTTGGACAAAAGGCTGTTGATACGGCAAACGTACATGTCAACAAGCAGTTCCTCAGATTCCTGTGTCTGTTTTTCCGCATGCCATGCCTTTGCCTCTTTTAGGGCGCTGCAGGTATTGCCTGCTTCAGCCAAACCCCGGATGGATTCCGGACAAATTGATACTTTCTCTGTACGTTGTTGAGCACTTTGGGAGAGGCCTTTCTTCTTCTTATTTTTTGCCATGGAGTCCTCACGCCATTTAAATGAGCTGCACCTGGTTCCTGGACATAAGTTTGTCTGAAAGTTCTTGCGTTTTTCGAGGCAGAACAGGTCTATCATCTGATGAGGAGTATTGATATGGGCGTGACACCAATAGAACGCCACGCCCTCTCATCGTCTGATGAGCCTGTCTGCGGTATCCCTTGACGGGTTACTCGCCAGCAGAACCCGTTTCTGTTTCCCGCAGCGATTGCCAGTGTAGCATGTTAATGCGACCTCCTTCATCATACAGGCTGCAGGCATTTGTAGCGGGCTGAGGAAACGTTCATTCCAAACGCCATTCGCGGTTGTAGAGGCCTATAAATTTGCCGAAAGCCTGTTGTGCAACCTCCACCGAGGCAAAAAACTGAGCATAGACTGCCCGTTCCTTGAGCGCCGCATCAATCCCCTATGTTGCTTTCTCCCGCCTCTGTTCAAGACGGTAAATCTCCACGCCTGCGTCGTGGCTTACTGCGTCCAGGGTCTCGCGCCTACCACACCTCATCCACAACAATCGGATCATTGGGATTGGGCACGTGAAAGTAGGTCATTTCGCCGTCGGGATCGGGGAACTCGGTTAGTTTTAACTCATAGTCATACCCGGCCTGGGGGTACCAGGTCGTGGTGCGCCAGGCCTTGATAGAACAGGACACGCCGCCGGGGTGGACCGAATTATCGGGGATCGGTCCGCTCAGCGTGGAGGGGTCGATGGTGAGCATGCGAAGGTCAGCGTCTTTCAACGCGGGATTCTGCGCCCGGTTGAGCGTAAAAACCAGTGGTCCATACATGACTGCGGCGCGGCCTGCCTGCGCTACCCGGCCTTTGACCAGTCGAAGCGCCATGGGGAAACGGATGTCCACAATATCGCCGGGCTGCCACTCCCGATCAAGATTCAGGAAAGTGCCCGGTGCGTGTTCGAACTCATGGGACGCGCCGTTAATGGAAATCTCCGGTTTTGCCGCCCATCGCGGCATGCGCAACTGTAGAACAAATTTCTCCGCGGAGGAAGGATTGACCATGACTTGGACATGACCATCTTGCGGATAGCCGGTTTCCTGTTTCAGTTCCACCCGGTTGCCGTTCGGCAGGGGTATCATTGCCGTTGACGGCGTATATAAGTTGACTGCGGCGCCATCTACAGTCTGGTAATACATCATACGGGGCAGTTCAGAGAGGATGCGCCGATAATTACAGGGGCAGCAATAGGTGTCGCCTTCGTGATACACGCGGGGACCCTCAAAGGGGGTGTAGTACCGGATACGGCGTCCGTCCGGGGATTGGGCGGCAAACAAGGCATTGTATAGGGCCCTTTCCATGAGGTCGCCATACTGGGCTTTGCCTTCGCGGCGCAGCAGGTCGTCCCACCAGCGGATGGCGTATGCGGTGGCGCAGGTCTCCCCCAGGTTGGCCGCGCCTTCCTGGGTGTTCTGAAAGCATTCATGCTGGCCGCAGGCGCCGATAATGGTCAACCCCTCTCCTTGCAGCATATACTCCAGCGCCTTGCGTGAATTGGTCCACAGGCGCTCCTCCGGCTCGATATCATACAGCATCAATTGCGCCATGCACCGGGAAAGGTAAGCGTAAATATGCCCCTGGATGGGGCCCCAGCGTCCCGACACAATCAGGCCGTCCCATTCCGCAAGTTTCCGGAAATGCTTGCAGAAGTAAAGATAGCGGGCATCTTTTGTGATGCCGTACAAGCGTAGCAGGGTCGGTTCAATGCCAGTAGCCCCCATATAAACGGTAATATCCCATCCCGCTGTCGTTGCCTCGGGGCGGGCCTGCCACCCGTTGACAATATAATCGGCGCCTTTTACGGCGGCCTCGAGCGCTTTCTCATTCTTAAAAAGCTCATATTCGGTAATCAGGCCGTAAATGAGATAGGACATTTCGTGAATATCCCACAGGGAACTGAGGCGCGCCTCTTCTTTAAAGAAGCCAAGATATCCATCCGGTCCCTGCAAGGCGATGATTTCCCTGACCACCTTGTCTTTGGTTTCGATTACCCTGGCATCTTCGGTATAGGCGGCGAAACGCGCCAGCGCGTCCACCGTCTTACCGAGTCCCACATATCCGCTCCCGGCATTGCGGTCGCGGAAGGGCTGCAGGAAGTCCTTGTCGAGGTCCGCTGCCAGCAGATTGTTGTTCATGGTAACCTCTATACGCCGTCCGATTTCGCCGCCGGCCTGTACCTGTCGAAAATCAACCGGTTGAAAGACCCGCGCCGCATGCGCATTCACACTCGTAACAATAGCCGCCGCGCATCCCAACCATAGAAAAGTTCTCATGGTATTAAACTCCTTTTGTTAAAATTTAATCCAGTATAGCGAAATACACCCTGTATCTGATAAATAGAAGCGCTTTTGCTATACTTTTGGAAAATCGGTACAGGAAAGCACAGGCACGGGAGTACATTCATGTCAATTGCGCCAACAGATCGCCCTTTAATCACCCATTACCCGGGGATTCAACACGCCATATCGCATGTCAGCCTCGGCTCCCTGCCCACGCCCGTGGAGCGGTTACAGACTCTGGAACAGGTTCTGGGCGTTTCGGATACGCGCCTGTATGTAAAACGAGATGACCTGAGCGGGCGACCGTATGGAGGCAACAAGGTACGCAAACTCGAATTTCTCCTGGCACGCGCGGCGCAACAGGGATACAAGGAAGTGTTGACCTTTGGCGGGGCAGGCTCCAATCATGCCCTGGCCACCGGACTGTATGCCCGTCAGATGGGTTTGCAGTCCATCTCCATGCTAATCCCCCAACCCAATGCCCAAGGTGTCCGGACGAATCTGCTCATGTCGCTCCACGCGGGCATTGAACTGCACCAGAGCCCGGGCATGCTCAGGACCGCGCTGGACTCGCTCAAGCAGGTGGGCCTTCACAAACTGCGGACAGGACAATTCCCTTATCTGATCGCACCCGGCGGCACCTCGGCCCTGGGGATGGTTGGCTTTGTCAACGCCGCCTTTGAGCTGAAAGAGCAGATAGACCACGGTGAACTGCCGGAGCCGGACCTTATCTATGCGGCCTCTGGCACCATGGGCACCGTTGTGGGACTTCTGTTGGGCTTGAAAGCGGCAGGACTGAAAGCAAAAGTGGCGGCGGTACGCGTCACCGAAGCCCAATTCAGTTCGGAACGCAAAGCGGCACGCCTGTTCCGCTCGACCGCCAGACTGCTGCATCGGGCCGATCCTGCCTTTCCGCTGCTGCCCTTCCCTGCAGAGGACTTTTTATTTGTGCATGATTTCTATGGGGAAGCCTATGGACTGTATACGCCTGAAGCCATGGAAGCTGTCCGTCTCTTAAACGACACTTCCGGCCTGCACCTGGAGGGGACCTACACCGGAAAAACATTTGCCGCTCTGCTTGCCGATGTTAAAGCAAACCGTCTTGAGAACAAAAGCGCGCTGTTCTGGAACACACATAATTCTCAGGACTTCAGCGGGGAAATCGCGGGAATGGACTATCACGATCTGCCTGCGGAATTTTACCGGTACTTTGAAGAACCGGTACAACCGCTGGATTTGCTGCCGCACTGAACGAAACATGGGAATGGGAGTGTTTCGTTCTCATTCTCCGCTTTCCAAAGTTCCTGCCGGTGCTGGGCCAACCGTTGCGATATGGGGAACGCCATCGATACACAGGATTTCCAAGTTCCTGTATTCTCCCTTACGGCTGTGCCAGGTTGTTATAAATTCCCGGCCGTTCCATTGCCGCAGGGTCACAAAAGTGCCCGTGAAATAAGTATCGGCATGATACGAACCCTCAATAAGTATCAACTCGTTCCTGGAGTCATTATTGATATCGGCAACGGTGAAGTCGTGTATGGGGCCGGGCAGCGCCGGTGATGTCCACAGAGGTTCCAGGTTGCCTTGCCGGAACGTATAGGCTATAAAACGGTTTACAAGACGGGGAATCGCTTGCGGTGGCCAAAGTATCGGCACGTCATTCGTGAGCGCCATCACCCAGACAGAAAGCTTCAAGTCACCCGCCCCGTCATTGGTGGAATCCTCGACAACAAAATTGTCAATCCACCAGTCCGGGGGCGATTCCCATATACGGTGTTGGCCCTGAACCACGCTCAGGCGCCCATTGTTCAAGGTGTATCCCTCCGGATTACCGTCATGGTTCACATCCGCGCTCACTTTTTTTGATAAATTGCCGGGACTGGAATCACGGATGTAGATGGCATCCCAGTCGGCCTGCTCCAAAGTCATTTTTTTTTCGCTCCACGCGAATACAGAGCGATCGCTTAGCGGGAAACAGAGCCGGTCGATGATATGGGGGAATTGTACAGGCTCAACGAATCGGGGACGGCAATACTCCTCAATATTCACCGGGAAAAACTCGATGCGGGAGATTCCCTCGCGGTCAAAGATACATGTCGCGATGATAGCATCGCGGGTGCCGGAATGCGCCTGGTCAAAGACAAAATTCCCCAGGCTGTAGAGGATATACTTCCCCCGGTACTGCTCGACGGGTTGTACTACGTGCGGATGGTGCCCGATAACCAGTTCAGCACCCGCGTCAATCGCCGCATGAGCGAATGCGGATTGAGAGGAATTGGCCTGTTTGGTGTATTCATGCCCGGAATGCATGGAAACCACCACAAAATCCGCCACGTGCCTGGCTTCCCGGACTGCGGCGGTCATTCTGAATATATCCATGAATGCCGTGCCGGACCGTTCGGGTCCGGCCTCATATCGGGAAGGCACAACGTCATGGTCGTTATAGGCGAGAAAGGCAAAACGGATGCCTTTGACTTCCAGCAGCGAGGCGCTATAGGCTTCCAGGTCATTACGCCCGGCACCCGTCGTCCGGATTCCGGCACTCTCAAGATAGTCAAGGGTTTCCGTCACGCCGCGTTCGCCGAAGTCGGGAAGGTGATTGTTCGCCAAAGACAACACGGTAAAACCGGTCTGCTTTAAAACAGCTTCCATGCCGGGTTCGGCGCGGAAGACCATTTCCCCGCTGCCTATTTTGCGACCTGCGGCGATGGGACATTCGAGGTTACCGAAAACGACATCTCCCCGGCTCAGGTAATCTCGAACCTTATGAAAGACATAATGGGCGTCCTGAACGGCAGCTATCTTACGGGCCACGTAGCGAGACAGCATGATATCCCCGACTGCAATCAAAGATACTTCGGTATCCGTTTCGGGGCTGGCGCGTTTTGCGGACAGAAATTCCCCCACAGGCAGGCCATACGCGTACGAAGATGCTTTCTCCACCAACACCGTACCGGGAGGAGGGTCGGTGCTGTTTCCGAAACAACCATACGGGAACAGCGGTGCCCCGAAAAAGAAAAGGCAGGCTGCAATTTTAAATGACCACGGGTTCATCCGTCTATCCAGAGTTATGGGAAAACAATAGAACGCAGTTAAGCCTTCCTCGATTATGGTACCGTTTTTATAAAGTGCGCGCATAATGACCGCCGGGGTATTGTCTGCATGGCAGGCCCTCGGCTTTGATTATTGAAGTCCTCCAGTCCGTTTTGGCTTAATGTACGGCGGTAAGCGTGTCCCTGTCGTTTCGCTTTGTCAGTGCAACAATCGCAGGGATTTCTGCATTAAATATGTTCAGGAAGTCAATCCGCAAAAAAGGATACAACATGATAAGCAGGACTATTCCAAACTGGCGGGCCATGTGTTTTCTTATGGCAACGGCCGCTCTGACCGCCCATGGTGCTTCCGCAGAGGGCGCAGTAGAATCACCCACGCTCTATAACGGGATTACGAGTCCGGAATCCTGGCCGCCGCCGGACCGTCCGCTGTCGCGCGAACCGATGGCGGTTCCCTACCTCGAAGTGCCGCCTGCGGTGATTCCGATTGACGTGGGACGCCAACTCTTTGTGGACGATTTTCTTATTGAGGAAACCAGCCTGCGGCGAGTCTTGCATCGCGCCGACTACTATCCCCACAACCCGATTCTGATACCGGACAAACCGTGGGAGATGGAAACCGCCAGTGCGGGACATGAGGCAATCTCCGCCATGCCCTTCAGCGACGGCGTCTGGTTTGACCCGCAGGACAACCTGTTCAAGATGTGGTACATGGGCGGCTATGTCAAATCCACCTGTTATGCGGTGTCGCGTGATGGTATTGCCTGGGAAAAACCCGAACTCGATGTCGTTCCCGGAACCAACATCGTGCAAGCGCAAGAACGGGATTCTAGCACGGTATGGCTGGACCTGAATGAATCCAACCCGCAACGGCGCTTCAAACTGTTTGTCTATCTGCGCCCCAGTCAACGATACCTCACTATTTATTTTTCCCCTGACGGGATTCATTGGACGGACTCGGGGGTACAGACCGGAACCACCGGCGATCGCAGCACGGTCTTTTTTAACCCGTTCCGTAATGTGTGGGTCTATGGCATTCGGGCATACGAGCAGACGTCCATTGGGCGTTATCGCCGCTATTGGGAGCACGAAGACGTGCTTGCGGGCGCGCGATGGGAGGAGGGGCAACCAACCTTCTGGGTGGGCGCGGATACACAAGACGCGCCACGCGAGGATATTGGAACGCCCTGTGAACTCTACAATCTTGACGCTGTCGCCTATGAAAGCGTGCTGCTCGGCCTGTTCGACATCTGGCGCGGCCAGCCGGAGGACCGTGCCAAGCCCAATGAACTCTGTGTCGGTTTCAGCCGTGATGGATTTCATTGGAGCCGTCCCTCCCATGACCCTTTCATTCCCGTTTCCGAAACCGTCGGGGAATGGAACTGGGCCAATGTGCAGTCCGCAGGCGGCTGCTGTCTTGTGGTGGGCGACCAACTGTATTTTTACGTGAGCGGCCGGAAAGGGGCGCCCGGTTCGTCAGCCTCCGGCGTATGCAGCACCGGCCTCGCCACGCTGCGCCGGGATGGGTTCGCTTCCATGCAAGCCGGCGCGGAACCCGGCACGCTGACCACCCGGCCGTTGAAATTTTCCGGAAAGTATCTGTTTGTGAACGCCGCTGTCACTGGCGGAGATTTGCGCGTGGAGGTTCTAGGGGAGGATGGAACGTCCATCGCACCCTATACCGTTGATTCCTGTCTGCCCGTTTCGGTGGATTCCGCCTGCGAACGCGTGCTTTGGAAAGAGGCGGAGAACCTCGCCCCTCTCGTGGGACAACCCGTCCGCTTTCGCTTCCATCTACGCGACGGGGCGTTGTTCTCTTTTTGGGTCAGTCCCTCCCCATCCGGCGCCAGCAACGGCTATGTAGCTGCGGGCGGACCGGGGTTTTCGGGGCCCACCGATACCGTGGGCAAGCGTAACGATTAAACAATCGCAGACCTTCAGTTGTCCTTACAATCGCAATGTCTCGCAGGGAACTCGATGAGACGGCGGATATAGATAGGAAAATGCCATCAGTCTACCGACATGCCCCTTGTGAATGACTTGGCTGTCAACCTGGGCATTTGCGCATCAAATAAACAAAGCCTGTAAGGTTTTTAAACCCCACAGGCTTTGTTGTTTATCCGGGTGTTATTTTTTAGGGAATGCGCTTCTTGCCCAGGTGTTGATGTCACTGTCCGAGGCCATGGGGCGCAGACGGAAGTGATACGTTTGAGCTGCGCAGGGAATCAAATATCCCTCGTGGGGCCAGGCGCCCCAGCTGTCGTCACCGCCAACGCCCTGTTGTTTCCAGTCCACGTTCAGCACGGTGAACGCCCGTTGCGGCAATTCAAAGGGGTGATCCGCGGCCTCCAGGTCTTCAGCCGTGTGATGCATGGCGTTTATGCTCAGAAATTGCGCGGGATCTGCAATGATCAACAAGCCGGCGCCATTTGCGTTCTGCAACGCGGCCCAGCGCACGTCCACTTTGTTGCCGCTTTCGCCGGGTTCGGAATAGTCGTAGCAGAACTGATCGCGTACCGTGCCACTGTAGCGTCCCACGCGCGCGTCCAGCCGGTCTATGTACGTCTCCTGCGGGCCCCGTCCCATCCACGTGATACGGTCGAAGCCAGCGGGCAGGATCATCTGCATGCCTAGGCGCGGCAACTGGGGCAGGTCGGTTTTCTTCGGGATGAACGAGGCTTCCACGAGAACTTCCCCGCTTCCCAGCACGGTGTATTTTGTGGTCCATCGTACATCCGCCTTCGGCAGGGAAAGTATAACGTTTATAGCCACACGCTGCGGGTCCGCGGCATCTACCTTGACTTCGCGCACCCGGGCGTCTTCATGGGCGGTTTTCCACACGCCCTGGGTCTTTTCCATGTTGCGGCCCCGGTCGTTGTCTGTCGGTGCACGCCAGAAATCCGGGCGCAGGGGCGATTCGATAAGTTCGGTTCCCGCGATTGCCAGGGAGGCCAGTACGCCTGAAACCTTGTCAAAGCGGGCGGCAAGGTTATTGCCAGTCACGGTCACTTGTTTATCGTCTTCCGTAACGACGAGCGCGGCCCCTGCATTTACCGGAACCGGCAGGGGCGCGGCCTGCTCGGGCAGTTTGAACTGGTCCCAGGCAATTTCATGTCCCTTGGGCGCCCAGGATTCGTCTTTTATGAGGCGGAAACTCAGGTTTAGAAAATATTCCACGCCGGGTTCTGGTTGAAATGCCTGAACTGGAACGGTTATCTGCGCCGTTGACTGCGGTGCGATGGCGGGACAAGGAATAGTCCCCTCTTGGAGCATGTGCCCGTCGCCGCTCAACTGCCAGGAAAGTTCCGCAATGTCATTCAGGGAAACGAAGTCAAACCAATTTTTCACCTCCACGGTACGGGCGGCCAGGTCAGCCGGCCTGCAATGAATATACTGGTAGATATGCTTGACCTGGAGCAATCCCGGATGAGGCTCGCGGTCGGGAGATACGAGACCATTGCACAGGAAATTCTGATCGCTGGGCGTGTCCGGAGGACCGTAGTCACCACCGAAGGCCCAGAAGGTCGGTTCGCCCGGCTGTGGGGCCCGGTGGATGCGTGGCGGTTTCAGGGCAACAGGCGCGCGTAAGGCCTGGTCCACCCAGTCCCAAATGAAGCCGCCCTGCAGGTGGGGTTTGGAATAGATGAGGTCCCAATACAGCCACATGTTGCCACTGCTGTTGCCCATAGCGTGGGCATATTCACAGAGTATCAGGGGCTTGGTGCGGGGCTCGCCTGCCTTGATATTGAAGGCCTCTCCCCAGCCGCCGTCCACGTCTTTGCCGTCGGCATAATCGGCCAAAAGCGTGGGCTTGGAATACATGGGGCAAAAGATATCCGTGTTGCGGTCCAGGCCGGCCCGCTCATAATGCACCGGGCGGCTCGCGTCCCGTCCCTTGATCCAGTCATAGGTTGCCATGAAATTCGGGCCGTTGCCCGCCTCGTTCCCCAGCGACCAGATAATAATGGAGGGGTGGTTCTTATCGCGTTCCACCATCCGTATGGTACGGTCCATGTGCGCGTCCAGCCATTCGGGCGGGTTGGCCAGCGATTGGCGACCGTATCCCATGCCGTGGCTTTCAATATTCGCTTCATCTATCACGTACAGGCCGTATTGGTCGCACAGATCGTACCAGGACGGTTGGTTCGGGTAATGCGAGGTGCGCACGGCATTGACATTGTATTGCTTCATGACCAGGATATCTTTGACCATACCTTCCAACGTTATGGCCTGTCCGAGGTCCGGATCGGTCTCATGGCGGTTCACACCTTTGATTAGGATGCGTTTCCCATTGACGAGCAAATCACGGTTTTTAATTTCGACCTTGCGGAAACCGGTGTTCACGGCCACAGCCTCGATGGTATTCCCCGCGGAATCCTTGAGACTGAGCACCACCTTGTAAAGAGTGGGCGTTTCAGCGCTCCACTTGAGGGGGTTGACAACGGATGCGGTAAGTGTCCCTTTCGCCATAGCGTTGGGTTGTACGGTGAGCAGTGATGATGACGATGTCACGCTGTTACCGTTAGCATCCAATAAATCTGCCTGGACAGTTACGGGGGCTTCGGTATCCGTTCGGTTTTCAATATCCACGGTGATGTTTAAGGCTGCGTCTTTACAGGCCTCATCCAATTCGGTCTTCACCTCAAAATCGCGCAGATGCATGTCAGGCGGCGACCAGAGATATACATCCCGGAAGATACCGCTCAGACGCCAGAAGTCCTGGTCCTCCAGGTAGGAACCGTCGCACCAGCGGAAGTTTTCAACGGCCAGAAGATTTTCTCCCGTCTTTATATAAGGGGTAATGTCAAATTCTACAGGCGTGCGGCTGTCCTTGCCCATGCCCACCTTCTGCCCGTTGACCCAGAGGTAAAACAGGGAACTTACGCCGTCGAAGGTGATTAATACGCGTCTTCCTGACCAGTCTTCAGGGACGGCGAATGTGTGACGATACGAATTTACCGTGTTGTTCGGGTCGTCCTCGGGTACATAGGGTGGTTCCCACGGTTTTGCCCAGGGATAGGGAATATTCACATAAATAGGGATGCCGTATCCTTGTATCTCCACATTCGACGGTACCGGAATGGTGGCCCAGCCACTGTCATCAAAATCCGCTTTCCAGAAATCGGGAATACGTCCTGTGTGGTTGGCCGCATACTGATACTTCCAGTCTCCATTCAGTGATTGGTACCAGGGCGACTTTACCCGTTCCTCATTGCATACGGAACCGATTTGGCGTGCAGTCTCTACATCGGGACAGACCACCGCAGTTGCATGGGGCGGCAAATTATTGATTCCGGTCAGACGCGGATTCTGCCAGTCTTTTGGCGTTGCTTGTTCTGCAAAACTACAGGCGGAAAAAAACATGAGTACACTCCATCCCAGCAGCGCCGTGGAAATCCGGCGGGCCGGCTTTGCTTTTCCCTCAAAGGGAATATTTATATTGCTACAGGGTACAGGTAAACCGGAAACCGGGTGTTTCTCCACGGTTGCCACAGACAGAACGCTATTATTCCGCATTACATTTTCTCCTTTTAACGGGCGCGTACGTTAGCATATGAATTTCAAGGGCGAATTAGCTCGCCCAAACAGACACGGCAGAAAACAATAGAAACCCACTTCAATCCATGCCTTGGGTGGTTGAGCCTGCATAGATTCTACGCATCTGTGTCGGTTCATTTCTAGCTGCTATTAAAAATAACTTCAATCTCACAGTGTGCTCACTTTCAGAGACCATTTTCCATCACGCAGGACGCGCCAGCCATCTTCATACAGGCCTATTTTGGGAAAGGGTATCTGTCCAATACCAAGGCGGTTCGCTTCTTCTTCAGACCAGCGCAATCGTCCATCCGCATCTTCCGGTAATTCGCTTCCCGCGGGAAGTTCCGTGTTGTTCTCGGTGATAATGCCATCCGGGGCGCGCAGAAAAAGGCTTTCGCAGCGTAAGACCACATTATTCCTTACTGTGTTGATATCATGATTTTCGTTCAATGATGCCAGCGCGGGGTATCTTTCCAAATACAAAGCAGAATTGATTTCAGGCGCATCCAGCGCCTTTTCTACAAACTTTTGCCAGCGCTCCTCTCCCCAGGGGGAGAAACTTACCGCCGCCGCGCAGTCCGCAAACAGATTTCCCTCAACGGTATTTTCCTTGCCGCCGTGAATCTGTACGCCACCAAAGAGGGTGGGCGCTGTGGAGCAGCGGTGAAAGATGTTTCCCTGAATCAGGGTCCCGCAAATGGCATCGTCAAGTCGTATTCCTGCCTGCATGGAATGGGCGGTTTCGGTATCTTTCGCCGGATTTCCCAGGTGATGCCAGTAGTTGTAGCGGTATACGTTGCCCCGGAATGTCGGGTTCCCCCACATGTCCGCACCTCCCTGGTCATCGGATTCCAGCACCGCCCGGTAGATTTCGTTATATTCGATAAGGTGGTCATTGCCTCCGACCCTCAGGGCGCTGCTGGCCACGTCGTGAATGCAATTGTTGCGAACGCGGTTGCCGACCCCGTTTACCAGAATACCCGGCGTATAGGTATGGTCTATCCGTGACAAGTGATGGATGTTGCAGTTTTCCACAAGGTGTTCTCCCGGAGAAAGGGTCTTACGGTCTCCTCCGCTAACAACCACCCCGCCCCGGCCCAGAGTATGGATGTCACAGGACAAGACAGCATGCCGGAGCCCCCCTTCTATCTCGATACCGTTGCCTGCCATCATTCGTATGGTACATCCTTCGAGTCGGCAATCCGTCCCGCTCAGGATCTTAATTCCATCTGCGGCACCACATTCAAAGGTTAGCCCCTGAAAGCAAACATGTGAAACGCCCGACAGCGCTACCAGGGGAAAGGATGCCGATGAAAGCGTAACCTGGGCATCATTTAAATCTGTTGCCGGGTATAAATAAACCTTCCCGCGGCAACGATCCAGATACCATTCTCCTGGAGCATCCAGTTCACAGAGCAGATTGAGGGCAAAATAGCGTTGATCCCGGCGGTAACCATAGGTGCTCCAAGGCTGCGTCAAGAGAATACTCTGGGATTCAACATCAATGCGATCAATCTTTTCATAGGAGTCGGCCCAATCCCAATACCAATATCCATAAAGCCAGGTATCTGGTTCTCCTACCCAGCGGGACTGACGGTCCTCTTCGTAGGTAAACCGTCCTTCTGGCGAACCGGGCCGGTTGTCCCACGACTTGAGTGTTTGCGGTCCCAGCACTTCACCAGTAGAAACGAAACCCTCATTGGGCCAGCGGGCCGGGGTCATCGGTTCTCCGTTCACATACAACTCCCAGACAGGATGCGTCGTAAAACCACGGCCGCTGCAAAAGCCCCCAAGTTCCAGAGGGGGAATACCGGTTATTCCCGCCGCTGCTAAATCGGCGCACATTACCTTGTCTCCTGCGCTTTCCGGCAGACGGGCAAGCACATCCGTATCTTCCACCGGGGTGAAGTGTTCCAGAGCGACACCGCCGCTGAAGAGGGGCGATTCCGGACCGGCAGCCCGGTAGACAATAGGGCTGTTCTGAGAACCTGAATCCTCTTCGGTGAATTCAATGGGGGTTTCCACCCTGTAATGGCCGGAATGAATCAGTACTTCTATGGGTCCCTCCGGCAATTGTCCGTTGATTTTCATAGAGCGAATCGCGTCACGTGCCCGAATAAGCGTTTTGAAAGGGCTGGATACGGTACCCGCATTGCTATCGGAACCCTCCGTGGCAACATGAATGAACGCATGAGCGTCTGGAGAGATACCCAGGAGTAGTGGCATTGACAACAACATACAGAGCCTGTACAGTTTCATGGCGGCGTTCTCCAATGTATCATACCTGAATTGACAGAATAACACAGGTCGTCGAAGCGTGTATAGAGTGGAGATGATACTCTATCGGGGGGACGCGAAGCAGGTTCTTGGTTTTTACTACTTGAAAGCGGGTTTTACCCTGTGACTTCCCCTGTGATACCGCAAATTGTCAGTGAAACCCGAAATCAGGTGTTCGCCGGGAAACCGCCTTCAGAAAATTAACCGCAACCAAATTTGTATCCTATTCAATTTTCATGTATTATGTGCGTTCTTCTTTCATCCATGCCCGTATTCCCTTTATGGCATAACTTTTGCTAAAAACGGAATAAGGATGGTTATGCGCTTCAAGTACGGGGAGATACCCCTGCCTGATGCAGGTGGCAAAATCCCCATAATGGAGAAAAGGTCTATGATAAAAGCAAATAAGTTAACAATGCACTATGGGCCCGTGAAAGCCTTGGATAGCGTTTCGTTTGAAGTCAAACGTGGCGAAATCGTGGGGTTGCTGGGTCCCAACGGCGCGGGCAAGTCAACCACCATGAAGATCCTGACAACGTACCTGTATCCGACATCAGGTACGGCGGAAATCGGGGGCATGGACGTGTTGCAGAAGCCCTTGGAAGTAAGGAAGATAATTGGTTACCTTCCAGAGATCTTGCCTCTGTACATGGACATGGAGGTCCGGGCTTATCTTGATTTCGTGGCACGGGCCCGCGGTCTCGCCGGCAACGTCCTGAAAAACCGGGTCAATGCGGTGATTGATACCTGTGGGTTGCGTCCCATGTACCGGAAAGTGGTCAGGGAACTGTCAAAGGGGTATAAACAACGGACTGCCCTTGCCCAAGCGCTTATCCATAATCCGGAGGTAATCATTCTGGACGAACCGACCTCTGGTCTTGACCCGCATCAAATTCTTGAAATCCGGAATCTTATCCGGGACCTTGCGGAAAACAAGACTGTGATTCTTTCCACCCATATCCTGCAGGAAGTACAGGCCACAGCGGACCGGATAGTGATTATCAACCGGGGCCGTATTGTGGGCGACGGTACCATCGAAGAACTGCGAAACCGGGCCAAAACCTCGGAGCGTCTGTCCGTGACCATTGAAGGGCAGCGGGAGGAAGTCGGCCGCCTGCTCAGCGGCTTGGAAGGGGTCAAACAGGTTGCTTTCGAGAAAACGGAGGACGGATGTTCTTCGTTCGTGCTCCATAGTACCATAGACCGCAATCCGTGGCGCGAATTAAATGCGCTTATCCGGGAAAAACAATGGAAGGTCCGGGAACTGGCCGACCGACCCCTTTCTCTCGAAGAAACGTTCCTGACCCTGACCGAAAAATCCGCAGCCAAGGCTGAATGACACCAGGAGAACAACACCATGCGCAATATTCTTACCATACTACGCCGTGATTTGGGCGCTTATTTTACGTCCCCCATCGGTTATATTTTCATCATGGTTTTCGTAACCATGAGTGTGGGCTTGTTCGTCACATCCTTTTTCGTTTTTCCCGTGGCGGACATGCGTCCCTATTTTGAGAACCTGCCCCTGCTGCTGTGTATATTTATCCCTGCAGTGACCATGCGCATCTGGGCGGAAGAACGCAAGGAAAACACTTGGGAAATGCTGTTGACCTTTCCCATGCAGGCCTGGGAACTCACTATCGGCAAATTCTGCGCCGCAGTTCTTTTCTTCCTGGTTACCCTTGCTGCCACCTTCACGGTCCCGATGATGCTGTTTTCCCTGGGCAATCCCGATGCAGGCGTGGTCTTCAGCGGCTATCTTGGAACGTTGCTGATGGGCTGCTGTTTCCTGGCCCTCGGCATTTTGTTCAGCGGATTTTTCAAGGACCAGATTGTGGCTTTTGTCGTCACATTGCTGACCTGCTTCCTCTTCTTCCTTCTGGGCACGGATTTCATCGCTTCCTATATCGATGGACGCGTTGCCGGAATGGGGTCGCTGCTTTCCGATATCTTCGGTGTATTCACTCATTACCAGCCCTTAATCCGCGGTATTATCGATGTGGCTGACGTTCTATTTTTCGTGGTTTGGGCCGCCCTATTCCTGGCGCTCAATGTTATTTTCATTGACGGCCGGAACCGGCCAAAGGCACGGCTTATGTTTGCCGCCATTACGGTCATCTGCGTTGTTATCGGTATGTTGTTTAATTTCCTGATGGCGGGAACCAGTATCAAACGTTTTGATTTAACCGAAGACAAAATCCATACGATTTCCCCTTCCACCCGCTCCATCCTAGCTCAGGCGGACAGCGAAGTTGAATTGCGCCTGTATATTACGCCTCAGGACAAGATGCCCACGGCCATGCGCACCATCGAGCGCGACATCCTGGACAAAATGGAAGAACTGAGACTGGCCTCACAGGGGCGTCTTAATTATGCTTCCGTCTATCTTGAAGCCGCCAATGTGATTGCTTCGGAACAGGATATGGGGATGCCTGAAGAGAAACCAAAAGGCGAAGAGGAGGCCATTGAAAAGCGCATGTTGGACAAGGGAGTTCAACCATTCAATGTCCGCGCCATGAGCGAGGATGAAGTTACCAACAAATTGGTATATTGCAGCATTGGTGTCGGATATAAAGACAAAGCGGAGGAAATTATCCCGCAGATTATGCCGGAAAATCTGCCCGATCTGGAATACCGACTGGTGAATACCGTTTATAAACTTACGCGGGAGAAAAAACCGGTTGTTGCGCTGGTGGCGCCCAAGGAAGCGGTCAATATTGACCCGCAGATGCGTCAGATGCTGATGCAGATGGGGCAACCCGTGCCGGAATCCGAAGATCCGTACGAATATCTGGAACAAGTACTCGTTTCTGAAAAGTACGATGTGCAACGGGTGGACATGACCAAGGAAAGCCCCCTGCCTGCCGAGTATGACACGCTCGTGGTGGTCAATCCACGCAGTCTGAATGAGCGCCAACGCTGGGAAATAAACCGCGCACTGCATTCGGGAAAGTCGGTGGTGATGGCTGTCCAGCAATACGAATGGGATTACCAGGCCACCCGGGATGGAAACAGGATATCCCGCAGGGAAGAAAATCCAGAAGTGAACGCGCTGCTGGAAAAGTATGGGCTGAAAGTGAGCGAAGAGATTCTGATGGACGAAAACAATGTAACGCTTAATGTTCAGAGTCAGTCCGGTGGCCTGTTCGGCGCTTTGATGGGACAGCCGTTTAAACTGCCAACCCATATTCTGGTCAATAACACTTCCATGAACCAGGATATCTCCATTACCAGCCGCTTGGCCGCCATTCTCTACCTGTGGGGAACGGCGCTAGAACTCAATGATGCGAAGTTGAATGAATACGGATTGAAAGCGGATACCCTGATGCGCACCAGTGATGCCGCCTGGTCCATTGCCAAGGATGCCACCCTTACGCAAAGTTCGTTTGAGCCCCCCGCCACCGGCAAGGCATTCCCCCTGATGGTTTGGGTGCGGGGTCAGTTCCCCGATGCTTTTGCCGGGGAGGAACGGCCCGTATGGCCCAAACCGGAACAGCAGCCCGGAACGCCTCCCCCGCCCGAGACGGACGATGAAGAGCCTCCCGCCGCTGCCGTGACGCCGGCGCCCGGACAACTGGTGCTAATGGGATGTTCTCAAGTATTTCGGAAAAATTTCCTGCAGGCGGCAAATCTCGACCTGTTTCTGAACAGCGTGGATGCGGTAACCCTTACCGAAGACTTGGTCAATGTGCGAGGCACCAAACCTATCGATCGCGTAATCGACAAACCCACGAAGCGGCAACGGACACTGTGGCAACTTGCCAACTATGGCCTTGCCAACCTCCTAATTGCCGGTGTCGGCATCGGGTTCTTTGTCCTGAGACGTCGCGCCCGGAACGCCTATACGGTGAACCANNTGAAAATAAATGAACGCCGAAAGGCAACATTGAATAGGCACCTCAACCACAGGGATGGAAGACGAATATGAAGATTAAAACAATCCTACCGTTCATAGTAATTCTGGCGATTCTTGTCGGCCTGGTTATTTGGCAGAAAGTCAACGTGAAACCCGTAGCGCCCATAGCGACACAGATAGGGCTTGAAACGCTCGTGCCGGAAGGCCTTCTAAAAGACAGTATCAAGAAGATTGAGATGTATGTGGGTGCAAGCCCGGATACGAAAGTAGTGCTGGAGCGGGACGGGGATGCCTGGCGCATCACCAGCCTGTATAACGCGCCCGGGAACAAGGAAACCATCGATGGTTTTCTGGAAAAACTCCTGGGACTAAAGGGTGAGCCTCGTGCCAAAGGCGATACGGAAGAACGCCTGGCCAGTTTCGCGCTTACTGACAAGGAAGCCTTCCATATTTGCGCCTATGCTTCCGATGCTGAAACACCCGCCATGAATGTTTTGTTTGGAAAATCGGCGGATTTCAGGACTGTATTCCTGCGTAAAGCGGATGACACCCGTGTGTATGTGGAATCCACGAACCTGCGCAGGGAAGCGGGTCTGAGTGACTCCGGCGAAGAAACGACGCCGAAACCGGAAAAATGGCTGCAAACAAAAATACTTGAACAGCCCGACAAGGGAATAACGAAACTGGCGGTTAAATATCCCGACAAAGAGTTGGTACTGACGCGTGAAGAAGAGGTTAAAGAAACCGAACCGGCGGTCGTGGAAGGCGAAAACGAAGGTGAGGGCGCCCCCAAGCCTGAACCGGAAGTAACGTATAAATGGGTATTGAGCAGCGGCGGTTTCAATAATGAAATCAAGGAAGCGGAAGTGAAGACGCTTCTGACCCGTTTTGCCAACCTCACTGTGACCAATGTGGCGGATCCCGCGCGAAAGGCGGAACTGGGCTTTGAAGATCCCAAGTTTTCCATCACCCTTTCACGGGAGAATGAAGCCGATATCGTACTGGTCGGCGGTTGTGACAAGCCGGGCGGCGACACTTTCATAAAACAAGTGGGTGCCGAACCGGATCTAATCTACCAGATAAGCAAGTATAATTTCGAACAGATTTTCCTTCAAGGCTCCAAATTATTCACGCTGCCCGAATGGGCGGAAAATAAGGAGAAACTGCGCACCATCAGCGTTTCCGGACCGCAGCAGAATATAAAGTTGGCCTGGGAAGAGAATGCCTGGAAACTGGTGGAACCCGCTTTGTCCCTGGAAGTTCAGAAAACGGCAGTGAACAATCTGGTATCCGCCGTAACCTCGCTTAAACCTGTCGATTATGCCGATGCAGGCAGGGAGTTGGGCGCATTTGACACCATCGTAACCGTTACTCGTGAAGACGGAACATCGCGTACCTTGTCCATCGGTCAGCCTTCCTTGAGCATCGATGGGCGTTATGCCAGGTTGGATGGTAGTGATGCCACGCTGGTGTTGTCCCGGGCTGACGCTGAAAAACTTACCCTGCCGGTTCGCGACCTGTTTGTCCTGTCGGTACTCGATTTTGATGTCCAAAAAGTGAAACAAATGCATGATACCGGTGAAGGGGCTGATCTCATGCTTTCGCGGGAAGCAGGCTCGAGCCAGTGGAACGGCACCTATAACGGCGCTGTGATTGCCCCGGAACCTGTGAAGGTGGACGATTTGATAAATGCGTTAAATGATTTTCAAATGGATGATTTCCTGATGGGACGCTCTTTTGAGTCTGTAACAGCGGCAAGCAAGGCGGTTGTTACCCTGGAAGATGGCAGTGAAACGGTCATTGCTGTCGGGCCGGAAGTAGAAGGCAAATATGAAATCGCCATTACGGGTATGCCGTGCGTATTCATCGCGAACCTTGCCGACTTGACGGGCATTATCAGTCAGGTGAGCGCCTTCGCGTCCATGACCCCGCCACCGGCACCCGCACCGGACGCGTCCGGAACCGTAGCCCCCGCTTCTTCGCCTGAAACCACTGGAGTTCTTACCACGGCGCCGCCGGAGTTCACGCCGTCGGAAGTGCCTGTGGCCGTGCCTGCAGCCGTTACACTGCCGGTTGAACCCGCCGCCGTACCTGCGGCGGAATCTGCCGTTGTACTGCCGCCTTCCGCACCGGAAGCGGATTTGCCGGCGGAAGCAACCGCACAATAAAACGACATATCCCCCCTCCTCCCCACGGACGTTTGCGCTGCGGATGGATGGTTCGGATTTGACGGATAGAGTCAAGCCGGGCTTTCCAGAAACGGCGCCGTCCGTGGGGATTTTTTGTAGTCTTATTTTCTGGATGTTTATCGGGATGCGGCTGCGCGCAAAAAAGCCTCAATATTTGCCGTAGGCACTCCGGGAGCCATGCCGCCCCCGCAGGACAGGATAGTTCTGCGGGGTTCGTCAAGTTCCTCCAGCAGTTGCCGCACGCTGGCCTCAACTTCCGCCGGACTTCCCTGGGCAAGGACATCCCGTGGCGGAATATTGCCGAGCAGGGTGACGCTGTCTCCGGTCAGATGCCGCATCTCGGTCATGGAGTGGGCATGGCCGAAGTTAAACAGGTTTATGCCCATTTCTGACAATAAGGGCGCGCATACCAGGCCGTGGGCATCGTTATGAAAGAACCGCACCGAAGCATCAAAAGCCGAGAAGGAACGGGTTACATAGGGCTGGGCAAATTCCTTGAAGTCCTGTTTGCCGAGAAAACCCACAATATCATCGAGCAGGAGGATACCGTCAATACTGTCGATATGTTCCCGCTGCAAGCGCAGCCAGTCCACGAGAAACGTGGTAACGGTATCAAGGAGACGATGTGCCTTCTCCGGTTCCATGCGCAGCGACATCAGGAACTCCGTAGCGCCCATGAGGAAGGAGGCAATATTGAGCGGGCCCCGGGCTACGGCGAAACGGAGGACATGTCCGGTCGCCTCTATCTTTGGGCGCCCCCGTTCCAGTCGTCGGAGCAGAAAGGG
>MTKZ01126238.1_pt1 | contig 21486 bp, 13 predicted proteins | sample 1042781 | NCBI WGS metagenome assembly MTKZ01 (sample SAMN06212207, study PRJNA360539) | anaerobic digester metagenome | biome: Wastewater treatment plant; material: sludge; isolation source: anaerobic digester fed with sludge from wastewater treatment plant | place: Denmark: WWTP Viborg ... | reverse complement strand
GCCGGCCGCCAGCCTGAACGGTGACGAATCCGCGCTGGAGGTTCACCTCGGCGGCCTGGAGGCCGCGCAGGACGGTTGCGCTGGCGCCCTCGGGCACGGGCGTTTGGTAAGTAGCCTGGAGCAGATAGGAGCCGATGACGAACCGGTGCAGCTTGACTTCCCACTGCTGCAGGCCGTTGGTGAGGGTGCGGGGCACCGGCAGAAAGTCGGCGACCTGCTCGCCCTGGAAGCGGAGGCTCTCGGCGTTGGTGGGCACGAAGACATGGAGCGCCTTGAGCCCGGTGTTTTCGATTTGGTACTGGAGGTTGGCGGCTGTCTTGACCAGGGCTTCGCTGACGGTGGCATGCTGCAGGCTGGTGACTTGTATCCACGGGTCAACCCGCTCCAGGCTGAGCGCGAGGTTCCAGGGCGTTTGGAGGATGCGGAAGGCCAGCACGCCCTTCTGCCGGATGCCGGATTTCTGCGGGTCGAGCTGGGTGAGGCTGTCGCGCGTGACGACCGGGAGGCGCAGGCCCTGCTCGGGGACCAGCAGCAGCGTCCCCTGCTGTTTGCCGGCCTCGCGCAGAACCAGTTGCGGAACGGACCAGGCGTCGGCGGCTTTGACGCCGGGGCCGGCGAGGCTGATAACGAACTTCTGCTCGCCTTCGGTCTTGCCGCGCAGGTGCAGCGTGATCACGCGCCCGGCGTCGCTCTTGAGCTCGGTCCAGTGAGTCATTGCGGCGCCGCTGATGGACTCGACGTCGAAGCCCTCGGGCATGACGAAGCTGAGGCGGAAGATGCCCGCGCGCGTGATGGTGACGGTGGCGTCGGCGGCGAGCACGGTGCGATCCTCGCTGAGCGAGAGGGTGTCGCGGGTTTCGACGCGGACATCGGGCTGGACCGCTGAAGCCTTCAATGAGGCGGTGGCGCGGGCGTCGGCGTAGCGGAAGGCGCGGCGCACGGCCAGCCCGGGCATCTGCGGCTGGAGCACGGAAACCGGGTACTCAGGATAGTCTTCGAGGTTGATGGGGGAGAAGGGCTCGGCGCTGACGGTATCGAGCTGGGAATCGTTGCCGGTGGCGATGCCCAGCAGGCCGATCTGGCCGGCGGCATTCTCGACGGCGATCAGCCCCACCGCATGCTCGAAGGGGAGCGGCCCCGTGGCGAGCTGCGACCGGACCAGGATAGCGAAGGGGCGCGACTGCGGCGGGTTCAACGTCACGCGCAGCTTGCGCGTGTCCGGGTCAAAGCGCCACAGCGAGACGATGGACGCTGCCGCGGCATTGGTGGCCGCTTCTCCCGATGCGGGCCTGGCCGAGCCGGCCACGTCGGTGATGGTCGCGCCGGCCGGCACCTCCAGGGTCAGCTCGCCCAACTCGCCCTGCGCGGGCCGGATGGAGACATAGTGCGCGCCCTCGATAGCCCCGGCGGCAGGCACGTAGAGCTGGGCAATCTCGGCGTAGAAGACGGGCTTCTCGCGCTTGACGTCGCGGCTGCGCGGTCTCCAGGCGATGCGGGCATCGTTGACGGGCGAGAGCACCAGCGCGGCGACGGTGTTGCTGCCGGCGGCCTCGCGCTGGATGGCGACGGCCTGCGGCGAGAGCACGTCAACGTCGAGGTTGACCAGCGTGAGGTTGAGGCGGTTGACGACGCCGAATGGCACGGGCAGGACAATGCTGCTCTCGCTGTCGGCTTTGGCCACTGCCAGTTCGTATTGCACCTGGATGTCGAAGGCGCCGCTCTTCTGGGCGAGCAACTGGCGGGCGGCGCGCGAGCCTGCCGGGGCCTGCACCAGCTTGAGGGCGTTGGTCGGGTAATCCACGCGGGTCAGGACGGTGGGTTCAAAGAGCAAGGGGAGCATGTCGCCCGGCTCGGCCCGCCAGCGCAGTTTGGCTGTCGCCAGCGCGAACCTGTCCTCGATGCGAATGTCCTGTTCGACAGACTCCGCCAGGGGCGGCGTTTTGGCGAGCAGCGCGGGTTTAGGGGCGGCGGGCGGCGCCGCGGCCCGGGCAACGCCACAGCAGCCCAGCCAGGCCAACCCGGCCAGCAGCAGGGTGGCCGCCGCGGAGGCGGCGCCGCTTTGCGCCGCCGGGCGGTCGGGCCCCGGCGGAGGCGGCAATTGGCAGAGCCGGCGCAGCGCCGGGATGACCACCTGCAAGAGCAGGAACACGAAGAGCACCACAAAGAAGAGCGGCGCGCCGTTCGGACAACGCAGGGCGGCCCACGCCAGCAGCGTCCAGCCGACGACCCAGCCCACGGTCCGGGTGCCCGGTCGCCCGGTGGCCCATCCATAAGCCCACAGGGCCAGTGCCAGCATCGCGGGCCAGGCATAGCCAAGGTAAGTCAGCATGGAGGTCTCGTCCACGACGTTGGCGACCTCGACGGTCAGGGCGCTGCCGGGCTGTTGCACGGGCGCCAGCAGGGTAACGTCCCGCGGGATGGTGCCTTTGAGAGCATGCGCAGCTCCGCCCAGATAAATAAAAGCAGCGACCACCAGGCCGAAGGCGATCAGGCCGAGCAGTGCGCCTGAAAGGTGGTCCGAACTGAACCGGTAGCTCCCCTCCCGGACCGCCCAGCGCCACGCCAGCACCGCCAGCGCCATGGCCACCAGGCCTCCGAAGAGCGTGGGCAGCGACTTGGCGCGACGGTCTCCTTTGAACAGTTGCGCCAGGCCGGCGAAGCCCGAGATGTCCGGCACGCCGCCGGCGGGCGTGAGCGAGCCGTGACGATAAACCAGGCGCTGGCCGGCGTCGGGCACCAGTTTCCATTCAGTGAGCATTACAGGCGCGTGGACGACAGGCACCGCCACGGCGACTCGTTTGGCGTCGTTGGTGCTGGCCAGCTTCAGGTCCAGTGTCAGAACGGCGTTCGGGTCCGCCTGCTGCGGCAGAGGGATGAGGTTGGCCTGCGCATCGGTCACCGGCACCACGGCGGCGCCGTTGACTGCCGCCGACCACAACCGGGTGCGGGGAGGCAGCGTGAGGCGGAAGTGCGGGTTGCCGCGGTTCTTCACGCAATAGCGGACATCGGTGAGGGCGTCGCCTTTCTTGGAGATGTGTGTGGTGAGGGATGCGCGGTCCACAACCTGGCTGAGGGAATCGCCCTGGGCCAGCGGGGTGAGCGCGAGCTGAAGATCGAACGGGCGCGAGGTGTAGCGATAGGCCGCGAGGATGGGGGCGTCGAAGAAGAGGCGGTATTCGGGCGGCACTTCGCCGGGCTCCAACGGCAGAAGGCCGGGGGAGACCTGGCCGGGCTTCACCTGGAACTGGTAGGCGCTGATGACCAGGGTGTAGCCCTGCTCGGATTGGGCGTCGAGCGGACGCGCGCCGGTGAAGCTCAGCGTCTCGCCCTGCGATTTGAACGACCGCTCATAGGTCGCCAGCAAGGCGTAGGCGCCCGAGACCGGGGTGTGGAGTTGCACCACGTAGCCGCCGTCGGTCTTCTGGAAGCTGCGGATGTCCTTGCCGGTGAACTCGACATTCGGATACTCGCCGGACAGCTCGATCTTGAAGGCCGAGACTGGGGCGCCGGAGACGACGTAGTTGATCAAGCTGCTGCCGTAAGCGACGCCCTCGCCGATGGAGAAGAGGTTCAGCGCGTCGGCCTGCACCGTCTGCGGCAGGCGTTCGACGCGCAAGCCCGCCTGCCAGGCCGGGTCGCTGATCCGGTAGGCGCTCTGGATGCCGGCGACTTTGCGCGGGAAGAAGGCGGTGGCGATTTCCGTGAGCCCCTGCGTGGGCTCGGCCGTGAGCCGAAAGCCCGCGTCGGCTGCCACCGCGAGGTTGCCGCGGACCGACTTGGCTTTGACCACCTCCAGGCGCGGCAGAGCCCAAGCGGTTTCGCCCAGCGGCTTGTTGCGTTCGAGTCGAAGCTGCACCACCTGGCGGCCCGACACGGGCTGGCCATAGACCAGCCGCAGCTCGGCCTCGGCCTGATCTTCCGGCTCGCGCAGGAAGTAGTCGCTGAGGCCGGAAGCGTTGAGGCGCGCGATGGCATAGCCCCTGGGCACGCGCAGCAGCAGCTCGCGCAGCGGCGCCTCGCGGACCTCGACCTCGATTTCGCTGTCAATGGCCAGCTCGTTTTCGCCCAGGTGGTAGGCCAGCACGTGCGAGACGCTCAGCTCCGGCAGAACCTGGTCCGCCTGGATGCGCAGGGCGAAGTCCGCGCCCGAGAAGCGGTAGGCGAACCGCTGGCCGCCCGTCAGCCGCAGCGCCGCGCGGGTGGCCTCGCTCTCGGGGAATTGCTCGGGCGAAATCTGCGACAGCCCGCTGGCCTGGACCACTTCGAGCCGCACCGCCCCTTCGTTGACGATGCGGAAGCAGCCGGCAAAACGGGTGGCGTCTTCGGGCCGCAACTGCACCACGTCGGCCGCCTGCGGGAACGCGCCCAGCGGGGTGTGCATCTGCACCTGGACGGAGAACTGGTCCTTCTGGGGCTGGTTGAACTGGAGGACGAGCCGCCGGTCAGCCGAGTCGGCGGCCGGCTCGGCATTCCAGGCGAGCACCTGGTCGCCCAGCACGCGCGTGACTTCGCCCGCGCCGCGCAGCCGCAGCGTCACGCGGCTCATCTCGCCCTGCATGACTTTGAAGTCCACCAGCGCGACTTGACGCATCAGCCCCGGGCTGACGGTGATTTGAGAGAGCATCTCGGCGGCGTAGAACAATTTGCCCTCCGCCTCGGCCCGCTTCTCCTTCCACGACAGCTTTACCGTGCCGTCCGAAGGCAGGTAGCTGGCGAAGTCGCTCCCTTTGCGCGCGGGCCGGGCGGCGCCCGCGAACTCGAATTGCGTGTCGGGGCCCAGGCCCTGCAGCACGATCGGCTGCAAGAGGCTCGGGGCGACGCGGAAATCAACCGAGTTCCAGGTCTCGTGGTGGCGAACGGCGGCGTTGAACTTGAGCCGGATCGGGAATTCGCCCGGCCCGTCGAAGACGAGCACGAGGCGGTCCTGGTCGGGGCGCACGCGCCAGCCGGGCTGCGGTTCGAGTTCGGTGAGGGCGACGCCACCCGAGAGCAGGGTCAGCGACGCGCCGCGGGGATTCTTCACGCCCGCGATTGCCGTGAGGGTGAACGCGGCGTTCTGATCATCGAGCTGGCCGGTGAGCTTGAAATTGCGCAGCACCACGCCGCGCGCCTCCGGATCGGAGGCGGCGATCCTGAGCGGCAGGGAGTAGGCCGCGCCCTGGAACCGGAAGGCGAGCGCCGCCGGCTCGTCGGGTTTGGTCCCGGCGCGCAGCGGCTCAGGGAGGAACTTCAGCTCGATGGGGATCAGGCCGGAGATGTCGCCCGGCTGCACGTCCAAGCCGGGCGCGGCTTCGACCTTGAGGTAGCCGCTGAAGAGCGCGGGCTGCGCGGGGGTCAGGGTGAGAGGCGTGAGCGAGCCGGGCGAGTCCTTGAGCTCGTGCTCGGCGGTGATGGACACGGCCAACTGGGTGATGGGTTTCTCGGCCTTGCGGGGCCGGAGGACCAGGCTGCGCACGCCGTTGGTTTCGAGGCGGATGCTCCAGTCCGCCAGGGCGGCGCCGGTCACCTGGCGAATTTCGCCGTCGCCGGTGATCGTGAGCGGCAGTTCCTTGGGCTCGCCCGCCAGGATGTCGAAGGTGGCGGCGATGGAATCGGTCAGCTTGTCGCGGGTGACCTTGATGTCATGCTGGAGGGCGGTCGAGAAGACGGCTTTGTCCTGGTCACCGGGCAAACCCTTGAGAATGGCCTCGATGACCAGGCGGGCTTTGCCGTCTTCGAGGCCGCCGTTAAGGGTGAGGTTTTTGATCTCGGCGGCGGAGTCGGCGGCACGGGCGACTGCAAGCCCGGAGCACAGCAGCATCGTAATCAGCAGGACCAACCCTGCGCCTGCGTACGCGCGCGGGCATCCTGCCCGCTTATGCGGTCCGGATGGCCAAAGCGGGCAAGATGCCCGCGCTCCGGGTTCAAGCGTGTGGAATACCCGGGCCGGGCGGGTGTGCCGGGCGCGCGATTCAGAGGAGGCAATGGGAGTTTTCATTTTGAGCGTGGTGCTGGTGGTTCGGGTGCCGGCTTGGCTGGCTTGGACTGGCGCTTCGCCACGAAACCGTCAATTGCCGCCACTAATGCGGCATTCTTTCCTTCCGCCCGGTAAGCCGCCGAAACAGCCGAGGCCACCTCCACCGAGGGCGGGATTTTCAGGGCCTTCAAATCAATCGCCTGATTGCCGACGTAAAGCGCCAGCGTGGGCGGGTGGGCTTCGGGTGGCTTGCGGAAGCGGTGGACGCCGAATACCCGGACGCCTGGCTCTCCTGCTTCCAAGTGCTGATACCACTGGTCTATCCGCTCTTGGCTGCCGATGGAAAACACGGCTGCCGCCCCATTTCGCTCGTCCAGCACAGTGGTAAATCCCAGTCCTCTCGGCTCCTGGTCCGGATACAAGAGGACCTGGACCTTCGCGTGCTTGATCGCGGCCAGCTTCTTGAGCAGACGGTTAACGTCGTTCGTGCCGCGCACCTGGAAGGTGTAGTGCTTCACATCGTTGGGCCATTCCGAGAACCAGGGGCTCCATCCTTCGGTGCGCAGCGGATCGTTGACAAGGTCAAGGACCCCCTCCGGCCAGTCGGGTTGAGCGGCAACCGGCTTGCCGGGCCAGGCCACCTGGTCGGTGCCCGACATCGCCGGGGCGGTGATGGACGTCAGCGCCAGCACGCCCAGGGCGGCGAGCCAGCTCCCAATTCGGTAATTCGACCATCGAGGATTATTCATAGATCACCTTCACTTCTGCAGGAGCGCCGGGAGCCACAGTGACGATTTGCTCCGGCGCGTATTGCCGGTCCGAGTTGTAAGGGTTGGGGTGGCTCCTGATGCGATATTCGCCCGGCGGCACATGGTTGAACTCGAAAGTGCCGTCGCCCTTCACCTTGGCGCTGCCGCTCCACAAGCCGATCTTCGAGCCTCCTTTGGGCTCCACTTCAACCAATATCTCATTGCCCTCGTAGCGCGACAGGGCGCGGCCTTCCTTGTCCGTCACGCTGATGCGGATCGCTCCCGCGCGACCCAGGCGCACTTGGACCTCCGTGCCCGGCACATCGTGGATGGTGAACAGGTCGCTGAAGTGATAACCGTCTGCCGCGGCGCGCAGTTGAACGTAGCCGGTCGGCAACCCGGTCAGCGCAAAGCGCCCGTCCGCGTCGGTCGTGACACCCGGTTCATCCGGCCCTTTGTAGCCGAGGCCGTTCAGGGCCAGGATATTGACAGGGGCCACCCGGACGTCCTTGAGCGGCCTGCCTTCGGTGTCGGTCACCCGGCCATCGAGGACTGCGGCCCTGGCCAGCTCGACGGTGAGTTGCTTGCAGGCGCGCTCGCCCAGGCGCTCGCGCCGGAACATGCGGGCCGCGTATCCATCAGCCCCGAACGTGAGGCGGTAGTTCCCGGCGGGAAGCCTGGTGATTTCCACGCGGCCCGTGGCGTCGCTCGTTGCCTCGGTGACCTTCTCGGGAACCGCCGGCCGCCCGTACATGGTGTCGTAGATGACGGCCACAACCACCCGCGCGCCCGCCACCGGCTTGCCCGTGGCCATGTCGTAAATGTCCGCGCGCAGGACCGCGCCGCCGTCCGGACTGACGGCAGAAGCGGCAGTCCGCTCGTCCCGCACGTTGAGCCCGGCGGGCACCTTGACCTTCGCCCAATCCACGCCCTCGCCGCCGACATAGACCTCGAGCCGGGGCGGGTCCAGCGGCCGGCGGAACTGGGGCTGGTCCGCCGCGTCCACGCTCCTGGGGTTGTTGAACAGGCGATGCCAGTTCGCCGGCACCCACACATTAAACGTCCAGTCGGCTGGCTTCTTGAGGACGCCGTCCTCGTGGGGGCCGTCGTGAACGACGAGCTCCAGCGCCGGTGCGCGGATGGCGGCGAACGCGGCCAGCGCCTCCTGGAAAGCGGACGTGTCACCCCGATAAAGGAAGTGCCAATCGCCTCCCCCGAACGGCGGCCCTTCCCACCAGCCAATCCGGGATTCAAGATTGGCGACGGCCAGCGCCCCTTCAGGCCAGCCCGCATCGCGGACCGGCTGGTTGCCGCTGCCGGTCATGATCAGTGCCGGCGCAGGCAGGGAAACCAGCAACACCAGGCCGGTAATAACCAGGGTGAAAGTGAAGCGTGGGACGTTGCTCATAGTCAGCTCACTCCTTGTTCGCGACATTCACTCTCACTTCCCCGAGATGCTCTTGGCCTGGCGGAGCATCCATTCGAGTTTCTTGGGGCGGGCATCGGCGCCATAAACCTCGGGCACGCCGCCCAGGTAGCCGAGCAGGCGGTCGGGAGTGACCTCGGCGGCGTAGGGACTGGAGACGAGCCATTCGGAGAAGGCGCTGGCGGTGGCGGCGAGGCGCAGGGCAGGGCTGGCCTGCTCCAACGCCTCGGCGTTGCCGGTGTAGGGCACCGGCCATTCCTGCTCGCGGTAATCGGTCGTGCCGGGGACCTTGTAGCGGACGCGCACGGTGGCGAGCGGGCCGCGCCCGCCCGGGTTCACCTCGACCACGTAAAGCGCGTTGCCGGACTCGGCGGCGCCGATCTCGGCGGCGTCCACGGTGTTGTCGCGGAACTGCTCCTTGGTGAGCTGATGCTTGGCGTAGCCGATCTGGCGGTAGGCCGTCACGCGGGCCGGGTTGAACTCGACCTGCACCTTCACGTCCGAGGCGGCCACCTTGAGCGCGCCGGCAAGCTGGCCGGCGAATTCCGTCGCCGCTTCCTCGGGCGTGTTGATGAAGCCGTAGCGGCCGTCGCCGTTGCGCGAGAGGACCTCCAGCAGATCGTCGTTGTAGCCTTCCCAGCCGATGCCGAAGCAATCGAGCGCGATGCCCTGCTTGCGGTTGGCCTCGACCTTCTGCTTGAGCGCCTCGGGCTCGACGTTGCCCAGGNNACCACGACGCGGTTGATGCCGTTGGCCAGGTAATGCCTCACCGCGGTCTGGTAGGCGAGGTTCATGGCGTCCTCGAGGTTGGTGCCGCCCTGCGGGGTGAGTTCAGTCAAAGCCAGGGCGACGGCCTCGGCGTCCGTGCCGGGCGCGCCGTCGGCGAACAACCGGGGTGTGCGCGCGAAGGCGACCACGCTGAGCTTGTCCTGCGGCTGGAGTTGGCCGGCCAGCACCCGCAACGCCTCGCGGATGATCCGCACGCGGTCGGCGCGTTCCATCGAGCCGGAGTTGTCGAGCAGCAGCACGAGGTTCAGCGGGCGGCCCGGCTGGCGGCCCAGCGCGGCGGTCTTGATCGAGAAGCGCAGCAGGTCGCGGTTCTGGGCGAACGGATAGCGCGCGCGCTCCCACGCAAACGCGACCGGGACGCCCGGCGGCGGTTCGGAGTCACGGTAATCGAATGCGTTGATGAACTCCTCGCTGCGCACCGATGCCGGCTCGGGCATGGTGCCCTTCTCGAGGCTGGCGGCGGCGAGCTTGAAGGACACGTCGCTCACGTTGAGCGAGAAGGTGGAAAAGGCATTATCCGCGGTCTGGACCTCAGGCTGGGGCACCGGGGCGGGGGCGAGTGGTTTAGGGGCCGCTGCATCGAGTTCCGGCGCGAGGGTCTGCGCCTTTTTCTCCAACCGCCCTCGTTCCTGCTCCTTCTGCGGCAGTCTGTCGCCATCAATGAGGCCCANNGCCCAGCCTGCGATCCAAACCGCGCGACTGGGGGCTCCGGGCAGCCGTTTCAGCCTTCTCGGACGTGACGGTCAGCGCGTGGCTGGGTTCGGCCGGCACAACCGCATAGCCAAACGCGGGCGCGCTGCGGCGAAGAGTCTCGCCCAGCTCCCTGAGCTCTTTCGCATCAACCTGGGAGTGGAAGCCTCGCCCTTCAAGCCCGGACGCGTCCTTGTCCGCCCGCTCCGCGTCCTTGGTCTTCGCCTGGACCTTCTCGCGGACACCGGCCACCTCCTGCTCACCGAGTGACGTACCCAGCAGGGGCAGATCTCCGGTTCTGGGTGCGGGAACCTTCGTGGCCGCCGCGGCGGCGGGCGGGGCCCGGCCGTCCATGTCCGCGTACCATTGATACTTCTGGGAGGTTTGGCTCTCGTCAAAGTTGTGCGCTAGATCCGACCGGCTGAAGAACAGGTCGCCCGCGGCGATTTCCACCGGCCGGCTCTCTGCCGGCGCAGCTTGGCCGGGAGCGTTTACTCCGAAACCGCCATAAGCGCCGCCCTCGGATACGCCGGCTTGCCGGCCGGAGGAATCGTCATAGAAAACTCTGGTGCTGGCGGCGGGGCTGCTGGGCGGACGGCCGGCGTAGAGGGCCGCGGTTTGTCTGGAGTCATCGGCGGGTGAACCGGACTTGGGCAGAACAATGGCTGCGCCGGCGGAGGCGGCCGGTTCGGGAGGGGGCACTGCCGCCGATGACGCAACCTGGACTGCCCCGCGGGGCCGCCCTTCCATGGCATACCGTTCGACGCGTTGCTCCGGGCCTTGGTCCAGGAGGTAGTCTTGCACGGCGTCATGGCTGAAGTCTTCGACGGCGGGCGCAGGCGCAGATTTGCTGACCCCCACGGACCCGCCAAGCATCGTCACCCTCCGCGAGCTCGCCTCCCGTTTTCCCAACGACGGGACCAACAACGCGCTCAGGATGAGCATCATGCCCGCGGCGCAGGCCACCGGCACCAGCCAGTGGGCCGCGCTCCGACGCGGGGGGGCCAATTCCTCCGGGGCGGCGGTCTTGAAATGCTCGAGCAGCTTTTGGCGCCGATGCTCTTCCAGCCTGAGCGGAAGCAGCGGTTCGGCTGGTTGCTGCGCCGGAGCGGCAAAGGTCTCGCGCACCAGGGCAATGGTATGCTTGAGCCGCTCATAGAGCTTGGCCAGTTCGGCGTCCTGCGCCAGCTTCTGGTGCAAGGTGGCGGCCTGGTCATGCGGCAGTTCGCCCAGCAGCAGCGCGGTCAGGCTGGCCTCGAGCGCCGAGCGCGGGTCTTTGGGAAATTCGGGGTTCATAGTCGGGGCAGCGACGCAGCGCAAGTCTCCTCTGCCGTCATCCTGAAAGGATGAGAGCGCTCAGCCCAGGGTTGCGAGGCACGAGCTACCCTGGGTGTGCGATAGGATGAAACGTCAACCCTGAAAGGGTTGGATCGTCTGTCGCCCACACAGTCAATCCCACGGCAGGGCGGCGAGAACAGATCGGTCGAGGCGGTGAGGCAACCCTTACAGGGTTGGTGATTCTTGCGATCCTTGGACCCAGGGTAGCTCGTGCCTCGCAACCCTGGGCTGAAGGATGCAATACCTTTGGGATTGCTCAGGATGTCCAAACTCCCGAGCAGATTGGGAATCTGCTGCGCCAGACCTTCGGGGTGCGGTCGGTTGAGGAAGAAGTCGAGATTCATGGTAATACTCCATTCCGGGCCAGTTCGTCCGCGACGGCTTTCAGGGCGTGGTGCAGGAGGTAGCCGACGTGGCCGACCTTGAGGCCGGTGCGGGCGCTGATTTCCTTGTAGGACAGATCCTCATTGAACTTGAGGCGGACCAGCTCGCGGCTGCGCTGGTCGAGGGTCTCCAGGCTGAGGCGGACCAGGCCGATGCCCTCCCAGCGGGCGATTTGCTCGTCGGGCAGGGGCTGGGGATCGGCGGGATCATTGGCGGATGGGGCGCCATCGTCGCCGGGCGGGTTGAGCGGGACGACTTTGCCGGCCTGCCGCCGATGGTTGAGCGCGAGGTTATGCACCGTGCGGTAGAGCCATCGCCGGGGCTCGCGGACTTCGTCAAACTGTGCATGCAAACGCATGAATGCTTCCTGGACGATGTCCTCGGCCGCGCCGGCGTCGCCGGCCAGGCGCAGGGCGTAGCTCAGGAGGGGCGACTCGAGGGCTGTGAACAGCGCTTCGATTCTCTCCCCTCCGGGCGGTTTGGCACTGGCTTGATTTGCTGGCATCAGGGCCATGCTGGGCGAACTTTCTCGCTTTGGCTTAACTCATACAACCGCTCCGGCGCTCTGTTAGCAAGAGAACATCTTAGTCTCGCTTAACACGACACCGGGCGGCCCTGTTTCTTAGACGAAAGTTCAGGCGGATTGCTCCGCCCGGCCCTGGGCGCCACGACCGCGCAACGCGTCTGGCATCCTACCGCTAATGCTATTGCCCCCGAACCAAAATGCCAAAGAGGCGGCCCCCACTCCCTTCCTGCCGCGCCGGTGGCAGCCAATACCGCCACAGCGTCGGGCCGGAGCCGAAATACACCGCCTCGTCGGTCAACGCGAAACCGCAGCCGATATGCACCGGCGCGGCGGCGGTGTGAACGACTTCTGCTTTTGTTGGATCAAAGGCATACACCGCCCGGCTCGTCAGCCCCACCAACAGTCCGCTGCGATGCCGGCCAAGTGAAATCTGCGCCTGCGGCCCGGGCAGGCTGTTCGTCCGCACGGCCCGCATCGTCTGCGGGTCGAAGACAATCAGCCGGTCGCCCGCCGTGGTGAATACCTTGCCGCCGGCGGCGGCCGTGGCCGGGTAACTGCTCGCCCCCGGGACAATGGCAGCCTCGAAGACCTTGCGCTTTTGCTTCGGGTCGAACGCAAAGAACCTGGCTTCCTTCTCGGCGGGGCGCGTGCCGCCGCCGCCCCAGTTGCCGCTGCCGCCGAAGATCAGGCCGCTCGCGGGCTCGTAGGCCAGCGAGACGATGCTTTGGTTGGTGACCACGTTGCGGTGGTTCTCGAGGGTCCGGTTCTGCCGCGGGTCCCAGGCCGCCAGCGCGCCGCCCAGTTGCCCGTAGGGCGGCTCGCTGCCGATGTAAATCAGCCCGCCCGGACCCCGAATCATCGCCCGCGGCCGCAAGTGCCCGTCGCCCACCCCCCCGAAGCTGATCGGGTTGCAGTCCGCGCCAGTCCCGAATTTCCAGAACGGCCTGGCGGGATCATAGAGATTCATCACGGCGCCGCCGTAATAGCACAGGTAGAGCTTGCGATCGTGTTCCAGCAGTGAATAGACCTCGCCGCCGGGCATCCCGCCGAGGTGCTCGCTCCGGCCCGCCCGAGGGTCAAAGCGGAAGATTTCCATCGGCAGCGCAGTGCTGCCGTAAACCGCGCCACCGGGCCCGATTCCCACCACGAAGATCATATCGCCCGCGCCGCTGTACTTGAACGTGCGCTCGACGACGCGCCCGCCGCGCGCGTCGCGCAGCGCGAAGGAGCCGCGGTCGAAACGCGTCACCAGGCGCCCGTCGCGCAGCTTGAGCGGCGGCAAGTCGGGCGCGTCCCGGACGGGTGTGACCGACTCGTCCGCCACGCGGAGCAAGTTTGTGCCGAACGCGGCATACACGTTGCCGTCGCTCCGGCGCGTCACGGCAACCGTGCTCCAGGTGGGGGCCCCGTGCAGCCCCGCGGGCAGGATGCTCCGGTGCGCGCGGGTCGCAGGGTCATATTCCACGAGGTCGCCCCGGGTGGTCCCGATGCCGACATAGACCTTGCCGTTCGGCCCGACGGCGAGGCTGCGCGCGTACATCTCGGTGGGGTGCATGCGGCCCAGGTCTTCCATCTTGCCGGTTGCCGGGTCGAAGCTCACCAGCTTCGCGCGCGGATAGGTGCAGGCGTAGAGCTTGCCGTCCTTGCCGAGAGCGAATTGCCAAAGGTAGGTCTCGTCAGGTGAAGGCTTGCCGACGACCTCGATGCCCTTCTCCGGCTGCCGGGGATCGAAGCGCAGGATCAGGCCGCCATCCCATGTGCCGAAGTAAATCTTCTCATCCGGCCCGGCAACAAAAGCCCACGCCCCCGGCCCCTGGGGCGCGGTGAACTGCCGCGCCTCGCCGGTATCAGGATCCACCTGCACGAGGAAGAGCGGCGCGCCGGCCTGGTTGAAGTTGAAGTAGAGCGCCTCGCCGCCGCGGCCGTTGGGGCCGACGATGCACCCCATCAACCCGCCCACACGCACAGGGATGCCCAGCGACTCGAACCGGCCACCCTCGGGCTGCGCCGCCATGGCTCCCAGGGCGCAGGCCAGCCCAAGGGCGCCGCAGAGCTTCCGCGCTGAAATGCCCCGGAACCAGCCCAGGCGATTTCCGGTCAGCGCGATCAGCGCCTCCGCCGCCCAGCCGCCCAGGCGGTAAGGAAAGCCGCGGCGCACCACCCGGTCATTGTTGGTGATGAAACGCTCCATGCGGATATCCGTCAGGCCCAGCGGCGCGAGCATCCGCTCCAGCTCCCGGTCCGTGAAGCCTTTGGTGCCGGGGCTTTCGACGTGGTTCGACAAGACCCAGCGCAGGCTCTTCCAGGGGCGGCCTTTGAGCAGCGCGTGCTTGACCCACATCTTCCACGCGTAAAGGCCGCGGCGGTTATAGAGCATGACCTTGATTTCCCCGCCGGGGCGCACCACGCGGACCAGCTCGGCCAGTGCCTTCCGCGTATCCGGCGTGTGATGCAGCACGCCCCACGAGTNNACACGAGTAGCCCAGGTCAAACGTGTTCGACGGGAACGGCAGGTTCTCGGCGTCGGCGACCTGCAGGCTCTCGGGCTGCGGCAGGCCGTACACCTCGATGCGATGGCGAACGTTGGCCAGCGCTTCCTCGGTCAGGTCAATCCCGGATGCCCGCGCCCCGGCCCGCAGCCACTGGATGAAATCCGTGCCCGCGCCAAAGCCGACCTCCAGCACGCGTTGGCCGTGATAACGGGTGAACTGGGCAAAGGAATGAATGAAGGGCTGATCCCAGTAGCGCCACTGCTCGATCTGCTCGAAGTACTGGCGGCTGAATTTCTCGGCCTGCGCCTGGTCGGCGTCGCAGCTCTCCCGGTTCCAAAACGCCCTGACCCGGTCTTTTAGGGCGCAAGACGGTTCTGAGCCGGCTGGCCGGGATGCTCCCGCCGGCGCCGGACGCGTCGCGCCGGTCCGGGCGTCTTCACTGTTCTGGGCTCGGTCCATATCAGGCGCCTGCACGCGCCACCCTAACAAGCAGTGTTTTCCGCGGGCAACAAGTTTCGCCGAGCCGCCCGCGGTTGGGCCGGAACCAACGCCTTCGCGCGGCGCCCCAGGCCTGAGTCTCTCCCCGGGGTTGAGATTGCGGGCCGGCGGACAACCTTGGTACAGTGAAGCCGCATCGCAGCATGACGCACCTCATCTATGGCTGAAGCTCCGAAGATTTCGGTCGTTACCCCGTGCCTCAACAGCGCGGCCACGATTGGTGCGACGATCGAGAGCGTGCTGAGCCAGGACTACGCCAACTGGGAACNNCATATCGTCATGGACGGCGGCTCGAACGACGGGACCGTGGCGGTGCTGAAACGGTATCCGCGCCTGGCCTGGGTGTCCGAGAAGGACGAGGGGCATTACCACGCCATGAACAAGGGCATTGACCGGGCGACAGGCGACGTGGTGGTGATTCTGAACGCGGATGATTGCTTCCGGTCGGGCGTCCTGGGGAAAGTGGCCGAAGCGTTTCGCGCACACCCGGACTGGGACGCGCTCTTCGGGGATGTGGTGTTTGTGGATGGGCAGGGCCGCGAGATTTACCGGCGGGAAGAGGCGGTTTACGACTTCCAAATCCTGCTCTACGGGGTGGATTACATCTGCCACCAGGCGCTGTTCGTGCGCCGCTCCGTCTATGGCCGCCTGGGGGGCTATCGGTACAAGGACTTTCGGAACTCAACCGACTACGAGTTCAAGCTCCGCCTCGGGCATGCCGGCTGCCGGGTCGGACACCTGCCCGAGCTGCTGGTGGATTACCGCTACCATACCCAGGGCCAGTCCGCCGACCTGCGCATCATCCGCAACATGATCCAGGAAGCAGCCGTCATCCGGCGCGAGTATGGCCATCCCGGCGGCTGGCGGGGCCGCGCCTTGCGGATCGTGTTCAAGGCCAAGCGCCAGTTGCAGAAGCTCTGGTTCCGGCACACGTGCGACCTCATCCCCGGTACCTGGCGGCTCAAGCCCCATCTGCGAGCAGAAACCCAGTTCTCCTCCAACGCCGGCCTGGACAAGCTCTGAGCCGTTGGTATTCCGAAGCCACCCCCATAGCACCCCCATAGCACCCCCGTCGCACCTCCGTCCTTCCTCCGTTCCTCCTCCGTCCCTCCTCCGACCGGCGGTGGGAGGTGGAACGGAGGAGGGACGGAGGAGGAACGGAGGAATCACGGAGGTACGACGGCTGATGGAGGGGGTATGGTGAGGGGAGGAATCAGACCCACGTCGTTTCCAACGGGCCAGGATGTCTGAGGCTACTTTGCCGGCGCATTGTCACGGGTCAGCAGGTCGTCCACCGCCCCGGCCAGGTCCGCCAGGTATTTATCGCCGTCGGGATGGCGCGTCATCGCCACCAGGATGTAGTGCCGGCCCGGGCCGGTGATCACCGCCGAGTCGTGCAGCCAGTCCCTCCAGCTACCCCACTTCCGGATGATCTGGACATCCCGTCCGGTCAGGCCCTTCACGAATTTGATGTCGTCGTGCGGGATTGCGGGCGAGGCGAAGATCTCGCGCATGGTCCGCGAGGCCTCCGGCGAAACGAGCTTGCCTTGTTCGAGCAGCAGGAAGAAACGCATCACCTGGCGCACGGTCATCGCGTGCGAGTGATCGCCGAGCGGGTCGCCAATGCGCTCGCCGTCCACGCCGTAATGCCGCCCCACCCAAATCCCGCCGCCGTGGTTGGTGTCATAGAAGTGGTATGAGTTGAGCACCTCCTGTATCTGCCGCAATCCCATCTGGCGCGAATACTTTGCGGCCATCTCGTTGCTGGACGCCTTGGCCATCTGCCCGAGCTCATGCCGGGTCTGCGGGTCCAGGCGGGTGGCGGCGTCGGGATGCAATTGGAAGTAGGCCAGCAGGATGCCCACTTTGGCCACGCTCGCCGCGTAGTCAATCCGGTCCGGGTGGATCATCGCCAACCGGAGGCGCGTCAGGTCCAGAACCCCCGCTGCCGCCTGCTCTGTCGTCAGCCCGTATTGCCCGCGCAGCCTGGCGTCCACCGCCTCGAGTTCGGCCTGGAGCGCGGGGTCGGTTGGGGTGTTGTAGTCCAGCGTATAGGACTCCCAGGAGGCCCGCGTCCGGACGCTGGCCGAGTGGCAACCGGATAAGCAGATCATTGTCATTAACAGCAGGCAGTGGCGCATAGACTTCTCTTCGGGCATCGCCCGTCGCGCACGGATTCTCATTCGACCGGCGGGCGGTGGCAATTGGAAAAGCGCCGCGGCGATTGATCGTGCCCTGAATTCACGGGGCAGTGTCCAGATTATGGACGGCTTGCGGGGCGGGCTTGACTGGCTGAATTCCCGCGCTTTCCGCCTCCCTGCAGCCTGTTTGCTGGCCGCATCTGGCGCTCGATTGCACCCTCTTTTACGGGGTCTGGCCCGACTGTTGCGACGGGCGCCAAGGTGGCAGGGAAAATGCGGCACACCAGGTGTAATGATCAGAGTCTTCCTATCGTTGTTAGTCCTGGCAGTGTTAACAATCTCCTGTTCAGCCCCGCGGAGCGCGCAGACATCCCGATTTGAGGGCCAGGAGCAGGCCAGCCTCATTGTCCGCTATTACACAGACGACACCAGTTACCTGTTGAAGCCCGAGGCGAAGGAAGGGCCGTTTCTGTCCATCCTCAACAAGAGTGATGTCCTCGAGGTTGCCAAACGGCAGGCAGGCCGCGATTTGGCCGTAGTCGTGCTGATCCATTACGGCGCCGAGAGCGAGGCCAGGGCGGTGAAATCCAAGTGGCAAAACCTGCTGACCGAGGCGGGTTACCAGCGCGTGGTCTTCCTGCGCGGCCGGAATGGCATGCGCGTCAACGGCCTTGCGGTCCTGTCGAGTCCGAGCTAGCGCCCGACGGGCCATTTCGTGCCGGTGGTTCCAGGCCAACTGCGGCCTTTAGGCTCAATGCCCGCGGCTATTGGGCCGCGTAGGTTTGCGTCTGGCCGGTAACGCGGCGCGTGACCTGGAGGGTGTGCGGGCCAAGCCGCGCGCCGCCGTATTGGAAGCTATCCCGTCCGAAGTTGGCAACCACCTCGATGCGGCCGCCGAAGACGGCGCGCTGGGCCGCCCGGTCGGGAGTGAGCCATTGGAAATCGGTCAGCGGCAGCAGCGCCGTCTCCCGGTGCAGCGGCGAGAAGAACTCGTAATGCCGTTTGATTTGCGCCCGGCGCTTCTGGAACTCCGGCAGGTTGAGGTGGTAGAGCGGCGGCACCTGGTAGAGCAACTCCAGCAGTTCCACCGTCCGGGCTTCATCCCGGGCCTTAAGGCTGGCAAAGGACCAGTGATGCGTGGCGATCACTGAGTCATGAAACACCGTCTCGAAGAGCGGCAAGCGGAATCTCGGGTCGTAGTAGATACGGCGGTATTCTTCTTTCATCGGCACTGGCTTGAAGAAGACCTGCGGCTCATCAGGCGGGTAGTACGAGCCAAGGTAATACCTGGATTGCTTGCTGGTCAGATCGGGGTCGCCCCAGCCGATGACGGGCGTCATGACGCCGTGGGCGAAATGCACTGTCGCGGCGACGCCCGCGGAGCAGCCCTCGGTGCCGACCACCGCGCCGAACGCGTCGCGAATCCACGCCATGCGCGAGACGCGGGCTTGCAGGTCGGATTGCTGGGTCGCCGGGTGCCGCTCCGAGTAATCGTCAAAGTAATCCCCGAACCCATCGCAGTCTATGAACCACGAGTTGGCATGGAACGCCGCCATCAGGGCCGAGACGCGCTTCTCGACGTAGGGCCGCGCCGCGGCGGGGCTGAGCAGAAAGCCCTTCTGTTTGAACCCGGGGCGCCGGGCGCCGTCGGCATTGACGATAGCTCCCGTTTCGTAGAGTGCCGCGTCGAACTGCGCGGTTTCCCAGGTGTCCGGCTCGCCCGGACGATGGATGCTGTGATAGGAGTCGTACGGGCCGATGAGGAAGCCGGCCTTTTTCGCCGCTGCGACCGTTTGCGGGCGGTCCAGGAAGCCTTTCCACCCGTCGCTGCCCAGCCACAGGCGGTCCAGGCCCGTTGCTGCAAGCTGCCGGATCATTTTGGGCGAGGTCCCGTTGCCCCAGGCATCAGGTCCGGCCAGCAGGCCCGGGAATGCCGCCGCCAACAAATGCGAGTTGAGCCGGCAGAGGTCCGCCGGGCTCAGCTTGCCGTGGCCGGACGCCAGGAGTGAGGCTATGTCCGGCTCCAGCGCGACGGCTTGCCATGCCGCCGCTTCACAAAACTCCGGCTGCCGGAGCAGGCGGTTGAGGGCCTCGGTGAGTTGCGACTTCTGGTAACGGTCCGGCCACTGGGCCTCGAGGATTTGGCTGACCACCGCCCTGACTTCGGGCTCTAACAAGCCCCAAATCCGCCGGGCGGGCGGCGGCGCGGAGGCTGCGTCCCCGGCTTTGAGTGCCCGGGCGAGTCCCTTCCAATCGGCGACATCAGACAGGTCGAGCGGTTCGCTGCCCCAGAGGTAAATGTGCGCCGCGCCCGGCAGCTTTCCGGCTTCGGGCGTCTTCCGAACCTTCTCGGTGAAGCTGACGAATTCGCCGCGCTCGATCAGCCATCGCCGGTAGCGCCGGGCCGGCTCGACGGGTGAATTGGTTCCCAACTCGAAGACCACCGCGTATTCCTTGACCGGGTGGTTGCGGGTGAACTGGTGAGTCAGGCTCGCCTCCAGCGTGTTGTCCGGGGCGCGCGCGAAGCGCAGTTGGTTATTGAACGGATTGGTCAGAATGCACGTGAGCGTCCACAGTCGCAGCGGGGCCGAAGACTGGCACTCCAATCCTATGAAGGGCATGATGAGGTCGGCCGTGGTGTTGAGCGCGCCGCGACTGGTCAGGAACGCCTGCCAATTCGTGTCGGCGCACGGCGCGTAAGCGCCCTCGAAGAGCGGCAGAATCCAGGCTTTGGCCGGGGCGCCGGCGGGAATGATTGGAAAGGTGAACTCGCCCGGTTCCGCCGCCAGCAGATGGACCACCAGGCGATCGCGCTCCGCCGCAAAGCTCAGCGAGACCTTCCGGTCGGGGAGCGACCACCTGGCTTTGCATGGCTTGCCGTTGCCGCCCCAATCCGCGCTGGCCACGCGGCCGAGGTTGGTCTGGGCGGCGGACACCAACATCTCCGGGTGGTTGCCGCACTGCAGCGTGACCTCCAGGGTGGACGGGTCAATCCGGGCCAGGCAGGACTTGCTCTGGAGGACAACCTTGTCTCCGGCGAACGATCCAACCGCGCAGAGCAGCCAGGCGGACACCAGCAGCGCGCTCTTCCCGGGGTGTGTCGGCTCTTCTCTCACCCCTGCCCTCTCCCGCGGGGAGAGAATTCCCCAACCAGAACCTTTCGCGCTTTGACCCCCTGAACCACCGTGAGGGAACATCCAACATCAAACATCCAACATCGAACCTCCAAAGGCCGAGCTTTGGGCCGCTATTGGATGTTGGGCGTTCGAGGTTGGATGTTGGATATTCCCCAGGTTCATGGGGAGGGCCAGGGTGAGGGGAAACAACCCGTGCAACTGAATAGACACCGCTTAGAGCTTCGGGCGCGTCGCGTGATCCTGCATCCAGCCAATGTCCATGTTGTTCTCCTGGGGGATCGGGGTGGAGCCGTCAAAGATCACGCCCTGCTCCTTGATCGGGCGCGAGGTTCGCCCGTCACGCCACTTCTTGATCTCGGAATGGCCGTCGGCAAAGCTAAGCCCGCCGGCATTGCCGTGATAAGCGGCTGGCAGGTCCAGCCATCGGTACATCCTTGGGTTCGAGGGCGAATAGCCGGACATGTCCTGAAGGTAATTGCCCCAGTTGATGGCGTCCTCGCGCTCATCAATAAACACGAAGATTCGGTCCGGCCCGGGCCGGCTCAAGGCGGAGAATGTCGTGTAAAGCGTGTAGGCCTTCATGTTGCCGGTGTTGATGGCCGTGCCGGCAAAGCCCCCCACATACGCGTTCATGGCCATGCTGCGCAGCCGCGTCTTCCTCTCCCCGCCGACAACCACATACGCCCGGTCGGCCGGACAGTGAAAGATGCCCAGGCTCTTTCCGCAATAAGGCCACATCGGACTCCGGTGAATGTCCACCGTGGGATCCCAATTGGAGCGGTTGCCGGCGGTGAAATCCATCCTGCCGTTGCACCAGGTCTCTGCCATCCAGGTGCCGGTCGGCCAACTGCTGGCATAGGGCAGCTTGTCGCCATTATCCTCGGTGTAGAGGCGCCACGCGAAGGCGAGCTGCCGGTGGTTGTTCATGCACTGCACGCCCTGGGCCTTGAGCTTGGCGCGCGTCAACGCCGGCAGCAGCAGCGCCGCCAGGATCGCGATGATGGCTATAACGACCAGCAGTTCGATCAGGGTAAAACCGCGCGCAGGCCGCGCGCTAACCGGGGGAAACAGCCTGGGAGTCCTTGCGTTCATGTCTGGTATAAGAGTGGGGAGCCCGGGCATCCGCAAGCGCTCGGGAGGCGCCGCGTGCCCGTTGACTTCCGATGTCTTCTTTGTCGGCATAAGATGGCGCAGCAATGACGGCCGGTCAGCCTCACCCATTCACTCGCAGCCCGGGAGACAGCACGGCGCGCCGCCATCGATACAGGCTAGTTTGCATTCACGGCGGCCCGGAGGCAAGGACAAATTTCAGGAACCCCGGGGCGATTTGACTCAAAAAGATTGTCACCCGGGCGAGGAG
>MTKZ01004686.1_pt1 | contig 21492 bp, 19 predicted proteins | sample 1042781 | NCBI WGS metagenome assembly MTKZ01 (sample SAMN06212207, study PRJNA360539) | anaerobic digester metagenome | biome: Wastewater treatment plant; material: sludge; isolation source: anaerobic digester fed with sludge from wastewater treatment plant | place: Denmark: WWTP Viborg ... | reverse complement strand
GTCCAACCCAAGATCTACCGCACCTACCACGACACCGAGTGGGGCCGTCCGGTCATCGACGAGCGGGCGATCTTCGAAAAGCTGTGCCTCGAAGGATTTCAGGCAGGTCTGAGTTGGCTGACGATCCTGAAGAAGCGAGAGGCCTTCAGGGAGCGGTTTCAGGGCTTCGACCCGGAGGTGCTGGCAGGGTGGGGCGAAGCTGAGGTTGCCGACGCGCTCGCCGACTCGAACATTGTGCGCAACCGCGCCAAGATCGAGGCGACGTTGGGCAATGCTCGGGCAGCGATCCAACTGTGGGCCGCAGGTGATTCACTCGCCGAACTGTTGTGGTCGGCGGGGGACGAGCCCGAGCACGTGGCGCCCGTCTCGATGCTCGATGCTTCGGCGGTCCCACTCGGCGCGACGGCGCTCTCGAAGATACTCAAGAAGCGAGGCTTCAGATTTGTCGGCCCCACGACCGTCCACTCGACCATGCAGTCGCTCGGCGTGGTCAACGATCATCTGCTTGGGTGCTGGGTGCGGGACGTCTGTGAGACCGAACGAGACGAGGCAAGGCAAGGGCTGTCAGACTCCAGCGGGTGACCCGCCTTGAGCTGCCACCCAACCCCAGCCAGGACGAGGCGCTCGAGGTGTTTCTCGGCTGGGTGGCGGACCAGGGCCTCGAGTTGTACCCCGCCCAGGAGGAGGCGATCCTGGCGCTGTTTTCCGGCAGCCACGTGATCCTCACCACGCCGACCGGGTCGGGTAAGTCGTTGGTGGCCACCGCCGGTCACGTGGCCGCCCTGGCTGCGGGGGAGCGCTCGGTGTACACGGCGCCGATCAAGGCGTTGGTGTCGGAAAAGTTCTTTCAGTTGCGTGAGGCGCTGGGTGATGACGCGGTCGGCATGCTCACCGGCGACGCCACGATCAACCCGGATGCGCCGGTGATCTGCGCAACCGCCGAAATTCTGGCGCACCAGGCGCTGGCCGGAGCGCCCGGCGGCGCACCAAGCCACGTGACGATGGACGAGTTCCACTATTACGACGAGCCAGACCGCGGCTGGGCCTGGCAGGTACCGATCCTGGAACTGCCCAACACCCGGTTGCTCGCTATGTCGGCGACTCTTGGTGACGTGGGTTGGTTGGCAGACGACCTGGTCGGACGTTCCGGCCGCAGCATCGAGGTGGTCACCGGAGTGGAACGACCGGTGCCACTCAGCTTTGAGTACCGAACCACACCGCTGATCGAAACCGTTGAAGACCTGATCGCCGCAGACCGGGTGCCCGCCTACGTCGTGCACTTCACCCAGCAGGCGGCGACCGAGCAGGCCCAGGCGTTTACCTCACTCAGCGTGCTCACGAAGGCAGAACGCCGTGAGTTGGCCGAGGTGTTGACGGGCGTCCGTTTTGACACGCCCTTCGGCAAGGACTTGAAGCGTTTCCTGTCTCACGGCGTGGGCGTGCATCACGCAGGGTTGCTGCCGCGATACCGGTTGCTGGTTGAACGCCTGGCCAAGGAGGGGTGGCTGCGCCTGATCTGCGGCACCGACACCTTGGGCGTCGGCGTCAACATCCCAATCCGAACTGTGATCTTCACACAGTTGTACAAATACGACGGTACCGAGACCCGCATCCTGACCGCACGCGAGTTTGCCCAGGTGGCGGGTCGGGCGGGCCGTCGGGGTTACGACACCGAGGGATACGTCGTGGCCCAGGCCCCACCACATGTCGTGGAAAACCTGCGTGCCGAGCAGAAGGCCGGGACGAACACCACCAAGCTGCGCAAGATCGTGAGGAAAAAGGCCCCGGAGCGAGGCTACGCCCATTGGAACAACGACACTTTTGCCCGGCTTTGCTCGGCATTGCCTGAAAAGCTCAACTCCCGGATGGCCATGACGCACTCGATGGTGCTCCATGTGCTGTCGCGCCCGGGCGACGGTGAGGCCGCCCTGAGGCGCATGATCGAACACTCCCATGAGAGCGACGGGGCCAAGTTGGCTTTGCTTGGCCGGGCGGAGGCAATCATCACCTCGCTGGAGGAGGCGGGGATTCTGGCTCGGTCGGAGGAGCCCGATTCACAGGGTCGCAGCCTCGTGGTTCACGGCGATCTACAGGCTGACTTTGCACTCGATCGGCCCCTGGCGCCGTTTGTCGTCGAGGTGGTGAACAGCTATGAGCCAGACGATCCCGAGTACGCACTGTCGGTACTGTCGGTCGTTGAGGCCTCGTTGGACGATCCCAGACAGGTGCTCATCGCTCAGCAACGGAAGGCTCGCGATGAGGCCTACACGCGGATGAAGATGGAGGGCGTCGACTTCGACGAGCGTCAGGAGCGCCTTGGGGAGATCCGCTGGCCTCAACCGTTGCGCGATGAGTTGTTGTCCATGCTGGCCACATTCTCCGAGCACCATCCGTGGGTGACCGGCGAGTGGCTTCGCCCCAAAGCGGTGGCCCGCGACCTGTACGAGCAGGGCTTGGGCTTTCGTGATTACGTCACCTCGTTGGGCGTGAAGCGCTCCGAGGGCGTACTGCTGCGCTATCTCACCGAGGTGTACCGAACGCTGCAGCGAAACGTGCCGGAGGAGTCTCGTACCGAGGAGTTGGAAGAGATCACCGCATGGGTCGGTGCCGTGATCCGGCAGGTCGACTCGTCCCTGCTGGAAGAGTATGCGCTGTTGGAGGGGGCGCTCGGTGATGGGGTTTCGTCGGATGCGCTCGATGCTGCGGCCATCGCCTCGACACCTCCGCCGATCACGGCCGACAAGCGGGCCTTTCGGGCGATGGTGCGCACCGAGGTGTTTCGGTGGGTGCAGGCACTGGCCCGCCATGACCATGGGTCGCTCTCGAGGCTGGTGTTCGATGATGGTGAGCAACACGATCTCGTGTGGTGGCGCGACCTGATGGAGCCCTACTGGGAGGAATGGGACTCGATCGGCATCGACGCCGATGCCCGCAGCGCAAGATTTCTGCGAATCGAGGAACACCCCGACCATTGGGACGTCACGCAGTGGCTGGTCGATCCCGACGAAACCAACGAGTGGAGCCTGATCGCGCGGGTCGACCTGCGGGCCTCCGACGAAGCCGGCGAGGCCGTGGTGAAACCGGTCAGGATCGGGTTTGATGACGACGACCATGACGCTTGAGCGGATGACCCGACCGGAGCTCAGGATGGTCCGCGTGCTGTACGGGGCGTCGCCCCTTTCAACCCCGCCTCCTCCTGCCACTCCGTCGTTGTGATCCACGTGTGGGTCGTTCCCGGCCGAGCGCGGCGAGGTGGCAGATGAATTGGGGTCCGTCCCGGTGGGACGGTGCCGAGGGCGTCGGGCGACCTCTGGCGCTGGTGGGGCCCACGGCGTCGGGCAAGACGTCGGTCACGCTGGCGTTGGCCGACCTGGTCCAGCCGCTCGAGGCGGTCGCCGCCGACTCGATGACCGTGTACCGCCACATGAATGTTGGCACTGCAACGCCTTCTCTCGCAGAACGGGCGCTCGTGCCCCATCACCTGATCGACCTGGTCGATGCTGACGAGGAGTTCTCGGTGGCCCGCTTCCAACGGGCTGCGAACGAGGCGTTCGATGACATCGCAACCCGCAGCGCGCACGTCGTGGTGGTGGGGGGCACCGGCCTGTATCACCAGGCGTTGATCGATCACCTCAGCCTGCCCGGTCGATACCCCGATGTGGCGCTACAACTCGAGGCCGACGCAGCAGGTGAGTCGGACGTCAAGGCGCTGCACGCCCGGTTGGCCGGACTGGACCCGACGGCGGCCGCCCGTATCCAGCCCACCAACCGGCGTCGGGTGATTCGAGCCTTGGAGGTCACCCTGGGTTCGGGACGTCCCTTCTCATCGTTTGGGCCGGGACTGGAGGCGTACCCGCCGAGCCCGTTCGTATTGGTGGGCTTGAGGCTCGGCCGTGATGTAACCGCCCGCCGTGTCGAGAAGCGCTTCATGGCGATGATGGATGCAGGCCTGCTCGACGAGGTGCGGGCACTGCTCGACCGACCTCAACCAATGTCGAGGACCGCAGCGCAGGCGCTCGGCTACCGGGAACTTGCTGAACACCTCCGGGGGGAGCGCACGCTCGACAACGCCGTCAGCACCGCCATCGTTCGTACCCGGCAGTTCGCTGTTCGCCAAGAACGCTGGTTTCGTCGCGACCCTCGGCTGACGTGGGTCGATGGGGAGGCCGACGCAGCGACGGTGGCCTCGGCGGCGCACCGGGTCTGGACCGACGCCAAAAAGTGGGGCGGACCGGGAGCGTCGGGTCGTTAGGTTGGTGCGCCCATGCACCTCTCCAAGCATCACGGCCTCGGTAACGACTTTCTGGTGGTCCTCGAGGCGACCAACGGGCCGTTGCCAAACAGCCCCGACTTGGCGCGTGCCCTGTGCGATCGTCACACGGGTATTGGCGCTGACGGTCTGATCTGGGGCGGGGTGTCCGACCGGGCAGACGTGGCGTTTCGGCTTCACAACGCCGACGGCACCGAGGCGGAGATCTCGGGTAATGGCCTTCGCTGCCTGGTTCAGGCCCACCTTCGAGCCGCAGGCTTACACGAGGGCACGGTCACCGTGGCAACCCCAGGGGGTGTTCGTCAGGCGGTGGCGACGGCCGCATCCGACCCGTTGACACTGTCGGTCCTGGCAGAGATGGGGCCGGTGTCGGCAGGCCCAACGCTCCCGGCGGTGGTTGGGGAGATGGGGTTTGCGCAGGCGGCCACCGGTTCGGTGGGCAATCCCCACGTTGTGCTGCTGGGCGCCGGATCGTTGGTCCCCGACCTGACGTCGATCGACCTCGCCAAGGTTGGCCGCCGGGTGGAGGACGCCATACCTGGTGGCGCCAACGTGCATGTCGTTGAGTCAGTCGGGCCTGACACCCTGGTGATGCGGTCCTGGGAGCGGGGCGTCGGCCTGACCGAGGCCTGCGGCTCGGGTGCCACCGTGGCTGCCTGGGTCGCCCGCACCTGGGGACTGGTGGGCGACCGGGTCACCATTCGCATGCCCGGCGGGGAGGCGGTCGTCGAGCTCGGCGAAACGGAGGCATCACTCGTTGGGCCCGCCACGTTCGTCGCCGACCTGGAGACGCCGTGAGTATCGATGAGGACGGCTGGGAGCCCACCGTGGTTGGGCAAGCTGGGCAGGTGGCCGGTCCGAACAGCGAGCCGGTGCAGGAAGCGGATGCGGAGCCGGTGACGGCTGGGCACCCCGCCGAGACCGCCGAGACCCACCGAGGCGGGTTCGGTGAGTTCGGCGGCGAGTCCCGTGGCCTGATCGAGCGGACGTTCCGAGAGAAGATCCTTCTGGTGGCGGTTGTGGTCGACGGTCACGACGACGACACCGACGCGTCGCTCGACGAACTTGAGTTGTTGGTGGACACGGCCGGCGCTGACGTGGTTGGTCGGCTCACCCAACGGCGGAGGGCACCGGACCCGGCCACCTACGTTGGTTCCGGCAAGGCTGCCGAGATCAAGCAGATGGCCGAGGCCACCGACTGTGACACCGTCGTCTTCGACGATCAGCTCAGCCCGGCCCAACAGTTCAACCTGGAAAAGCTGCTTGGAAGGTCTGCGATCGATCGCACTGCGGTCATCCTTGACATCTTCGCCCAGAACGCATCCAGCCAGGAGGGCAAGGCCCAGGTTGAGCTGGCCCAGCTGCGTTACCTGGCACCTCGGCTGAAGGGACGGGGCAAGGCGCTTTCACAGCAGGCAGGCGGTTTGGGCGGCGCACGCCGCGGTCCCGGTGAGAAGGCCTTGGAGACAGACCGCAGGCGCCTGGACCGACGGGTCCACAAGCTGGAGGCGGAGCTGCGCGAGGTGCGACAACATCGGTCGACGCAGTCGAAGGCGCGGCGCCGGTCGGGCGTGGCCCACGTCGTCATCGTCGGCTACACCAACGCGGGGAAGTCATCGTTGGAGAACCGGTTGACCGACGCCGGCGTGCTCGTTGAGGACCGCCTGTTCGCAACCCTCGATCCCACCACCCGCAAGCTCGCGCTGCCCGGTGGCGAGGTGGTGCTGTTGACCGACACCGTTGGGTTCGTTCGCAAGCTGCCTCACGAACTGGTCGAAGCGTTCAAGACCACACTTTCGGTGGTGCCCGAGGCCGATTTGCTGGTTCACGTGGTCGATGCCTCAGCGCCGGACCCGGCCGGGGAGATCGCCGTCGTTCGGGCCATTATGGCCGAGATCGGCGGCGGTGACCGGCCTGAGTTGTTGGTTTTCAACAAGGCCGATCGTGGGGCCGACGCGGCCCGTCTCGCTGCGGCCACGCCCGGCTCGGTGGCTGTTTCGGCCGCTACCGGGCAGGGCATCGACGGGCTGGTCCAAGCCATCGGTAACCGACTGCGCTCGCAGCGGCCCGTGATCGAGCTGCACATCCCGTGGGCGCGCGGCGATGTGATCGCTGCGGTTCATGCACTCGGCGAGGTGCTCTCGGAGGTGTCGGAGGAGGAACAGATGGTCATGAGGACCCGGCTGCCGGAGGAACAACGAGGCCGGTTCTCCGAGTTCGAGCCGGTGGCCGTGGGGGAGTGATGGCGATGATCATGTCGGAGGTCGGACGGCCATGATCGACGGGCCAATCGACCTCAGGTTGGGTTCACCGTGTGACCCACCGCCCGCCTGCGCAGTCCGGGCGATGAACGCCGCAGGGGACTCGCTCGGACCCTATGGAAAGTCGGTGGGTTCACCCGAGTTCCGCGCTGCGGCCTCGGATTGGATGCGGCGACGCCTGGACCTGGAGATTTCACCGGATGCGGTGGCGGCCTGCGTGGGAACGAAGGAGTTCGTTGGCAGCCTTGCGTTGCTGCTGGGGCCGCTGGTCGCTTCGCACCGTGACACGGTCCTCGTTCCAGCGGTGGCGTATCCCACCTATGCGGTTGGAGCGGACCTGGCGGGCTGTCGCGTGGTCCGGGTGCCGATGACGAGTCGATTCTCCCTCGACCTGGACGCAGTCGAACCTGAAGATGCCGCCAGGGCTCGCCTGCTCTGGGTGAACTCGCCCGGCAACCCGGCCGGTGGCCTTGACGACCTCGGTGCGGTTGCGAGTTGGGCACGCGAGCGAGGAATCATCGTGTGCTCNNGCTTCCCGCATCAACTGTGCTGTCCTCTGGAGGCGAAGGTTTGTTGGCGCTTCACTCGCTGTCGAAGCGCTCCAACCTGGCCGGAGGCAGAGTGGGCTGTTACGCGGGCGACGCACAATTGGTCGCTGCCTTGGGTGAGCGGAGGCGGGAGTTGGGCCTGGTGGTGCCGGGGCCGATGCAGGCTGCTGCCGTCGCGGCATGGTGCGATCAGTCACACGTCGCCGAGCAGCGGAATCGATACCGCCACCGACTGGAGGTGCTTGCCGAGTCGGTCAGGCAGGCCGGTTTGGCGGATGTGGAACTTCCCGCGGGTGGTTTCTACCTGTGGGCCAAGGTCGGCGGAGACGATCGGGCGGCTGCCGCCCGCCTTGCCGCCGCCGGGGTTCTTGTTCAACCCGGCATCCTCTATGGACCGGACGGAGCTGGGCGGATTCGTCTCGCCGCTGTTCGGCCTGATGACGAGATCGTCGAGGCGGCCCGCCGAATCGCAGCTCTTGCAGATGGTGCAGCGTTGGTGCGAGGCGGTTGAGTTGACGGGCCAATCGGTACCCATGCCCGCACGTTGACCGGTGCGGCTGCGATGATGGAGACGATGATCCCGTCGGCCAAACCGCGCCCGCAGATGCCTGGTGCCTCCACCCGCCCTCAGGCGGTCAAGCCATCGGTGGCATGGGTCTACGGCGGCGCCGGGCTGGCGTTGGCCGGGATCATCATCGGGGTGACCCTGGTCGTCGTGGGATTCCTCTCCGATGGCGGCCCCGAGACGTTGGGGCGCTCGGACTTCCCCGGCCAGGTGGAGTTTTCCTCGCCGGTCCGCTCCGGCCGGTTGGGTATCTACCTGGAGCGCTCAACGATGTCGGGTGACCCGGCGCTTCCGGGCTATCTCGATCCCATCGTGATCCGCGGGGACGGCGAGGTCGAGGTCGATCCCAAGCCAAACCTTCCTCGTCATGCGGGGATGTCCACCGAACTGATCCCCATCGGCTCATTCCAAGTCGTTGGGGGGGACTACACGGTGACCGTCGATCCCGATGGCACCTTGACCGGAAGCAACGTCTCGGTGGTGGTCGCCGACCCCAATTCCGACTCTCGGGGAATCGACCTGATGCTGTGGGGGGGTATCGGCGGCGCCGTGGCAGCCCTTCTCGGATCCGGAGTGGTGGTTGGAGTTGGACGAGCGCGTGATCGTGCCCGGGTCCGGGCGCTGGTTCAGAGCAGAAGCGACCGCAGTGGCGGAAGTTCGTGAACACATCGAACGACGCCTCGGGGCCAATTCATGACGAGGCTTGGCTCAGAACCATGCGCTGGTCGATGGGCCTGTTGTGGGCGGCCGGGGTGGCGGTGATGTTGGGGTTCCTCACCACGCAGTGGCTCTCGGACGGGTCGGCGGAACGTCTCGGCAGTCCATCCAAGAACGCCGTTGCGCGTGAGCGTGTGCCGTCATCGGAGAGCTTCACCGTCGACCGCCCCGGTACCTACGACCTCTACTACGAGCAGGAGGCGCCCTCGGTGGGGGTACCCCGCAGCCTGGACGTGACGATCAGTTCTGAGGTCGGCGAACTCAGCCTCGACACTCCGGATACGGTGTTCAGCACGTCCGTCGATCAACGCAGCTACATCACGTTTCGCACGGTCACGATACCCCGATCCGGCACCTACACCCTTGACGTGAAATCTGGTGCAAATGCCAAGGAGGATGCGCCGAACTCCGATGACCGTGTGGTGGTGGATCGTGTCGACCGATCGACTGATGCCCTGTGGGTGCTGCTCGGTCTGACCCCGGCCGCTGCTGGTATGGCCCTGGGTGCGTGTTTGGTAGCTGCATCGGTGTGGCTTCGTTCGCGCACCCTGAAATCGCTTCGCGGAAGTGATGGCCAAGGACAGGGCCCTCCCGACCACCCATGGGGTCCGCCGGCATCGCAGCCCTTCCGCGACGTGTCTCCTCCACCCGACGCCTCGGGGCCCTCTGGACCACACGGCGATGGCGATCTGGGCAATCAAGGCACAGGCGACCGTGGCGACTGACTCCGATCCCGACCTGTTGGCGGCCACGAGCGGGCTGATCTCGATTCCTTCGGAAAGTCGCCACGAGGCGCAACTCGCCGACCTCGTGGAGAAGGAACTCGAGAAGGTCGCCGACCGTCGGCCGCACTTCAGCGTGGACCGGGTGGGCGACAACGTGGTGGCCCGCACCCACCTCGACCGACCAAACCGGCTGATTCTGGGTGGACACCTCGATACCGTGCCCGCCAATGGCAACGCGACTCCTCGAACCGAGGGCAACGTGCTGTGGGGGCTTGGCTCCGCCGATATGAAGGGTGGACTTGCGGTGATGTTGGAGTTGGCGCGCCGGGTGGAACGTCCTGCGGTGGACGTCACATGGGTGTTTTATGCCAGGGAGGAGATCGCAACCGTTCATTCCGGCCTGCTGGAATTGCAACGGGAGCGCCCCGACTTGTTGGAGGGCGATGTGGCCCTCCTGGGAGAGCCCACCGACGGTGCGTTGGAGGCCGGTTGTCAGGGCTCTGTTCGGATCGAAATTGAGTTCCGTGGTCGTCGGGCTCACACGGCTCGGGCATGGATGGGTGAGAACGCCATCCATCGCGCCGGTGCATTGCTCACCCGCCTGGACGACTGGGTTGCCAGACGACCCACGATCGATGGTTGCACCTATCACGAGGCGCTTCAGGCGGTTGCGATCAACGGTGGTGTTGCCGGCAACGTGGTGCCCGATCGGGTTGTGGTCACCGTGGCGCACCGCTTTGCGCCCGACCGCAGTCTGGCCCAGGCAGAAGCCGCCTTACGGCAGTTCGTGGCACCGTCCATGACCGATCTGGACGTGTTGACCGTCGTCGACCGGGCCCGTGCCGCACCTCCGGGCCTCAGCCACCCTTTGCTCTCGTATCCGATTCGCCGCCACGATCTTGAGGTGCGGGCAAAACTGGGGTGGACCGACGCTGCGTTCTTCGCCGAGCGCGGGATCCCGGCGGCCAACTTTGGCCCGGGCGATCCCGTGGTAGCCCACACCGCGGCTGAGCACCTGGAGCGCGCCAGTATCGACAGGGTCTGGACGGTCATGGTCGACCTGTTGCGCAACGGGGTGAGCGCTCCCTGACCGTACGGGCTTGAACGGCAGGCGAGCCGCCTCCATAGGATGCAGACCCATCCTGGCTTGCGTTGCGCAAACCGGGTATCGACCCATCACGGAGCATTCCGATGCCAGCACATCCCTTAGCAGCCTTCGGAATCGGTACGGCGACGTTTTCGTCCGCCGGTGACGGAACCAAGGTGCTCGACAGCAACTTCGCGGTGGTCAATCTGGGCACGCACGCCGATGTGGCCGAGGTGCTGGCGCGCCACGGCCAACATGCCGGGGGCTCCGGCACGCTGACGTTTTCGCCGAACCGGTTGGCCGAGGTGGTCATGGAGCTGAAAACCACAGGCGGGGCCGACGAGGCCAACCGGAGGTGCCTCGCCACCCTCAGAGAAAGCAGATTTGCCGAGAACCCCGGACTGGGCACTCGTCTCGCGGTGATCGTCACATTCATCGACAGTCTGGACGTTCCGCCCGTGGACGCCCATGATGCCTACCTGAGACTTCATCTGCTGTCGCACCGGCTGCGCACCCCCCACAGCATCAACCTGGAGGGACTCTTCGAACGGTTGTCAACGGTGGCCTGGACCAGCCAGGGTCCGGCCGACCCGGACACGTTGGCCGAGGTTCAGAGTCGTCTTCGGGCCGAGGGCCGCCAAATCACCGTGAACTCGGTCGACAAATTCCCTCGGATGGTCGACTACGTCGTACCCGCCGGGGTTCGTATCGCCGACGGCGCACGGGTGCGGCTCGGGGCCTACCTGGGCGAAGGCACCACCGTGATGCACGAGGGGTTTGTCAACTTCAACGCGGGCACGCTGGGCGCAGCCATGATCGAGGGTCGCATCTCATCGGGGGTGGTGCTGGGCGACCAGTCTGACCTTGGGGGCGGGGCATCGGTGATGGGAACCCTCTCCGGAGGAGGNNTAGGAGACGACTGCGTGATCGAAGCCGGTCTCTACCTCACTGCAGGCACAAAGGTCACCATGGAGGACGGCTCGGTTCGTAAGGCACGCGAATTGTCCGGAGGAAGTCAGATGCTGTTTCGTCGCAACTCAACGACCGGCTCGGTGGAGATGGTCCCCCGGGTGCCGGACTGGGGCGGGCTCAACCAAGAGCTTCACAACAACTGACCCTGCGCCCAAGCCTGGATTTGGGCAGTGTCAAAGTTTGCGGAGCACGGTCACCACGCGGCCGAAGATCACCACTTCTCCGGGGGGAAAGTTCATGGGGGACATGGTGGCGTTGGCGGGCGTGAGCGTGGTGCCCTTTGTCGAATGTGTGGTGAGCGTCTTGACCGTGGCCTCCTCGCCGGGAATGCCTGCCACGACGACGTCGCCGCGATCGGCAGTGGTTTGCTGGCGCGCCACGACGTAATCGCCATGAAAGATCCCGGCGTCAACCATGGAGTCGCCGCGGACGGTCAGCATGAACAGGTCGCCGTCGCCGGTGAGGTCGGCCGGTAGCGGAAGCATCTCCTCGATTTGCTCTTGCGCTATGACTCCCGTGCCGGCAGCCACCGAGCCGACGAGGGGTACATGGCGAACCGGGCGCCGCTCGGCCACATCGGCTTTGCCGTCGGTATGAACCTCGATGGCACGTGGCTTGGTGGAATCACGTTTCAAGTAGCCGAGTCGCTGCAACGTGGCGAGATGTGAGTGCACGGTTGAGGGGGAGGTGAGCCCGACAGCGGTCCCGATTTCTCGAACCGACGGTGGGTAACCGCGGGTGCTCACCGAGTCGATCACGCAGTCGAGAACCTCACGCTGACGCGCCGTCAGGGGATCGGTGTTTGACGCGGAGGCCGAAGACGTTGCCTTCCGACCACGTGACTGGTCGTTTGCTGGGTTGCTGTGGGACATGAGGTCTCCTCGGTCGAACGAGCGTTCCCCACCCTAGCCCGGTGACCGTCGACGTGCAAGAACATTCGTTCGACGAACATTTGCTCGACTGGCCCTTGACAGTCGAACGCGCGTTCCTCATGCTATTCGAACGTTCGTTCGTTCGAGGGTTTGTTCGATCGCACCCGAGCGTGCACACGACGACAACGGCTCGTTGTCACACCCCATGAGGAAGCTTGAGACATGGTTGCACTTCAGACATCCGATCCCGACCGTTCCAGCCGCACCACTCGGCCAAACCTCCAGGTGATCGAGGGCGGCGATGCCCCGAAACCCACCTGGTCCTCGACGCACCCTGCCGTCCGAGCACGCATGGGCCAGTTGCATGCCGTGCAACGGTTGCCGACACCGGCGTCCAGCAGCCTGCGGGGTTCTGGTGGCCTGGTCGATGCGGCGCCTCCCGTGGATGAGCGGGTGGTTCCGGGCGGTACGCATCGGTTCGTGTACCTCCGACGTCGAGCGGTGGCGGCGCTGTTGCTGTTGGCGCTGCTCTGGGCGGTGGTTGCGGTTGCGGGCGACGTGTTCGGTGGTTCGTCGAACGAGGCCGGGGCCTCGCAGGCTCTGACGACGCGGGTCGTTGTTCCCGGCGATACGTGGTGGTCGTTGGCGAACGAATTGGACCGCCCGGGTGATATCCGTGACACCGTGGCTTCGCTGGTGGAGCTCAACGATGGTGAGCAACTGCTGGTAGGCCAACGTGTGGTCCTTCCGGCCGGGTAGGTGGCATCGTGCAGTTGAGGCCGGGGGGCGTTACCGTGCCACCTCGTGCGTTGTCCGCGGTGCAGTGAACCTGAAGACCGGGTGGTTGATTCTCGGTCGGTGGATGATGGCGCCGGAATTCGTCGTCGCCGTCAGTGCGCCGGTTGCGGCGCACGGTTTACCACCTTCGAGCGGGTGGAGCAGGCGCCGTTGGTCGTTATCAAGAGCGACGGAACAACGCAGCCGTTCGAGCGGTCCAAGATCGAGGCCGGCGTGCTGTCGGCGGCGAAGGGACGGCCGGTGTCGGCCGCCGACGCGGGTGTGCTCGCCGCCGCTGTTGAGGAGGCGCTCTCAACCGTCGGGGTGGAGGCGTCGACGGCCGACATCGGCCGTCTGGTGCTGGAGCGTCTGGCACAGACCGACGACGTCACCTACCTACGCTTCGCAAGCGTTTACAAGGCGTTCCAGGGCCTCGGCGACTTTCAGGCCGAGCTGGGCCGTCTGTCGAAGGTGTCGGACTGAGTCAGTCCTGTGCGGCTGGGCGCCGATAGCTGAGGTAGAGGTCATCGTCGGCGGCCCAGCAATGCTGAAGCTGCCAGCGTCGTCCTTCCAGGCCGGACCTCTCGATCAGGTTGAGGCCGTCTCCAAGCAGGCGGGGGGCCAGCGTCAGGCACAACTCGTCCAGCCGATCAGCCTCGATGATGTCGGCCAGCACCGATGGGCCGCCCTCGGTCAGCACCACGTTTGCACCGGTTTCGGACAGGCGGTCCAGGGCGGCGGCCACGGTCGAATCAGACTCCCCAAGCTGTTCCACGCGGATACCGGCGTCTTCGGCCTGGCGTATCCGATCGGGCGGAGCGTCGGCGCCGGTCATCAGCACCAGTCCTTCCGGGGCGTCCAGCAATCCTCTGTCGTTCGGAAGCGACAGCGTTCGAGACAGCACGGCGAGCAGCGGGTTGGGGGCCATGCCGGCGTCGCTGCGGGCCGATTGCAGGTCTTGGGACAGCTGGATGGGCCCATAACGCTCGGTTCGGACGGTTTGGGCACCCACCAGCACAACGTCAGCCAGAGCCCTGATCGCCTGAAACATGACCCGGTCGAGTGGCCCACCCAGTTTGCCGCTTCGGCCGTTCAAGGCGGCTTTGCCATCGAGCGAGCTGACCATATTGGCCAGTGTCCACGGGCGGGGACGGGAACCGTGCCGCCCTTCGACGCGGAGCTTGTGCCACATGGCCAACGGCGAGGTTTCAGGGTTGATGCATTCCAGCGGTGGCACGGCTCGACCCTAGCCCCCGAAAGAATTTCTTGGATGGTGTCGAACGGAGTTCCGAGCGTCACTGAGCGCGGACAATCCACACCATGTGGATTGGGCTCGGGTCGGCCCCGCGTACCGAGTTCAGTTATACCGGTCGGCGAGTTTGGTCGTTTGAACGCGTTGGGCCGCAAGCGCTATCAGCGAATGGGCTGCCTGGTTGCCCACAGCCTGAAATCTCCCCTGTGGACAACCGAGGCTCTTTCCACAGCCAACCCACAGAATCTGGGCTCGACAGGACCCATGGCGCGGTCTCTAGGGTGGTCCGAGCGATCGTTGCATGGGCGGTCGGGACGGTGGTGGCTGGCAAGTCAACCCTCGGTTGACAACACCTGGGATGAGGAAAAATCTCTACCGGCTAGGGCTTCGGGCCCGATGCCGGGTCGATGTTTCGGGATCCCCCCCCTTCCGCCCATGCAACGGTCAAACCCGTTCGACCGCGATTTCGGTTGACATGGGACCCGGTCACCAACCAGCTCGCCACCGACCATCCACGTCGAGGAGTTCGCCATGAGCACCGTTACAGCCAGACCAGCGGAAACAACCGGCGCCGCCGTGCAGCGTCGGTTCACGTCGGGACACGATGACGGCTACGCCGACGTGACCTGGGGTCGGAGGGACGCCAGAATCACCGACTACCGCACCGGTGAGGCCGCGTTCGAGCAGGACGATGTTGAGTTTCCAGAGTCCTGGTCGCAAAACGCCTCCAATATCGTGGCGCAGAAGTACTTCCGAGGTCCGATGGATTCACCGGAGCGCGAAAGCTCGCTTCGGCAGGTGATCGATCGGGTGGTGTCGACGGTGACGGGTTGGGGCGTCGAAGGCGGCTACCTCGCCGACGAATCCGAGGCGCTCGCGTTCTCAGGGGAACTCACGTGGCTGCTGGTGCACCAACGGGTGGCCTTCAACTCGCCGGTTTGGTTCAACATCGGAGTTAAGGGTGCACCGAAGCAGGCCTCTGCCTGCTTCATCCTCTCGGTCGAGGACACGATGGACTCGATCCTCAACTGGTACCGGGAGGAGGGGGTGATTTTCAAGGGTGGCTCCGGCGCCGGCGTCAACCTGTCGGGCATTCGGTCCTCCTACGAGCGGCTCTCCAGCGGCGGTTCGCCATCGGGGCCGGTGTCGTTCATGCGGGGAGCCGACGCGTCGGCCGGCACGATCAAATCGGGTGGTACCACCCGACGTGCCGCCAAGATGGTGGTGCTGGATGTTGAACACCCCGACGTTGAGGACTTCATCTGGTGCAAGGCCATTGAGGAACGCAAGGCCCGGGTGTTGGCCGACGCCGGTTTCGACATGGACCTGGACGGCGCGGACTCCCACTCGGTGCAATACCAGAACGCCAACAATTCGGTTCGGCTCTCGGACGAGTTCATGGAGGCCGTGGAGTCCGATGCCGAGTGGGCACTGCGATCGGTGGCAACCGGCGAGGTGCTTCGCACGGTTCGGGCTCGTGAGCTGCTCCATCAAATCGCAGAGGCCGCCTGGGAATGCGCGGATCCGGGTGTGCAGTTCAGCTCCACCATCAACCGTTGGCACACAGCCTCGGTCACCGGTCCGATCAACGCGTCAAACCCGTGCAGCGAGTACCTGCATTTGGACGACTCGGCCTGCAACCTGGCCAGCCTGAACCTGTTGTCCTTTCTGGACGAGCATGGAGAGTTTGACATCGATGGGTTCGCTCACGCCGTCAACATCACGTTGATCGCTCAAGAGATCTTGGTGGGCAACGCCGACTACCCAACCGAAGCGATCGGTGAAACGACGCGCCGCTTCCGTCAGCTCGGCCTGGGATACGCGAACCTGGGCGCTTTGCTGATGGCTCTTGGGTTGCCGTACGACTCCGAGGCTGGACGGGCCTGGGCCGGTTCGATCACCGCCCTGATGACCGGTGCCGCCTATCGAACCTCGGCCCATCTGGCCGAGCGTCTTGGCCCGTATGCCGGCTTTGCCGAGAATCGTGAGCCGCAACTGGGTGTGCTCCGGGCACACCGCAAGGCCCTGGCGGGTCTCTCCACGCTGCAGTCGTCGACGGCACTCAATGCGGCTGCGGCAGCGGCCTGGGATGAGGCCATCGAGATGGGCGATCGGGTCGGGGTGCGGAACGCCCAAGTATCGGTCTTGGCCCCAACCGGCACGATCAGCTTCATGATGGACTGCGACACCACCGGCATTGAGCCCGATCTGGGCCTGGTGAAGACCAAGAAGCTCGTCGGTGGTGGCACCATGGCCATCGTCAACCAGACCGTGCCCCGTGCCCTGAGGCGCCTGGGCTACGACGCCGCCGAGATCGACGCCATCGTCGCCTACATCGCTGAGGAACGCACGGCGGTTGGTGCCCCCAGCCTTCGGGCCGAGCACGTCGACGTGTTTGCGTGTGCCATGGGTCGCCCCACGATTGGGGCGCTCGGTCATCTGCGCATGATGGCTGCGGTCCAGCCGTTTCTTTCCGGAGGGATCTCGAAGACGGTCAACCTGAAGGAGGAAACGACCGTCGGAGAGTTGGAGGCGCTCCTGATCGAATCGTGGAAGCTGGGCATCAAAGCGGTGGCGGTGTATCGCGATAACTGCAAAGTGGGACAGCCGCTGTCGGCCGGTAAGGACCCGACCCCGGCTGTGGGTGATGCCACCGCGCCGGTGGCACCGGATACCGCCGTGATCCGTGGGGCAAAGGACCGCCTGCCACGTTCCAGGCGGTCACGTACCTTCGAGTTCCGGGTGGCCGACTGCAAGGGCTATGCCACGGTCGGAGAATACGACGACGGTCGGCCGGGCGAACTGTTCGTTCGGGTGTCCAAGCAGGGTTCGACCCTGGCAGGCATCATGGACGCCTTCGCCATCTCGGTCAGTCACGGTCTGCAATACGGCGTTCCGCTGGCGTCGTACGTGCGAGGCTTGACGGGCATGCGTTTTGAGCCGGCCGGCATGACCGACGATCCGGACATCCGCATCGCCAACAGCCTGATGGACTACCTGTTCAGGAGGCTGGCACTGGACTACCTCAGCGAGACCGATCGCGCCGAGTTGGGCATCTTCTCGGTCTCGGAGCGTCTCCAGCCNNCAGGACTCCCACGCACCGTTGTGTATGCAGTGTGGAGTGCAGATGGTTCGCTCGGGCTCATGCCACGCATGCCCTGAGTGTGGATCGACCTCCGGCTGTTCCTAAACCAACCGGAGGGCGAATCAAGCCTGCCGTCTCCGGGGAGAGAAGGGGCCGGACCGGCCCTGAGCGACCTGCAATCACCCCCATGAGCCGGTTTGGTCATCGGAAATCATGATCGGCTCGCCGCGGCGACTGGGCGCGTGGGCCTGAGCCGTGCAAAACTGTTGAGTTCCCTTTCGGGGCGTTGCTCCGAACCATCCGTTCTTCGATAGAGGTGTCTGTGGCGTTTGACGTTGGTGACCGAGTTGTCTACCCCCATCACGGAGCGGCGATCATCGTCCGTAAGGAGACGAGGGAGTTCAATGGGGAGGACGCCGAGTACCTCGTCCTCGAGGTCAAGCGTGAAGAGACCCGGGTGACAATCTCGGTACCCTCCGCCAAGGTGGACGACGTGGGCATGCGGCCGCCCATCAGCCGCGACGAGGTCGAGGACCTCTTCGATCTCCTCGCAAAGCGTGACATCCGCGAACCGGCCAACTGGAGTCGTAGGTTCAAGAACCACCAGGAGAAGTTGAAGTCCGGCGACGTCTATCAGGTTGCCGAGGTGGTGCGGAACCTCTCGCTTCGCGATCAGGCCAAAGGTCTGTCCGCAGGTGAGAAGTCGATGTTCCTCAAGGCTCGCAGCGTCCTCGTGTCGGAGTTGAGTTTCGCACTCGACCTCACCGAGGAGGACGCTCTCGACAAGGTGATCGACACGCTGACCGCCGAACCGAGCGACGTCTAAGTCGGTCACGCCATGATGTCAGCCGCACCGGCGTTCATACCCGCCCCTCCCTTCGATTCGCTCGGGCCGTTTCGCTTGTACGGGCTGATGATCGCACTGGGGGTCCTGGCGTCGGTTGCGTTGGCGCGGCGGCGTTGGGCGACGCGCGGTAACGATCCGGAGCAGATCTCTGCGATCGCCCTGTGGGCGGTGCCGGCGGGCCTGATCGGCTCGCGGATCTATCACGTGATCACCGACTACGACCGTCTCTACTGCGGTCAGCCCAGGTGCGAGCGAAGCCTCATTCCGGGAGCGTTCGAGATTTGGAACGGCGGTCTGGGCATCCCGGGCGGAATCATCGCAGGTGTGGCGGTGGGCATCTTTGTCGGATACCGGATGGGTGTCGATTGGCGTGACTGCGTCGACGCTGCGATACCCGGGCTGCCCTTGGCGCAGGCCATCGGACGCCTCGGCAACTATTTCAACCAGGAGCTTTTTGGCCGCCCCACGACGGTTCCTTGGGCTCTGAAGGTGGAACCCAAGGGTGGTATGCCCCTCGACGGTTACGTCCCTGGTTTCGAGACCTATCACCCGACGTTTGCCTATGAACTCATCTGGAACCTCGGCGTGGTGGGGGTGCTGCTGTGGATCGACTCCAAGCGCAGGCTGGGTAAAGGCAAGCTTCTGGGGGCCTACGTTGCGCTCTACTTTCTGGGGCGGCTGTGGATCGAGGCGATGCGCTCCGACACCGCCACCGAGGTCTTCGGTATCCGAGTCAATATCTGGACCTCGATCGTCGGCATCACGATCGGCGTCGTGATTGTGTTGTGGAAGGGCCCGCTTCGGTCGCATGCCGCCACTGCCGAAGCATTGGCGGTGGAGCCGTTTCTTTCGGTGGAGGCCGGGTCCGTTGAGGATGGAGATGATCCCCACGCCGCCGACGCCGCAGCTGAGGAGACCGAAGCGGCTGCCCCTGACGCCGGAAGCATCGACCCGGATGAGGTTGAGCCGGCGGATCCTGTTGCCGGGCCCGAGGAACATGCAGAGGCGGGCGATCAGGCCGGTGCCCTCGACGACTCCGAGTCGCCGAAAACTTAAATCAACGGAAGTCCGAGGCGTCCGGGGGCCGCTGCGGTTCTGGGTCAGCCGGGCAGTTCGAGGTCGAGTGCGGCGTCGCTGATTGTCGGCCAGGCTTCGATTGCCCACGGCCCGAAATCGCGGTCACCCAAGAACACTGCTGTGCGCCTGGCGATGGGGTCGACCCAGATGAACGTGCCGGACCGTCCAAAGTGGCCGAACGTATGGTGCGAGTTGTTTGATCCGGTCCAGTGTGGCGCCTTGTCGCCCCGCACCTCGATGCCCAGCCCCCACGGGTTGGGTGTCTGGCGCCCGTAGCCGGGCAGCACGCCATCCAGGTGTCCGAAGGCCACCCTGGTGACGTGGTCGATCGTCGCCCGGGTGAGCACGCTGGGTCCGAGCAACTCCTGGCCGAAGCGAATCAGGTCGGCTGCGGTGGAGGTTGCGCCCCACGCGGGGCTGGCCGTCAGGCGGGTGGAGGCCATCGCGAGGGACTCGCAGATGCCTTCATGCAGGTAGGTGGCAAGCGTGAGTCCGCTTGCCGCAGCCAGGTGTTCGGCAGCCAACTCGAACCCGGTGTTGGAGTAGATCCTCCGGGTGCCGACCGCGGCCACCGGGGTGTGACCCTCGAGCGGCAGTCCGGACGCGTGGGCCAGCAGGTGCGCCAACGTGGAACCCGGAGGGCCCACGTGGTCGTCCCAGTTGACCGTGCCCTCCTCGACGGCGAGCCAGAGTGCGGCGGCCGAGAGGGGTTTGGTGACCGATGCCAGCGGAAAGGATGCGTGTGGGTCCCCCACCGACAGCGGTGGACCCTGTGGCCCCGCCACCGCCACCACCCAGTTTGTCGGTGAATCGACCAGGGCGCCGATGACGCGTTGCTCAAAGCCAGCTGGGGATCCCATGTGGCCGAGGGTAGGCGAAGCCTTGAATCCACCGGTCTCAGGTCGGGTTTGTGCCGCCGATCGTGGTGCGGGAGGCACTTGGCAGTATCGTGATCACCCAACATGACAACAACCTTTGCTGATCTTGGCGTCGACCCTGCTTTGGTCGACACTCTCGCCGAGCGGGGCATTACCTCGCCCTTTCCCATCCAAACCCTGACCATCCCCGATGCCTTGGCCGGCCGAGACGTACTCGGCAAGGCCAAAACCGGCTCCGGGAAAACCCTGGCCTTCGGTTTGCCGTTGCTCCAGCGCCTGGAAACGGCCCGACCGAAGCGGCCGAGGGCGATCTGCCTGGTACCCACGAGGGAGCTGGCCACCCAGGTACGCGATGAACTGGCACCGCTGGGTGAGGGGACCGACGTTCGGGTCACCGCCATTTATGGCGGGGCACCCATCGAGAAGCAGATCTCGACGCTGAACCGTGGAGTCGAACTGGTCGTGGCCACGCCTGGCCGGGCGATCGACCTGATTGACCGGGACGCGCTCGACCTCTCCGAGGTGACCCACATCGTCATCGACGAAGCCGACCGCATGGCCGACATGGGCTTCTTGCCGCAGGTGGAGTGGATTCTGCGCAATGTCGAAGGCAAGTGCCAGACCCTGCTGTTCTCTGCGACGCTCGACGGCGTGGTGAACACCTTGGTGAGCCGCTATCAGGAGAACCCCAGCTTCCACGAGGTGGCCTCAAAGGGGCAGACGGTGGCTGAAATGCACCACGCCTTCCTCAAGGTGCACGATCGGGACAAGCCAAAGGTGGCTGCGGCGATCATTCAGGGCACGGGGCGCACGTTGGTGTTCTGTTCCACCAAGCACGGCACCGACCGGGTGGCCCAAGAACTGAACGACCTGGGGGTGAACGCCGAGGCCATGCACGGCGGAGTGCCACAGAAGCACCGTGAGAAGGCCCTCTCCAACTTCATGAAGGGCAAGCTGGACGCCATGGTGGCAACCGACGTGGCTGCGCGGGGCATCCATGTGGACGATGTGGAGGTGGTCATTCACTTCGATCCGCCCGCCGACCACAAGACCTATCTGCACCGATCGGGGCGCACGGCGCGTGCGGGCGCCTCAGGGCATGTGGTCAGCCTGGTGTTGTGGAAGGACGAGCTCGAGGTGCGGCGCATTCAACGTCGTCTGGGGTTGGAGCTTCCGATGTATGAGGTGTTCTCCAACGACCCACGTCTGGCTCATCTCGAGGCCTTCGACTCGCCCGACGCAGTAGTCATCTGAACGTCCTCGCCGATCCGACGGCGCGTTGGCTCACCCGGACCGCGTCGGATTTTCGAGCCGACGGTGTGTCGCCGTTGTCGGCGGTCGCCACCTTGGCAGTGCACGGTCGTGCCCCAAGCGAGTTGCCGTCGTGGTGTGACGTGACCGACCACCTGGCCGGGGGCGCTGCTGCGGCGCTGGACCCTCCGCCCGGTGCGGCGATTTGTGACCTGCTCGGACCCCTGTACGAGTTGATGCTGGCCGATGCGGTTCGGCGTTCGGCCGGCGTGCATTTCACCAGTCCGGCGCTCGCGTCGGGCCTGGTG
>MTKZ01001779.1_pt1 | contig 21492 bp, 14 predicted proteins | sample 1042781 | NCBI WGS metagenome assembly MTKZ01 (sample SAMN06212207, study PRJNA360539) | anaerobic digester metagenome | biome: Wastewater treatment plant; material: sludge; isolation source: anaerobic digester fed with sludge from wastewater treatment plant | place: Denmark: WWTP Viborg ... | reverse complement strand
TGGTTTTGGGCAGGATGGGGTCACGGTTGGCGGGGATATTCCCTCCTCTCGGGCGGAGGCTGTCGAAAGGCGGTTGCTTACTTTGTTCTCATTGCAGGCGGCGTATTCGCTCTGTTGGGGCGAGGTTGGTTGAAGATTTAGCCCCGGGCTATTCGCGCAGGAGGAGTGATTGACGGGATTGGTTCGGGAACCTATCTCGGCAATTATGCTGGCTTTGGGCTTGTAATAACTGTTTTCACCGGGCTTGTTCACTATGGCCATCGCCTATCCCGCACGCTCACCTCCCTCCTCGCAACCGCGCTATCCCAGGCATCATTGGGTTTCTGCTGCTTTCAAGTTGGCGCATGTTCGTGCCTTCGGTATTTGAGGTGATCGGAGGGGTTATTTCTTCAGGGGCTGAAACACATTCCCGACGCAGATACCGGTTGCCCTTGGCTTGCATTGGCTGAGGGAGCGGCTATGCTGTTGGAAGTCTTGAATCAGCATGGCCAGTTTTGTTCTTCCTTGAAGCTGCGCATTAGCGCCGGATTGTGGCTGCTTTGCGCCACGTCGGTTTTGGCGGCACTTCCCGCACTGGTGCCCCGGCCGCAGGTTCTTCAGACCAACGCCGGGGTCTTTACCCTTTGCCCGCCCCAGGCAATCCCCGGACTTCCGACCCTGGCTCCCACAACGATCCACGCGGACGAAGTCGGGCGCCCCAGCGGGGAATACCTGGCGATGCAGTTGTTCAAGTCCACCGGATACCGCTTCCAGGTTGAGAGCAATTCCGGCGCGGCGGCGGTGTCCCAGGCGATTTTGCTGACCACCAATGGCGCCCTGGGGAGCCTTGGCGGTGAAGGCTATGAACTGACCGTTGCCACCAATGCGATCGTGATCCGCGCGCCAGCGGCGGCGGGGCTTTTTTATGGCGCACAAACGCTGCTGCAAGCCCTGCCCCCGGAAATCTACGGCGCGCGTCCGGTTTCCGGCGTGCCCTGGACGGTGCCTTGCCTGTATATCAAGGACTGGCCGCGCTTTCCGTGGCGGGGATTCATGCTGGACAGCGTGCGGCATTTTTTCACCAAGGACGAGGTGAAAGTGGTGCTCGACTCGATGGCGCTGCATAAGTTGAACGTGCTTCACTGGCATCTCGACGATGATTCGGGCTGGCGGCTCGAAATCCGGAAATGGCCGTTGCTGACCCAGGTGGGCGCCTGGCGCACGGATATGATGTGGAACCTGAACCCCCGCGCCAGCCAGTGCTGGGACGGCACCAACTACGGCGGCTTTTATACCCAGGCGGAGGCGCGGGAAATCGTGGAATACGCCGCCCAACGGCATATTACGGTGGTGCCGGAGATTGAAATGCCGGGCCATTCTTCAGCGGCCCTGGCGGCATATCCGCAGTTCGCCTGCGGCTGTCCGACCTGCTACAACGGCCCCTACAGCCTGAATGTCACCAGCTATGTCGGCGGGGTATTCTGCATCGCGCGCCCGGAAACGATGGATTTCCTGAAGGATGTGCTCACCGAGGTCATGGAAGTGTTTCCCAGCCCGTACATTCATATCGGCGGGGACGAGGTGAGATTCACCAACTGGCAGAATCATAACCTGGACCGGGCCTTGACCAACAGCCTGGGCATCGCTGATATGCAAAAGTACCAGGGCCACTTTACGCAGCAGATTGCCAACTGGATCAAGAGCCAGGGGCGCACCATGATCGGGTGGAGCGAAATCATGAATGGCGGCTTGGTGACCAATGCGGCGGTAATGGATTGGCTTAATACCCGCGCGGTGCAGACGGCGACCAACCGGCAATACGTCGTCATGGCTCCCAGCGCGACTCTTTATATCAACAAATGGGAGACGGGTGACCAGAACGGCGGCGGAGTGGTTTTCTCCAATGAACCGCCCGCCCAGTCGGGGTTTGTGCCACTGGCCAGCGTTTATGCGTATGAGCCTATCCCCACGAACCTCCCGCCCGCTTACACGAACTACATCCTTGGCGCCGAAGGCCCCTGCTGGTCGGAATGGATCCCCTCGCTGCTGAACCTGCAGTTCCGGATGTTTCCGCGCCTCTCGGCGATTGCCGAAGTGAATTGGACCGCCCCTGCACTGAAGAATTGGATGGACTTCACCAATCGCCTGGTCGTTCACAAGCAAAGACTCACCCACATGGGCATCAACTACAATCCCAGCGCCACGCCCCCGCAGTTGGGCGCGTGGACTCCCTCCCTGACGCCCGCCAACTACGCCACGCTGACCTGGGATATCACGGCCAGCGTGAGCGCGCCGGGGGAGATAAACGTCAGCTTTTGCTGGAAGTCGGGGAAGCATGGCCTGTACATCGCATGGGCCGCGCTGCTGGAAAACGAGGTGGAGATAGACCGGGACACGCACGCGGGATATACCGGCTACACTCCGGTCAAGCCAAGCTATGTGTTGCGGCTGCCGGCGTATCGTCCGGGAGCGACCTATCGGCTGGCGGCTTCGGTCAAGGGGCGCGACGGGACCGATTCGCACGGCATTGTGTACCGAACCAATTGGAACTGAGCGATGAAGCCTTCCTGGATCAAAATAGTTGCCGCCGCTGCGCTGCTGCTGGCGGGCGCGCGGGCGCAGGCGTTGTCCATCCGCACGCTGGCGGGCGGCGTGACGCCGGGCGCCCTCAACGGCTTCGGCAGCCATGCCCGCTTTAATTATCCCGGCGGAGTCGCCGTGGACGGCGCCGGCAATGTCTATGTCGCGGATACGTTAAACAGTATTATCCGCCGGATTGCGGCGGACGGCGGCGTCAGCACGCTCGCCGGCCTGGCCGGCGAATATGGGAGTTCGGACGGGGCCGAGGCCGCCGCGCGGTTTTATGGCCCGCAGGCTATCGCTGCCGATGGAGCGGGGCAGCTTTACCTGGCCGATACCGTCAACAGTACCATCCGCAAGGTGACCCCGGCGGGCGAGGTCAGCACCCTGGCTGGGGTGCCCGGCGATTTCAACAGTTTTGATGGCGCGGGCGCTGCGGCCCAGTTCCACCATCCCGAAGGCGTGGCCGTAGATGCCGGCGGCAATCTTTACGTGGCGGACACGTGGAATCATACCATTCGGAAAATAACTCCCGCCGGCCTGGTCAGCACGCTGGCCGGCCTGGCCGGGTATTGCGGGAGCGCGGATGGCACCAACAGCAAGGCCCGGTTCAATCGCCCGACCGGGCTGGCGGTGGATGGGGTAACCAATCTTTTTGTGGCCGACACCTTCAATCATACTCTGCGCCAAATCTCGCCTGCGGGAAAGGTGACCACCGTGGCCGGTTTGCCCGGGGTTTGGGGCAGTGCCGATGGCGCCAATAGTGCCGCCCGGTTTTACCTGCCCCAGGGAATTGCGATTACCACCGACGGCGATCTTCTCGTGGCAGATTCGGGCAACCAGACCTTGCGGAAGGTTTCGCCCGTCGGGACGAACTGGGTGGTCAGCACGGTGGCGGGATTGCCCGGCCTGGCTGGAAGCGTTAACGGCTCCGACGGCCATGCCCGGTTTTGCTTTCCTGCCGGTTTGGCGCTCGACAACGCGGGCTGCCTGTATGTAGCGGACGCAGCCAATCACCTGATTCGCACCACCCGAGTGGTCCCGCCCACGCTGCAGTTTGCTGCCCTGGAGGGTCAAATGGTGCTTTGCTGGCCCACCTCAGCCGAGGGGTTCGTGTTGGAGCAATCTCCGACGGTTGACGCGCTGGCAGCCTGGTCGCCCGCGACCAACGGCATCGCGATTCTCGGAGACAGTTTTATTTGCACCAACAGCCCTGGCGCGGCCGCTTTTTACCGGCTGCGCTTTCCGTAAAAGCCGCCGTGGTTGATGGGGCTAGTGGTATATTGCCAGCCGGACAGATTGGGGGGCAAAGGGTTCGATATGGAAGGTGTTGACCCCCGGATGCAGGTGCGAGCCGATTTCCAGGCGCGACGGGCGCCCAATGAACCCGCCCGCGTTTTTGCCGTTCACGGTCACTCTGGCGGCGGTCTCTGGCGAGATGCGGTCAAGCTCCAGGTAAATCCGGGTGCTGGTTAGGTCGGACGCGGAGAGTTCGCAGCGGCCAAGGAAGGGATCAGCCTGAACCGGGCTGACGGTGATCCGGCCGCCGAGCATTCCCCAGATGCCGTCGCCGAAAGGAACGAGTTCCCGCGCCGCCGGCCAGGCCCGGTCGTCGAAGCCGGATTCGGTCCACTGCGCGGCTTTTTCCCGGGAAACCTTCCAGGATAGGTCTATGCGCTCAGTCAGCACCGAACCGGAGGTCAACTCGACGGTGAGTCGTCCCAGCAAGCCGGCGGGGTTGGGTTTGTCGCCGGCGTTGACTGCGACGATGGCAAGCTGGTTCGGGCCGGAGGACAGGAAACGGCTTACGTCCAGTTCCACTGGGTTGCGCCAGCCCTCGGCGCTGTTGTCGCCCTGGCCGGCTTCCTTGCCGTTGATAAAGAGCGTGAAACGGTTGTCCGCAGTGCCGACGAAAACGGCTTTGCGGATGCTGGCCCCGGCGGGGAGATTGAACTGCTTGCGGAAATAGCGCGGCCCGGGCGGGGCATGGTGAGCCGCGTCGGTTTCCGGATACCAGACCCAGGGGCAGCCGCGCAGCGCCAGTGCCGCGGGATTGTCAAGGGATGGCAAGGGGGTTGGCGCGGCGGGAGCCGGATCGCGCGCCACGGCGATGGTTCGGGGAGGCGCAGCGCTGCCGGATTCCGGGCGCGGCGGCAAGGCGCGCGGCTTTGGCTGAAAGACGAGCAGGACGCTTTCATTGGGTTCCAGCGTCAGGCTCAGTTCGACCTGCTTACCCGTGCGAGAGTAGGGCAGGGCGGTGATCTCGTTGCGCATGGCGTCCCAGCATTCAGGCGTGCCATCGGCGGTGATGCGGCAGCGGAAGGTGCGGGGTGCGCCTTCATGATTCTGGTTGGCGATGAAGAACACGTCGCGGCCGGCCTTGACCCGGTGCAGCACGTGGAGCCAATGATCGGTCTTGCCTTCGAGCACCTCCAGGGTGGGGCGGATGCCGGCATCCCCGGCCAGCACTTGCTGGAGTTGTTCGGGCGTGGGCTGCGCCGGCAGCAAGTAGGAGCGGCCGCCGGCAGGGCTGGTTTTGCAGACTGCCAGGCCGGGCGTGGGCTGTCCCCAGAGGGCCTCGCGCAGCCGCGTTATGTCCGCTGCCGTTTTGCCGGGCGTGGCGGATTTAGCCGGCAGAAAGCCGTAACCCAGCACGACGCCGCCACGGTCGAAGAATTGTTTGGCCTTGGTCAGCGTGGCGCAGGGGATAACTTCCACCGGCGGCACGATGAGCACGCGGTAGCGTTCCTGGCGCAGTTGGAGTGTGGCCCGGCGGATTCGGGTATCGTTTTCAAATACCGCATACGGCAGCCAGTCGCAGTCGTAGCGGGCGTCCTGGAGGCTTTCGCTGATCTGGTCGGGCAAAATATGCTGGCCGCAGTGCGCGCTTTGGCCGAGGTAAAGCAGCGCCACCGGGCAGACGTGGCGGCCGCCGGTGAGCATCAGGCTCAATCGGCTGGTGTAGTCGGCGAACACGCGGTAAAGCGGCCAACGCGGTTCAAAGCCGCCGTTGTAAAAATAGGGAGGACAATCGGTGTCCCGCGGGGCGCGCGGGTTGAACGAGTGCGGGATGAGGAAGTTGACGCCCGAGACCTGCATGTGGTCGGTCCACCATTTCATCTCCGGGTAGGTGAGGGTCTGGCCGCGCGCGCCGAAGATTTCCACCATGGCCACGTCGTCCGGTTTGCCGTAGGCATGGCTGATCGAGCTGGCCAGCTTGGGGGTTTGCCAGCAGGGCGCGTCGCGCGCCTCGCGCCGCCCCATGACGAACTGGTCGAACACGGCATCTATGCCGCCCATGTCGCCGTGGCCTTGCAGGCGCATCATGTCTCCGGCGCAGTAATCGGGATGCTGGTAAAGCCGGGAATGTTCCATAAAGTGGCCGGTGGACTTTACGCCATGCTGCCGGCACCACCGGGCGATGCCGCCATACATGGTGCGGCCCCAGGCCTCCGCCAGGGCGTCCAGGTATTGGTAGCGCGCCGCGATTTGCGCCTCGCCCGCCAGTTCCGATTTGTAGGCGGCGTAGGCCAGCTTCCAATCCACGCCCCACTCAGCCAGCACGCGGTTGAGTTCGGTGCCCCAGTCGCCGGGAGTTTCGGGTTCATCATAAAAGAAGCCCCGAATGGTCTTCCCAAAATCGGCTCCGTAGCGCTCGAAGTGAGGCTGGTAAACGGTTTGCAGATACCAATCCACGCAATCCCGGCTCGCGCCGTCCACCGTGAGTTGCCGGCCGCCGACCTGCAGGAGGCCGGGGGCCTGGGTATGGGTGAATTTGAGGATGCGCCATTTGCCGCCGGGAACCGGCCAGCGAAGCGTGCCCGCATGAATGTGAGGAGCGAGATCCACCAGCGAGTCGGCGTCTATCTTGCCTTCGACGTCCAGCCGCCCGGCCAGAGTGGCAATATACCGTTCGCCGCCGTGTCCCTCCGCCTCGAAAAGCCGGGGCCCTTCCACCTCGACCGCCGCCGCTGCCAGCCGTTTGGCCGCGTAGCGCGGCGGCACTTTGCCGGCCACCGACTGGCTCGGCCACCATTTTTCGTCAAAGATCCAGAGCTGGAGATTGTGCTGTTTGGCGGCGCGCAGGCAGATGTCCAGATCCCGCCACCAACCGGCGCCGAGCCAGTCGTTGTGCGGTCGCGATTCGGTGGTAAAGCAGCCATTGCCGCCCTCGGCCACCTTGCCGACGTACAGTTCCAGCCGCTCCTTGCTTTCATCACCGTGCAGCCAGAACAGCGGTCCGGTAAGCCGCCGGGCTTCAGCGGGCAACTCCCGGAATTGCTTTTCCAAGGCCGCCAGGCTCGAACCGGTTGCGGCGACCGCCGCCAGAGACCAAGCCAGCGCACAGAACGCCGCGGCGGCAATGCAAACGGAGGAGAAAAGAGGCTTTGGCGTTTTCATGATTCGTTGCAACGCCCTACATGACTCCAGACAATGGCCCGCGGATCAATGCCAAACTTTACGCTCCAAAGAGCGGTGAGGAAAACCAACCCGTATATGCGCGCAGCGCGCACCGCTACAGCAAAACCGGCAGGCGTTTGATGGCCTGCCGGTTGAAGCTTCCCGGGGCGGTCGCGCCGCGCCGGTTATTGCGATTCCTCTTGCTTCGCTTCGTCGGCGGCGTCGAAGGCGTGCTGGAGGGCAACGAGATCTTCGCCGGGCTTCAAGGCGTCCAGGATGGCCTGCTCGGCCTTGAGCTGTTCAGTGGAGTAGTTGGCGGCCTTGATGGACAAGCCGATGCGCCGGTCGCTGCGATCAATCTTGATGACGCGGGCGGTGATTTCCTGGCCGACCTTGAGGACGTTTTTGATTTTATCAATGCGCTCCTCGCTGATCTGGGAAATATGCACCAGGCCGTCAATATCATGCTGCAGGCCGACGAAAGCGCCAAAGCTGGCCAGCTTGGTGACGTTGCCGGTGACGAGGTCGCCGACCTTGTAAATCTGGTCAATGCCTTCCCAGGGATCCGCAGCCAGTTGCTTCATGCCCACCGCGATGCGCTGGTTGGCCTTGTCCACTTCGAGCACCACCGCTTCGACTTCGTCGCCCTTCTTGACCATTTCCGAAGGATGATTGATTTTGCGGGTCCAGGACATGTCGGAGACGTGAATCATGCCGTCTATCCCTTCCTCCAGCTCGATGAAGGCGCCATAGCTGGTCAGGTTGCGAATCTTGCCTTTGACCCGGGTGCCGGCTGGATACTTCTCCTGCGCCTGGTCCCACGGGTTGGCTTCGAGCTGGCGCAGGCCGAGGGAAATCTTCTGCTCCTCGCGGTTGATGCCGAGCACCACCGCCTCGATCTCCTGATCCGTTTTGAGCATGTCCGAGGGGCGGGCCACCCGTTTGGTCCAGGAGAACTCGGTGATATGAACGAGGCCTTCGACGCCAGGTTCGACTTCCACAAAGGCGCCGTAGGGAACCAGGCTGACCACCCGGCCTTTGACCTTGGCACCCACCGGATACTTCTCTTCGATGGTATCCCACGGGTTGGTGAGTTTCTGTTTGAGGCCGAGGCTGATGCGCTCTCTTTCCCGGTTAATGTCGAGCACCACGACGTCAATATCCTGGCCGACCTTGAGCATCTCCGAGGGATGGCCAATGCGTCCCCAGCTCATGTCGGTAATATGCAGCAGGCCGTCAATGCCATTAAGATCAATGAAGGCGCCAAAGTCGGTGAGGTTCTTGACTGTGCCCTTGCGAATGTCGCCCGGGGTCATTTCGGTCAGCAGCTTCTGGCGGCGCTCGGCGCGCTCCTGCTCGATGAGTTCGCGGCGGGACAGGACGATGTTCTGGCGCTCCTGGTTGATCTTGACGACTTTGAACTGGTACGTGTTGCCGACGTATTGGGCGAGGTTGCGAGAAACCACGACGTCAATATGGGAGGACGGCAGAAAAGCCTCGACGCCGATATTGACGAGCAGGCCGCCCTTGACGACAGCCTTGACCTTGCCGGCGATGGTTCCGCCCTCGTTGCAAATGGTGAGGATGCGCTCCCAATTCTGCTTGAACTCGGCCTTCTCCTTGGAGAGAACGACCATGCCTTCCTTGTCTTCGAGCTTCTCGATCAGGACATCAATCTGGTCTCCGACTTTGACGGCCTTAAGGTCTTCGAACTCGCTGGCCGGGATGACGCCTTCACTCTTGTAGCCGATGTCCACCAACGCTTCTTTGGCGCCGATTTCGATGATGGTTCCTTTAACAATATTCCCCGCCGCAAAGGGCGGTTTGCCCGCTTGCCGCAGGGCTTCTTCCATAGTCAGCATAATTTAGCAACTAACTTTCTTCGATGAATCTAAGGGAGGCAGGGTCAGCGCGAGGCCTTCCAAGACTCCATTGCCTAACGGACCCGTCGTTGCTGTGGCAACGGAGGTTGAGGGTTAGGTTTTTCGTTAACTTCTCTTTCTCAGCCGCAAAGGACATCCGCACACACGGTGTCCAGGCAATGACCAGACTAGCAGATCGCTGTTCGGATGCAAGCGGAAATATCAGGCATTTTCGCCTTGCCAAACGCGCCTTCGGAGCGCTAAATACCGCCCCAATTCAGATAAACGCTATGCATGTGCAACTCGCCTGGCCGGATTACTTTATTCTGCTCGCTTATACAGGATTTGTCATCGGCATCGGTTTTGCCCTCCGGAAATACCTGAAAAGCTCGTCGGACTTCCTCACCTCGGGCCGTTCGATTCCGACGTGGGTGACCGGGCTGGCGTTTATTTCGGCCAATCTCGGGGCGCTGGAACTGGTGGGCATGGCAGCCAGCGGGGCCAAGTACGGCATCGCCACCAGCCATTTCTACTGGGTGGGAGCCATCCCGGCAATGGTGTTTCTGGCGATCTTCATGATGCCCTTCTATTACGGCTCGAAGGCGCGCTCCGTGCCGGAATATCTGAAAATGCGCTTCGATGAGCGGGTGCGGGCGCTCAACTCGATTGCCTTCGCGGTAATGACCGTGTTTGCGTCGGGCATCTCGATGAATGCGCTGGCCAAGCTGCTCAACCAACTGCTCGGCTGGAATTACCACGTGGCGCTGTGGATTTGCTCGGGCGTGGTGCTGGTGTATGTCCTTAAAGGCGGCCTGACTTCGGCGATCTACACCGAAGTGCTTCAGTTCTTCATGATCGTGCTCGGGTTTGCGCCCGTGGTGTACCTGGGGCTTAAGGACGTGGGCGGCTGGGGCGCCATGAACCAGGCCCTGCAAGGGGTGGCGGTCGATCCCGCGGCGTTGCACCTCAAAGAGGCGGGCACCACCTACGCCGGCAATGCCTGGTCCAGCGCCTGGCAGCCGCTGCTGGCCGGCCCCGCGCACAACCCGATGGGCGTGGATTGGTTCGCGATGGTGTTTGGCCTCGGCTTTGTCCTGTCGTTCGGCTATTGGTGCACCAACTTCCTTGTCGTGCAGCGCGCGATGGCGGCCCGCAACATGACCGCCGCCCGCAACACCCCGTTGGTTGCCGCCGTACCCAAAATGCTTTTTCCCGCGCTGGTAATCGTGCCCGGAATGATTGCCGTGGCGCTGACTTCGATGCCCGGCAAAAACTATCGCATCCCCCCGCCGATCATTGGCGACGAGGTTTATACCCGGGCGGCGGAGGTCGTCAAAACCGCCGGCGCCTTGGAAGCTCCCGCTGCCTTCGAGGCCGTGCGCGAGGCCATGGGCAAGAAGATGGACCCGGCTAAAGTCGCCGCGCTGATCCAGGACGCCGGCCACCTGAGTGAGGGGCAGATTAAGGATGGCCTCTATGAGGCGGTCGCCGAGTACGACTACGACGGCGTGATTCTATCCCTGGTAAAGAAGTACTGTCCGACCGGCCTGCTGGGGCTGGCGCTGACCGCGCTGCTGGCCTCGTTCATGTCGGGCATGGCCGGCAATGTCACCGCCTTTAACACCGTCTGGACCTACGATCTTTACCAGGCCTACATCGCCCCGAAAAAGAGCGACCAGCATTATTTCTGGATGGGGCAGGCGGCGACCGTGGTTGGCATTTTGGTCAGCATCGGGGCGGCGTATTTTGCCTCGATGTACAATAATGCCATGGATATCATTCAGCTCGTGTTCGGCTTTGTGAACGCCCCGCTGTTTGCCACCTTCCTGTTGGGCATGTTTTGGGCGCGCTGTACGGGCACCGGCGCCTTCCTGGGCCTGTTTGGCGGCATCGGCGGTTCCGCCCTCTTTCATGCCTGCACCACGGCGGTCAGCAACCTGGATGCATCGGGCCGCGTGGTCAACGGGATGAAAGGCGGCTACCTGGGCGTGGTCCAGAGCTTCCCGAGCGAAATGGCTCAAAACTTCTGGCTGGCTGGTTTTGCCTTTGTCGTGTGTTTCACGCTCACGCTCGTTATCTCGCTGGTGACCCGCCGCACCAAGACCAACGAAGAGTTGAAGGGACTGGTCTATTCCCTCACGCCCAAGATCAAGGACGAAGGCGCGCCCTGGTATTTGCGCCCGGCGGTAGTGGGCACCGCCCTGATCGTCGGTTGCGTCATTCTCAACATCATCTTCTGGTAAACGAAAGGAACACGTTATGGGACTGGATATTCGCTGGCCGATTGGCCTCATGTTCTCGCTGGTCGGGCTGCTCCTGACCCTTTTCGGACTCTGCACCCGGGGCGATGCCGAGATGTATCAGCGGTCGCTCGATATCAACATCAACCTGATCTGGGGCATCATCCTGCTCTTGTTCGGCGCTTTTATGATCATCATGGCCCTGCGCAAAAAGCCCGATCCCGACGCCCTGAAGTCGAAGTAGCCATTCATGCTCGCCGCCCCGTACGCATTCCGGATGCCCCGGACGGAGCGTCGGCCTTCGGGGCTGCCCTTCGAATCCCGTTTTCCGCAAACGGGCAGGAATGGCCGCGCGCTCCCCGGCCCGTGCGCGAGCCGCGGTCGCCCGGAGGAATGTGAATGAAAGCGACGGTTGTCCGAACCGCCTTCGGCAAGCTCCCTTCCGGGCGCGCCGTGGACCTGTTTACGCTGACCAATACACGCGGCCTCGTCGCCAAAATCACGAACTACGGGACCATTCTCACCGAATTGCACGTGCCCGACCGCCACGGTCGCCGGGCCGATGTCGTATGCGGGTTTGACCATCTCGAATCGTATCTCAAGGGCCATCCCTACTTCGGCTGCACCGTCGGCCGCGTAGCCAACCGCATTGCCGGGGGCAAGTTTATGCTCGATGGTCGGGCCTATTCCCTGGCGGTCAACAATGGCCCGAACGCGCTGCACGGAGGCCTTCAGGGGTTCGACAAGGTGCTGTGGAAAGCCACGCCGCTGCGCGGGGCCACGGTGCGTTTCGATTACACCAGCGCGGATGGCGAGGAGGGTTATCCCGGCCGGCTCGCGGTTCGCGTCATAATGAAGCTGACCGAGGACAACGAGTTTCTCATTGATTACACGGCCACCACCACCCGGCCTACCCCGCTCAATCTCACCAACCATTCTTATTTCAACCTGGCCGGCCGGGGCGACATCAAGGCCCACCAGTTGATGATCGCCGCGGATTTCTATACGCCCAAAAGCCCGGCCGACGTGCCGACCGGCGAGATCCGTCCGGTCAAAGGAACGCCGCTTGATTTCACCCGGCTCACGGCCATCGGCGCGCGGTTTGCGCGCCTTGGCGGTCGGCCGCAAGGCTACGACCACAACTTCGTACTGCGGGGCGACCCCGCCAACTCAGGCCAGCCCGCCTTTGGCGCCCGCGTGGTTGAGCCCCGTTCCGGCCGCGTAATGGAGGTGTTCACCACCGAACCGGGCTTGCAGCTTTACACGGCGAACTGGCTGGACGGTTCGCTCATTGGAAAGGGCGGCTTTTCTTACTCGCGGCACTGCGGGCTTTGCCTCGAAGCCCAGCATTTCCCCAATGCGATCAACATCCCCCATTTCCCCAGCACCGTTTTGCGCCCCGGACAGACCTATCACCAGCTCACTCTCCACCGTTTTTCGACTGCTTAACGCGCTTGCGCGCCATCGTTCATCCCTATGACCCTTAACGAACTTGCCCGGCAAATCGCCCTGGACTTCAAACAAACCTGCAACCGCGAGCCACAATGGATCGTCGCCGCCCCCGGGCGCGTGAATGTCATCGGCGAACACACCGACTACAACGACGGCTTTGTCCTTCCGATGGCCATTGACCGCTACACGCTCATCGCGGCGGCGCCGAACGGCACAACCCAAATCACGCTCCGTAGCTCCGCCGGCCAGGGCCAGGCGCGTGTGGATCTGACCTCGCCGCTCCAGCCGGGCACGAAAGGCGATTGGGCCAACTATCCCCTCGGCGTCATCGCCGGTTTTCTCGCGCGGGGCCTTCGTCCGCCCGGTTTTGACGCTTTGATCCACTCCACCGTGCCGTTGGGCGGCGGGCTTTCCAGCAGCGCGGCCCTGGAAGTGGCCACCGCCACGCTGCTCGAAGTGATCACCGGGCAGAAGCTGGACCCGGTGGAAAAAGCCCTGCTTTGCCAGAAGGCGGAACATGATTACGCCGGGGTGCCCTGCGGCATCATGGACCAGTTCATTTCAGTCATGGGCAAGGAAAATCACTTGCTGCTGCTGGATTGCCGTTCCCGCCGGCCGGAGCTGGTGCCCATGAGCGATTCCTCCGTTGCCCTCCTCATCGTCAACACGAACGTCAAGCATGAACTGACGGGCGGCGGCTACGCTCAACGCCGCGCCCAGTGCGAGCAAGCCGCCCAAATTCTGGGCGTGCCTTCCCTGCGTGACGCCTCCGAAGACCTGCTCCAGGCGGCGCGCAGCCGGATGGATGACGTCGTTTTCCGCCGCGCTCGCCATGTCATTGGCGAAATCCAGCGGACCGTCCAGGCCGCTGCGGAGGTGCGCGCGTCGAACTGGCCGGTGGTGGGGCAACTGATGTACGCCAGCCATGCGTCCCTGCGCGATGACTACGAAGTGAGTTGCGCCGAATTGGATGTGGTGGTGGACATTGGGCGGGCGATTGGCCCCGCAGGCGGGGTCATGGGCTGCCGGATGACCGGCGGCGGCTTTGGCGGCTGCGCGGTGGCGCTTGTCCGCGCCGATCAAATGGCGGCGATCTCCCAGCGGCTCGCCGCCGAGTACGAGCAGCGTACAAACATCAAGCCCACCCTCTTTGTCTCACGCCCCGCCGCTGGGGCAATGGTTTTGAAGCCCTGATCCGGGCGCAGCGCCGGTCCAGCCCAGCCCGCGCGCGACTTCCACCGCGTCAGTCAGGCCGGCTTGCACGAGGGCCTGGGCGCTCTCCGCCAGCGCCGGATGCGCAACCAGGCCGTCCAGATCCCGGGTAGCAATGCGGCGGCGCAGGGCCGGGGTGAGGCGCAACCACTCGACCAGCGGCAGCCGCCCCCGGTAGCCGGTGTCCAGACAGGCGGGACNNCTTTGCCCGCGCACCGTTCGCAGCGGCGGCGCAGCAGGCGCTGGTTGAGCACGAGCTCAAGCGACGAGGCCACGGCTGAGCGGTCCGGGCAGAGCACCAGCAAACGCTCGAATACCCCCGGGCAGGAGCCGGCATGCAGCGTCGAAATGACGAGGTGGCCGGTCAATGCGGCGCGTACGACTAGGTTGGCCGTTTCTTCATCCCGAATCTCGCCAATCACCAGCACCTGCGGGTCCTGGCGCAGCAGATGCCTCGCCGCCCGGGCAAAGTCCAATCCCCGCGCTTCGTTCACCTCAGTTTGCATAATGCCCGGGATGACCTGCTCGGCGGGGTCTTCCACGGTGATCACGTGCCGCCCGCCTTGCTCAGCGAGGTGCCGGAGGCAGGCGTAAATCGTCGTCGTTTTGCCGCTGCCGGCGGGGCCGGTCAGCAACAGCAGGCCGGCGGTTTGACGCAGAAACCCATCCAACTCCGCGAGCGCCGGGGCCGGAAAGCCCAGTTCTTCGAGCCGGCGCGCCCCCGGGGCGTCAAACAAGCGCAGCACGATCTTTTCCCCGCTGACCGTGGGATAAGTCGCGACCCGGATATCGGCGCGGGCGTTGAGGTCAGCCCGGTCAATCCGGCCATCCTGGGGGAGGGATTCCTGATAAGTCTTGAGCCGGGCCAGGAACTTGACGCGGCCAAAGACACGCTCAGCAATGGCCGCGGGCAGCCGGTCGGTGGGCGTCATTACACCGTCCAGGCGGAAGGTGACCGCGGCGCCGTCCGATAGCATTTGCAGATGGATGTCGCTGGCGCCGGCCTGTTCGGCTTGCGCGACCAAATGTTCCAAAATCCGGGGGGCCGATTCAGCGGTGCTCGCGGGATTTTCAGCCGGCGTCATGCGATCTTTGGCATTCATTCCGGTGGTTATGTTTCCGGGGCCGGGACCGGGGCGTTCGTTCCTGCGGCGGAAGCCGGCGGCGCGGCGATATCGGCACCGGCCATTTCCTCGGAGAGAATGGTGATGGCGATGCGGCGATTGAGGGCGCGGCCCTCGGGCGTCGAGTTGTCGGCGACGGGGCGAAACTCGCCGTAGCCCACCGCACCAAGGCGGCGGGGATCCACGCCTGCCGTCTCTGTCAGGAAGCGCACCGCCGCCGTGGCGCGGGCGGTCGAGAGCTCCCAGTTGCTCGGGAACCGGCTGCGAGCCGAGGCGCGAATCGGAACGTTATCAGTATGGCCGATGACGTGGATTTTCAGGTTCGGATGAGCGGCAAGGATGCCGGCAACCTTGCGCAGCACCGCCGACCCGGCGGACTTCAAATCGGCCTCGCCGGAATCGAACATAACCCGATCCAGGATGTTGACGGTCAGCTTGCCTTGCAACTGGGAGATGGTCACATCCTTGGATTCAAGCGCCGCCCGCATTTCATCTTCGAGGGTCTGATGCGTATGAAGGACCGTTTGCTTTTCGGCCTGCAACTCGCCGATGCGCGCCTGGCTTTGGGCCAGTTGGTCCTTCAGCCCTTCAGCGACCGCCCGCAGCCGGGCCGCGTCGGCACGGGCGGCGGCCATTTCGGCGCGGACCTTTTCCACCTCGCGCTTCTTTTCCCAGGAAGCCAACCCCAACAACCCCAGCAGCAGGGCCACGGTCAGTCCGGCGGCAATCATCCAGGTTTCTTTGGGCATAGACGATCAGCTTTTTGAAGATAGTAGCCCGATTCCGTTAAACCGAAAAGCGCTTTCCCGCATGCGAAAGCTCCTCCGGCAGCCTCCCGGACAGCCGGGAGTTTGAGCGGTTTCGGGTTTGGAAATAAAACCGATTAAACCGCCTTGGGTGGAAAAAGCGGACTTGAAACGTTCACCGGGGCGCACGGGACTGGGCCGGAGGTGCGGTTTGGAGGAACAGGTCGCAAATTCGGTTCATTGGCGGCGTTCACGGACGGCGTGAGGTGAAATTCCAGCGTTCGACTGGTTGAACCCGGCACAGTTTTTTCCAAAGGAGGTTTTTCTTTGAACGATCGGGCGGAAAAGTTATCTAACGTCCCGAGAAGGCCTGGCTGCTCGCAAACGGACGGGCCAGCCTGGCGGAGAAACCACTTTACATTGAAGGTGGAATTGGTTATCTGCACAGGTCGTTTTGCCAAAAGTTTAGGAAAAGCACTATGATTAAGGTTCAAAATCTAGCGAAGCTATTTGGGACCAAACGGGCGGTGGATGACGTCTCGTTCTCGGTGAACCGGGGCGAGGTGCTGGGGTTTCTCGGACCCAATGGAGCCGGCAAATCCACGACCATGCGCGTCATTACCGGTTTTTTGCCGCCGTCCGCCGGCTCGGTGACGGTGGGGGGCTTCGATGTCGTCGAACACGCAATTCAGGCCCGGCGGTTGATCGGTTACCTGCCGGAAAACGCGCCAGCTTACACGGACATGACGGTGCTGGGATTTCTTAATTTCGCGGCGGAGATTCGCGGCTTGCGCGGGGAGGCGCGGAAGCAGGCGGTCGGCCGCGCCGTCGAGATGTGCTTCCTGGAATCGGTGCTGCACCAGAGCGTTGAGACGCTTTCCAAGGGCTACCGTCATCGCACCTGCTTTGCGCAATCCATAATTCACGACCCGGATGTGCTGGTGCTGGACGAGCCGACTGACGGCCTGGATCCCAACCAGAAGCATGAGGTGCGGCAGTTGATTCGGCGGATGGGGGAGAAGAAGGCCATCATTTTCTCGACGCATATTCTGGAGGAGGTGGACGCCGCCTGCACGCGGGCGATCATTATTGACCGGGGCAAGATCGTTGCCAATGGCACGCCGCAAGAGTTGCGGCAGAAGTCCGAATGGGCCGGGGCGGTGACCCTGCGGGTCCGGAACGTCGCCGCCGGCACGGTCAGCACGCGGCTTTATCAGGTGCCGCAAGTCAAGCGGGTGACGGTGGTGGAAGACAAGGATGGCCATGTGACGGTCCGGGCTTTCCCCCGGAGCGGCGCCAACGGCGCGCTGGTGGCGGCCGTCGGCGAGGCGGCGCGCGAATGGCAAATCGAGCAATTGCAGGCCGAAGAAGGCCGGCTGGATGAGGTTTTTCGGAGCATTACCATGCCCGACACGGCAAAGGAGGCAGCATAATGAACGCCTGGCATAATGTTTGGACCATTACGAAGCGAGAATTGGGCGCTTATTTCACGGCGCCGCTGGCTTATGTGTTTATCGTGATCTTCCTGCTGCTGTGCGGTTTTTTCACCTTCTTTGTGGGCGGCTTCTTCGAGCGGCAGGAGGCGTCCCTGGTACGGCCCTTCTTTGACTGGCATCCGTGGTTCTACTTGTTTTTGGTGCCGGCGGTGGGGATGCGGTTGTGGGCTGAAGAGCGGCGCGTGGGCACAATCGAACTGCTGCTGACCATGCCCATCACCGCGTGGCAGGCCATTGTGGGCAAGTTCCTGGCCTCGTGGCTGTTCCTGGCGCTGGCCCTGGCGCTGACTTTCCCCGTGGTGCTCACGGTTAACTACCTGGGCGATCCCGACAACGGGGTGATCCTGACGGCCTACATCGGAAGCTGGCTCATGGCCGGTGCCTACCTGGCGATTAGTTGCATCACCTCGGCACTGACGCGCAGCCAGGTGGTCAGATTCATCATTTCGCTGGTGGTCTGCCTGTTCCTGATCCTGGCTGGTTTTCCGCCGGTGATCAACGTGCTGGAGCAGGTGGCGCCCCGCCTGGTGGATTTGGTGACGTCGTTCAGCGTGATGACCCACTTTGAAGGATTCCAAAAGGGAGTGCTCGATTCCCGCGACCTGCTTTTCTTTCTGTCGGTCATCGGGTTCTCGCTCTTTACGACCAGTGTGATCCTGCGCACCCATCGCGCCGGTTGAATCGGAGGCTTAGATGCAAAAGAAATCATTTCAGACAATTCTCTACTCGACGGTCGGCGTCCTGGTGATGCTGGTCATATTGGTGGCGTTCAACTTCATCGCCGGTGCGCTGCGCATGCGGCTGGACCTGACGCAGGAGAAGGCCTACACCCTTTCGGACGGAACCCGGGCCATCCTCAAGAAGCTGGATACGCCGGTGACGATCCGCTTTTACTGCACCCAGAGCGAAAGCGCGACGCCGGAGACGGTTTTTCTCAAGAGCTTTGCGCGCAAGGTCGAAGACCTGCTGACCGAATACCGCCAGGTGGCCGGCGGCAAGATCAAGATCGAGAAATATGACCCGCAACCGGATTCGGATGCGGAAGATTCCGCGCGGCTGGATGGGATCGAGCCGCAGGCGCTGGCCGGCGTTGACCGGTTTTACCTGGGCCTGGCGGTAAAGTGCCTGGACGAGGTGCAATCCATTCCGTTCCTGGCGCCCAACCGCGAGCGGTTGTTGGAATACGATTTGGCCCGCATCATCGTGCGCGCCACCAACCCGGAGAAGCCCGTGATCGGCGTCATGAGCCCGCTGCCGGTGTTCGGCATGCCGTCCAACCCGATGATGCAGCAGATGGGCCAGCAGGGCAGCCAGCCCTGGACCATCATCAGCGAGTTGAAGAATGACTTCTCCGTCCGGCGCATCGGCATGGATGCGGACAAGATTGACGACGACGTCAAACTGCTGGTGGTTATTGCTCCGAAAGACATCACCGACAAGGCCCAGTACGCCATTGACCAGTTCATCATGCGGGGCGGCAAACTGCTGGCTTTTCTCGATGCGCAGTGCCTGGCGGATAGCCGGCAGCAGAATCAGATGATGATGAATATGGGCGGCGGCGGCTCGTCGCTGGACAAACTGCTCAAGGCCTGGGGCCTCCAGTTCGATTCGTCCAAAGCGGTGGCGGATTTGAAATACAAGATGCAACTGCGCGGGCGCAACGGCGAACCACAGGAGGCGCCGGCCTGGCTCGGCCTGACGGCGGATGCCATAGACCGGGATGACGTGGCCACCAGCCAGATTGACAACGTCTGGCTGCCGTTGTGCGGCGCGTTCACGGGCACGCCGCAGGACGGCCTGAAGCAAACCGTCCTGCTGCACAGTTCGAAAGACTCGCAACTGGTGGACGCGATGCTGGCCAACCTCTCCGGCGAGAGCACGATGAAGGAGTTCAAGCCCTCCGGCGTGAATTACAACCTGGCGATTCGCCTGACGGGCAAGTTCAAGACCGCCTTCCCCGACGGCGCGCCGCAGGACGCAAAGAGCGAAGATGAAAAGAAAGACGAAGCCAAACCGGACGAGTCAAAGGCGGGCGATTCCCTCAAGGAAACCCGGAGCGATAACACCGTGGTGCTGTTTGGCGATGCCGACCTGCTTTTCGACCCCTTCACGATTCGGCGGATTGACAGCCCCTTCGGCGCCTTGCAGATGCCGATGAACGCCAACCTCAACCTGGCCCAGAACATTATCGAGCAGATGACCGGCGACAACAATCTCATTGCCGTGCGCAGCCGGGCCACCTTAAGCCGCCCGTTCACCCGGGTGAAAGAGATCGAGGCCGCCGCCAACAAGAAATTCCAGAGCGAGATCAAGCGCCTGGAGGACAGCGCCGCCGAAGCGCAGCGCAAAGTCAATGAATTGCAGGCGCAGAAACAGGACAAAGACCAGCGCTTCATCCTGTCTCCGGAGCAGCGCCACGAACTGGAGAAATTGCGCAAGGAGGAAGTGGATACGCGCAAACGCCTCAAGCAAGTGCAGAAGGATTTGCGCAAGGAAGTAGTATCGCTGCAGACGCGTCTCAAATGGATCAATATTCTGGCAGTACCGCTGGCGGTGACCGCCACCGGGGTGGTTATTGCCATGGTAAATCGCAGGAAGACTTCGGCAAAATGAATCGGAAACAGCTTCTTATCCTATTGGTGTTGGTGGTGGTGGTGGGCGCGGCCGGCCTGGTCGTGTACCAGCGGAACCAGAGTTCATGGCAGGGCGGCGGGCGCGAGGGCGACTCCCGCAAGCTCCTGGGGGAACTGCCGGTCAATGATGTCGCGGCTATCCTGATCCAGCGCGGCACGAACCAGTTGGACCTGGTCCGCATTGACAACCGCTGGCGGGTGAAGCAGCGCGACGATTACCCGGCCAACTTTTCCGAGATCAGCAGTTTCCTGCTCAAGGCCGCCGACCTGAAGGCGGCGCAGACGGAGGAAATCGGCCCTTCGCAATTAGGGCGCTACCAATTGCTTCCCCCGGGGCCGGAAACCAACACGGCCGTGCGGGTGGAACTGCGCGGTCAGGACGGCAAGCCGATTAAATCGCTCTTGCTGGGCAAATCGCACATGCGCAAAGCGGCGGGCCGCGCCTCGCCGATGGGCGAGATGGAAGAGGATGAAGGCTGGCCGGATGGCCGCTATGTCATGGTCGGCGGCCAGGTCAAAACGGTCGCGCTGGTCTCGGACCCGCTCAGCAATCTCGAACCCAAGCCGGAGCAATGGCTAAACAAGGACTTTTTCAAGGTCGAGAAAATCCGTTCGATTGCGGTCAGTTACCCGGCCGCCACCAACTCCTGGAAGGCCAGCCGGGAAACCGAGAGCGCCAGCGAATGGAAGCTGGCGGAAGCCAAACCGGCGGAACAACTGGACCCCGCCAAGACCTCCGGCTTCGCCTATGCGCTCAGTTCGCCCTCGTTCAACGACGTGCTGCCGGCGGATACCAAACCGGAACAGGTTGGCCTCAACCACCCGACCACGCTAACCCTCGAGACCTTCGACGACTTTACTTACAGCCTCAAGATCGGGCAGCGGACCAATGACAATCTTCCCGTCGTCCTGGCGGTCACGGCGCAGATTCCGAAGGAACGGACGCCCGGCAAGGAGGAGAAGGACGAAGACAAGGCCAGGCTGGACAAGGAATTCAAAGAGAAGCAGAAAAAGCTCGAAGACAAGCTCACCCAGGAGCAGGGCTACGGCAAACGGATTTACCTGGTTTCCTCCTGGACCCTGGACGCGTTGCTGAAGGAACGCCACCAGCTCCTGCTCGAGAAGAAAGAAGAGCCCGCGGGAGAAGAGAAGCCCGCAGCATCGCCCACCAAGCAGGCCGAGGACCTGATGGAGCCTGCGGTGGAGCCCAAGTAGGGCGCCCGGAAGATTCCCTTGGGCGTCCCTCTGGCCGGGGGCGCGGGATGGGCGGTTTGCTCTCACCCGCCGCGCCCGGAAGCGCCTCGCAAAGGCCGGCAGCCCAGGCAGGCCTGTGACTGCGCTTCGCCGACGAAAACGGCTGCTTTACCCCTCAACATTCTGCCCGCCCGGCGGCAACGCGCCCCTTTCCCTCGCGCATCATGGCACGGAGCGTGCGGATTGTCCGGGCGGCTGCGGCGCCGGGTTTGGCGGCGCGGCGAACGAACATGACAATGAAAGCTTTTAGCGCGTCTGGTTGGGCAACGAAAGCGCTGGCGGGGTTGATGCTGGCTGCTTATGCGGTGCTGCCCTCGTCAGCCGTTGGAGCCACGGAATCCAAACTGGAAGTGCTCCAAACCAAGACAGCGACGTACACCAATGTGACAGTGACCACGAAGGCCAAGGGCTACATTTTCATTGTCCATGACCGCGGGATGGCGAGCCTTAAAGTCGCGGACCTGTCCCCCGAGGTCCAGCAGCAGCTTGGTTATTCTGTGGCGGGCGCGGTCA
>MTKZ01126053.1_pt1 | contig 21502 bp, 18 predicted proteins | sample 1042781 | NCBI WGS metagenome assembly MTKZ01 (sample SAMN06212207, study PRJNA360539) | anaerobic digester metagenome | biome: Wastewater treatment plant; material: sludge; isolation source: anaerobic digester fed with sludge from wastewater treatment plant | place: Denmark: WWTP Viborg ... | reverse complement strand
CTTCGGAGTCCAGAAGACATGCCTGTATCCCGCATGGTAGGCCCACTCGAGTATCTGCGAGTTCTTTTCGCCGAAGGGGGCCCGCCAGTAGGGCGAGAAATCCTTCCCCGTGACAGACCTGAACAGTTCCTCGGTTTTTTTCAGCTGGCTTTCCACCACTTCCTTCGTAACCCCGGGGAGAGTGGCGTGCTTTTCGTTGAAACTGTAGGTGGTTAGATGGGGGTGGCTGTAGGTGTGGTTCCCCACGAGATGGCCGTCGGCGACAAGCCTTCTCGCCCTTACCGGATATTTCTTGATGAATTCCCCCGTAAGGAACACCGTCGCCTTGATGCCGTTCTCTTTTAGGACCTTGAGGATGTTGCCCGCCGCGTTGTCGTTGCTGCCTCCGTCGAACGTGAGGAGCATCTCCTTATTGCCGTCCTTGGCCTGCCTGAGGTCCAGGAAAGTCGAGAGCCTGGGGCTTATCACCGGCTCGTCCCGCTTCGGGAGCAGCGCCAGAGATGGCCTGGCGAGCAGCCTTATCCTTACCGCCTTCGAATACCCGTTGTTGCCGTAGTTGTCGAAATACCGCGCCTGCAGGACGTTCTCGTCTGCTTTCAACGGGATCCGCTCGAACGACCACTCGCCGTCCTCGCTGAAGAGTGCGTCGACCCTCTCCCCGTTCAGGTAGAGGCCGACCATGGCCTCCTTCGGCGCCTTCCCCTTTACCGATATCTCGTTCTCGGACAGTTTTTCTTCTTCGGCAGGAACCGTTATCTCGACGGGCCCGGGAGCCGACCAGTCGGGAGGGGACGAGGTTTTTTTCTGAACCGCGGCCGTGACGGCGGGCTCAGCGGTTTTTTCCGCCAGCGACTCGGTCCACTTCATGTAGAAATAATAGGCGAGGCACAGCGAGACAGCGAGTGCGGGATAGAAAACCAGCCTGAATATGTAATGCTTGCCTTTCTTCTCGTAGAACTTGGCGAGCTTTTCTTTTCTTTCTTCCTTGACCGCCTTGTCCGCGCATTTCTTCGAGCAGAATATGTGGCCGCCCGATTTCAGCTGGCACTCGGGACAGATATACCTCTTGCATTCGTAGCATCTCCGTCGGGCGGTCTTGAGAGGATGGCGGAAACAGATATGCAGGTCTTTCTTATCCGCTGCCATTCCCGTGGCCCCTCAGGTCGACCTTCCATTTTCTTCCCAGGAGCTTCCAGAACACTTTCCTGTTCCTGGCCCTGAAAAGTGCCTTCCTTACCTCTGCCATCTTCTCTTCCGCGCAGGCAGCGCCTTTTTCCGTGAAATCGTTGATCCTTTCGAAGTCCGTCCAGTGAAGCTCCCCCATCGGGGGGGAAATGACGACGTCGGCGAACCTCAGCTGGAACCTCCTCGCGGTCTCGCCGAGGATCATCATCGCCCTCATCCTCGCGGAACCTCCGGTTATCCTTTCGTTCTCGAGGTCCGGGATCTCCTGCGCGACATCGACGGCTATGACGACATCCGCGCCGAGCCTGAACGCGGCTTCCACGGGGACCTGGTTGACATAACCCCCGTCTATCAGGATCCTTCCGTCGATCGGCGTCGAAGGCAGTATGCCGGCTATCGCTATGCTCGCTTTCACGGCGTCCCTGAGGCTCCCCCTGGTGATGACGACCTCCTCGCCGCTCCTGAGGTCGGCGGCGATCACCGCGAGACGGACGGGAAGGCCCTCGATCGGGACATCTGCTATCAGCGAGTCGATGTTGCCTGAGAATTTTTCCTTGGGGATGTAGCTCTCTTTCGTCGCCGTCGTGAGCGCGAAGCCCCCCATGGCTATCATTCTGCCGAGCCTCCTGAAGAACCCGGGTTTCTCCTTGGGCGGGGTGCTCAGCGCTTTGACCTTCTGGAAATAGCTCTTCTCGAACGCCGGGGAGGATACGAACTTCGCGAGAGCATCATAAGCCCTCTCGCTGCTCCCTTCGAGGCAGTAAAGGCTGCCCACGAGCGCTCCTATGCTCGTCCCCACTATCATGTCGGGCCTGACGCCTTCCCTTTCGAGAAGCGCGAGGACCCCCAGGTGCGACAGCCCCCGCGCCCCGCCGCCGCCCAGGACGAGGGCCACTTCAGGCTTGAACAGTTTCCCTAACTTCATCTGAACATTCCTCTGTTATCTGAAGGAAGACGCGCTCCAGCCCGCTGCCGGGGCTCTTCGCGACGCTCCTCAGGTCTTCCATCGTTCCTTCCGCGAGAAGCTTCCCCCTGTTGATGATGCCGATCCTGTCCGCCAGTTCTTCCGCCATGTCGAGCGAATGAGTCGAAAGGAAAAGCGCGCATCCATCCGAAGCCAGCCTCCTGAAAAGGTCCTTGACATCCCTCGAGGACTTTGGGTCCAGGCCGACCATCGGTTCATCCACGAGAAGAAGCATCGGGCGGTGAAGGAGCGAAGAAACGATGACCAGCTTCTGCTTCATGCCGTGGGAGAACCCCTCGATGAGGCGGTGCGCGGCTTCCTCTATCCTGAAGAATCGGAAATACGACCGCGCCGCTTCTTCCCAGCCCTTCAGTTCCCTTACTTCCGCTATGAACTCGAGATACTCCCACGCCGTGAGCTTCTCGTAAAGATAGGGCCGGTCCGGAATGTAGGCGATCTTCTTCCTGAAACCCATCCCGTCCAGGGACACGGTCTCGCCGTCAATCTCGACGGTTCCGCCCTCCGGTTCCAGCAATCCGGCCGCGCAGCGCAGGGTCGTGGTCTTTCCCGCGCCGTTAGGCCCCAGGAAAGCGTAGATGTCACCCGGACGAACCTCCAGGGAAAGCTCTTCGAGCGCCTTCACGCTTCCGAAGCTTTTCGACAAGCCGTTGACCTTCAGGATGCCTGCCCGCATCATTCTCCCTTCAAGCATAGAAGTATAAGACAAAGGCGGGCAGAGTGGTAGTAGAGCGGCGCGACACGCCGATATGTTAAAATTGCCAGGGAGGATCGGATTTGGCAGGAAGAGTAGCTTTGATCTGGAACCCCGCCGCCGGAAGGGCGAAGCCGGAAAAACTCGAGGAAGCCGCGGAGTTCCTCTCTTCGCGGGGCTTCGAGGCCGAACGCATGGTCACCAAGAAGCGGGGCGACGCGGAGGCGTTCGCGAAAGACGCCCTTTCCCGGGGTTTCGATTTCATAGTCGCCTCGGGAGGCGACGGGACGATCAACGAAGCCGTCCAGCCTATGGCGTTCGGGAGCGTCAAGCTGGGGATAATACCCCTGGGGACCGTAAATGTACTCGCGAAGGAGCTCGGGATCCCCGCCTCCTTCAAAAAAGCGCTCTCATGCTTCGCCGAAGGCAGGGCGAGGAGGATCTCCCTGGGAAAAGCCACCATCAAAGAAACAGGCCTCAGCAGGTATTTCCTCCTGATGGCGGGCGTGGGGTTCGACGCGGAGGTTGTCTCCGGAAACAGCGAAAACCTCAAGAGAAGGATCGGGAGGTTCTCGTACCTCGCCACCGCGGGAAAGCTTCTCATAAGCAGCAGGCCTGAGAAGCTCAGGTTCGACATAGAAGGGGAAAAAACAACCGGGTTCCACGCGGTGATCGGGAAAGCGTCCAGGTACGGCGGAAACTTCAAGGTGACGAGGAACGCCAGCCTGTTCGATCCCGACCTTCACGCCGTGATCCTCAAAAGCCCCAAGAAGATACACCTTCTCAAGCTGGCGCTGTTCTCTCTCACCGGGAACCTTCCTTTTTTCGAGGGAAGCGAGTTCAAGGTCTCCCGTTCCATCGAGGTCGAGGGCAGGGCGAAGGTCCAGCTGGACGGCGACTATTTCGGCGAAACGCCGTGCAGGCTGAAGTCGGAGGAAAACTGCCTGACGGTAATCGCATGAAGGATGGAGTCATGAATTTGCGTTGCTTGCCGTTTATCTTTTTATCGCTATTTCTCGCGGTGAACGCTCACGCTCTGGATCCTACAAAAAGCATCAAGCAGATGACCCACGAGGCGTGGACAAGGGAGAGCTCGTTACCCCAGGCTTCCGTTCAGTCGATCATCCAGACCTCGGACGGATATATCTGGCTGGGAACCCAGGAAGGCCTCGTGCGCTTCGACGGGGTCCGTTTCGTCCAGATGAATTCGGAAGATGCCGGATCGATATGGGAAGACAGGGACGGCAGCCTCTGGATAGCAAGCCCCCAGTCGGGTATCCTCAGGTACAGGGACGGGAAGACCGAGCAGTTCGGAGCCGCCCGAGGGCTCTCGTCCGGGCGTTGCAATTCACTCTGGATGAGTTCTTCCGGGGTGCTCTGGGTCGCAACGACGCAGGGCTTGAACTCTCTGCGGGACGGAAGGTTCACGTCCCTGACCAAGAAGGACGGGCTTCCGGCCGACGGTATACAATGCGTAATCGAAAGCCGCGGCGGAATAGTATGGGCCGGAACGCCGGAAGGGCTCGCCAAACTGGAGAGCGGCACTTTCAAGGTCTTCAGAAAAACGGACGGGCTCCCCTCCGACAGCATCGCATGCCTGATGGAGGGATCGGACGGGACCGTTTGGATCGGGACCTTCGGAGGAGGCCTCTGCTCATACCGAAAGGGGATATTCCGTTCATACGGAGTAAAGGACGGAATGCCCGCGGGAGACGTCCGGGCGCTGTTCGAGGATAGGAACGGCAACATCTGGATAGGGTTCGAACCCGGAGGGCTGACAAGGCTGAGGGACGGGACGGTCGAAACCTTCACTGCGAAAGACGGCCTTTCGGACAACACTGTCTGGTCGATATTCGAGGACAGGGAAGGAAGCTTGTGGGTCGGGACCTTCGGAGGAGGCCTCAACCGTTTCAAGGACACCAAATTCTCGACTTACGACATCTCTTCCGGCCTTTCCAGCAACTCCCCGTGGACGATCTACGAAAGTTCCGACAAGACGGTGTGGATAGGGACAGACGAGGGACTCGACGCATGCTCCGGGCGCAAGGTGGTTCATTACAACATGGAGAACGGTCTTCCCAACAACTCCGTCAACACCATCCTGGAGGACAGGGACGGGGCCATCTGGATTGGGACCGACGAAGGGCTTTCCAGGTTCAGGAACGGGCGTTTCACCAACTTCGGCCCGCGCGAAGGGCTGACGAACCCTGCCATCTATTCGCTCTGCGAGGACAGGGAGGGAACGATATGGATAGCCACCAACGGCGGAGGGGTCAACATACTGAAGAACGGCTCCTTCTCGTCCCTCCGGAAAAAGGACGGACTCTCGGACGACTACATCCGCGCGATCCTCGAAGACCGCCAGGGCAACATCTGGATTGGAACCAACGGCGGAGGACTTAACAGGTACCGCGACGGCGTCTTCACCCTCTTCGCAGAAAAAGAGGGGCTTTCCAATCCCTTCATCCGTACTCTTTACGAGGACCGTCAGGGCAACATCTGGATAGGAACCCGCGGCGGAGGCCTCTGCAGGCACCGCGAGGGGAAGATCGATTCCTTCAGGATGGCCGACGGGCTCCTTTCCGACGTTGTCTTCCAGGTCCTGGAAGACGGCCAGGAGAACTTGTGGATGAGCTGCAACAAGGGGATCTTCAGTGTCTCCAAGCGGAGCCTCGAGGATTTCGCCGCGAAGAAGATCTCGTCGATCCCGTGCACGTCGTTCGGCAGGGCTGACGGCATGAAAAGCGCTGAATGCACGGGCGGGACCCAGCCTGCGGGATGGAAGACCAGGGACGGCGTCCTCTGGTTTCCGACGATCCGAGGGGTGGTCTCGATAGACCCTCAGCGCATGAAGACGAACGAGGTGCCCCCGCCGACGGTCATAGAGGAAGTGAGAGTCGACGGCAGGAAGATCGACCTTTCAGGCGAAGTCGTCGCGCCTGCGGGGAGCGACAGGATAGAGTTCGAATTCACGGCGCTCAGCTTCCTGGCTCCGGAAAAGATGGTATTCAAGTATTTTCTTGACGGGCACGACAAGGACTGGATCACCCTTCCTCCCGGAAGGGAGCGGGTGGTATCTTACACGAGCATCCCGCCCGGAAGCTATGTCTTCAGAGTGAAAGCCTGCAACAACGACGGACTCTGGAACGAACAGGGATCAAGCATTCCTTTCAGGCTCGAACCCAGGTTCCGCGAAACATTGTTCTTTTACGCCCTGGTGGTAGTCGCAATGCTTGTCCTGGGAGGGCTTTTATATCACTTGATATCATCGGCGCTGGTCAACTTCCGCATCGGGAAGTCCCTAGCGAGATATCATTCCCGCCACGTCATCGAGAACCTGAGGACGACGAAAGGTTCCTCGGAGCCAGAACTTTCCACGGAAAGAAGGCGACTCACCATCATGTTCGGGGACCTGCTCGGATTTTCCCCCTTCAGCGACAAGAGCGAACCAGAGGTTGTGGACAGGGTGATCAACGAGTACCTGACGGAGATGGCAAATATCATCGAATCGCAGGGCGGAACGATTGCGCGCTTCATGGGCGACGGGATCATGGCCTTCTTCGGCGCGCCGGCCCAGATGGAGCCGCACGAGCAGGCGAAGAGGGCGGTCGAAGCGGCGGTATCCATGCAGAAAAAGATGGCGGAGCTCGAAAAGAAATGGCTCGCTTCGGGGATCGACCACACTCTGAAGCTGAGGCTCGGCATATCGCAGGATTACGCCACCGTCGGGAACATGGGATCGAAGCACCTCATGGAATACACAGCGCTCGGGTCGGCCGTCAATCTGGCGGCCCGCTTGGAGACCGGATGCACTCCCGGAAAGGTTCTAGTCAGCTTCCCTGTCTATGCGGCGACGAAAGAGATCTACCCGTACGACGAACCTGTCATGCGGGAGTTCAAGGGCTTCGCCCGCCACGTGAACGTGGCCGAACTCGATCCTTCGAAGGTCAGCTGACTTTCCTTCTCTCTTTTATACTTATCTGATAACAGACCAGGAACACCGCCGGGATAATGAAAAGGATCACCGTCCCCGGCGCTGACCAGATGAGAGTCCTGACGTAAGATATGGAGCGCGAGTGCGCAAGGCCAACGGTCAGGGCCATGATCGTCGCCCACACTATCGAGAGGAACGCCCCGCCAACGAGCGTTCCTATGAAAGGCGCGATCTTTATCGTCTCCCGCTTTCTGACCGATCCGACCACCCTGAAGATTGACCAACCGAAAATGACAAGCCCCGCAAAGACAAGCAAAATCGCGAAAGGAAGGATGCCCATCATGAGATCACCTCACGGCCCGCAGGTGAACTCGATCATCTCGCCGTCCATGTAGTGGTATATTACGACATCTCCGCCCAGGCGGGGCTTTTTGAAAGTGAACGAATAGACCCACGCCGTACCCTTCCTGGGAACGCTCTCCACCTGCGCGAGTTTCACCCCCGAAAGGTACTTGTCCGAGTAATCCAGCTTCGCCTTTTTCTCCAGGAAGGCTTTTACCTGCTCGATGGAGGAGAAGAGGGAAATCGGAGGAGTATACCCGTCATCCGACGAGAATACGCTTATGACGAAAGATAGCGATAAAATGAACACGCCGGCGATCAACAACCCTTTTTTCATTCAGCCAACTCCAGTCAGAACAGCTCCGACACCCAGAACGGCAGAGAGCCCCCGATATTGAAAAGCGCATGGACGATGACCGCGGGAACAAGGCTGCCAGTCCTCTCCCTGTAATAGCCCGCAACCAGGCCAATTAATAAAGCCGAGAAGACGATTATCAGCACAGATGAAAGAGCCATCCCCATGGTGAGAAGGAATAGATGGGCCGCACCGAAAAGAAGCGCGGAAAACATGACGGGCAGGCTCAGGAAAATTCCCGACACCCTTATCCCGCGATGGGAGAGTGGTGATAGAAAGCTCTGCAGAAGCCCCCTGTACATGATCTCCTCGCTTACGCTCGCGTAAATCCATACAAGAAGCATCATCTGAAAATAATTCATTTCTCCCGCCGGGCTCTCCACTGCTCCTCCGATGAAAATCCCCAGGAGACAGCTCAGAGTTCCCGCGAAAGCCCATAACAGTATGGACGATTTGAACCTGAAGCTTCCGATAGTGAAGCCGTAATCCCTCAGCTTGCCCTTCGAGAGTACCAGCGAGAGAAGGATAGAAACAGCCCACATCGGCGTCTGGTTCAGGAGCGCCATCGCTGTGCTGTTCTCCTTTAAATCCGGGTTTAGCGACAACCCGGCCGAGACGCAGACCATCGACGAGAACATAACCACCGCGAAGAGGAATAAGGCAGAAAGAAGTCTAATCATGTTTTTTTACCGCGCTCTCCGCGTACAAAAACATCGCGGCGGACCAGGACTGATGAGAAGCGCCCATCGGCTCGAGCTTCTGCGCCGTGAACCACTCGGAAAACCCCCAGTCGTACTTCGGGTTGCGCGAAACCTTGTTCAGCTTCGCCAGCGATAGAAGCTTCTTCCGAGCCAGCTCCTTTTTCCCCGCCGACCCGAGCGCCGCGATATAGAGGCCGCAAAGCCACGGCCAGATCCCGCCGTTGTGATAGTGCCCCGGCCTGTTGAACTCGTCGTATCTCCTGTGCCAGTCGGGGTCGCCCTTCCTGATGTAAGGAAAGAGGGCGGGCGGAAGGTCGCCTTTCAGCTCGCCTTTATCTCTCAGATTGTCGCACTCGTCCTCGACCCATTCGACGATGCGCTTCGCCCTGGTCTTCGGGGCTAGGCCCGATATTATGGCGAAGCTGTTGCCGGCGAGGTCGAACCTCTCGGAGGCCATCACCTTGAAAGCCCACTGCGCGTAATAAGGCTTGTTCTTTATCTTGAGGCCTTCATGAACGTGCCTGTGCCTGACGCCGCCTACTATGTCGAAGCGGTTAGTAAGCGACCTGAGCTTCGCCGCTTCCCTCTTTTTCCCGTATCTTTTGAGCACCTCGTAATAGATGGCGTTGACGAACAGCCCGTATCCGAGGACCCATTCCTCGTCGCGCCAGTCGGTAGTCGGAAGCTGGCCGATCATCACGCAGTCGTCCGGGCTCTGGTAGGAAAGCCACTCGAGCGCTTTCCGCGCCGGATCTTCTAGGAATTTCGGTTCTTTCGCGGCCTTCCTGTACTGACTGAGGCCGAGAAGGAAGAGCGGAGTGCAGTCGGACGCGCCGGTGTCTCCCTTGTCGTGGACGAGCGACGGCATCAACCCCTTTTCTCCCTGGTTCTTGGCTAACGTCTTCAGCACATCGCCGAGAGAGTCGATGAGACGCTCGTTCCCCGAAGCGCGCACGCCGAGCGAGCAGAGCATCAGATCCCTGGTATATGGTTCGGGATAGCCGTCGCCGGCGGTCCTCGGAAGGCCGTGACAGGGCCCTTTCCTGTTCCTCAGGAGTACGTCGAGAGCGGCATCCTTCGCCTCGGCCACGAACCTCTTCTCATCCATCCGCTAGGCCTCTCTTTTTTATTATCTCTACGAACCGCCGCGCAACGGCCCTGTATTCGAAGACCTCCACGGCCCTCTTCCTCCCCTCTTCTCCGAGCCTTTTCCTGAGCTGCTCATCCAGGATAAGGCGGTCGAGGTGCCTCGCGAGATCAGTGACATCAGCCCTGTAGTCGATCACCTTAGGAGGGTCGAAGTTGAAAACGGTCCCGGCCTGGAAGCCGTGCTCCTCTCCGACCACCATCCTTTCGACCTTTATCTCTTCGCCGACTTCCGCGAGAAGGCCGTTCTTCTCGTGGATGATCGTGTCGAGAAGCCCCATAGCCCTGATCCCGAGGACTGGTTTTCCGCACGCTCCCGCTTCCACCTGGACCATCCCGAAACCCTCTATCCGCGAAGGACCCGCGTAGATGTCGCAGGATGAAAGGAGGAACGGCATGAAGTCCCTCGATATCCTGTCGTCCGAAATGACTATCTTTTCCTTGATGCCGAGCGATTCCGCCAGTTCCATGTCCATCCTGTTCTGCTCGGTCGTCCTGGGTTGAGGCCAGACCTTCAGGACATAACGCCATTTGGGCAGGTGTCCGCCTAGTATGCCGAGGGCGCCCATGACCTCTCTCGTCCCCTTCGATGCGCCGTCCCCGCCCACGGTCAGGATCATCAGTTCGTCCTCGCCCACTCCGAGCGATTCCCTGACAGCCCTCACTCTGGGGTCATTCCTCTCAAGAGGTATGAAGCTGTCCGTGTCCAGCCCGACGGGAAGCACGTCTATGTTCCCGCCGCCCACGCCGTCCCTTTCGAACCTTTCCTTGACCCAGTTCGAAGTGACCAGGACCAGCGGAAGGGTGTTCAGGACATGCTGGTAGTTGAGAACAGCCCCGTCCGCGACGAGCCACGGAACCGGCTTCTGCTCGTGCGCTAGAGGATGGAGGACTATCTGCGGAGTGTGTCCCCAGTAGCCGACCCCGAGGACGATGTCCGGCTTGAACCACTTGTAGTTCCACCTTTTCTCGAAGGAAGATTCCAGGTGGCACGCCCGCACTTCGACGCCGATCTCCCTGAGTCCTCTTCTCAGGTGATCGCCCTGTGTCGCGAGCCCTCCCGGAGGGGGAGGATAGTCGTAAAGCAGGAGAACTTTCATCTCTATCCTTTCAGGAGATCCTTTCTTATCTTGAAACCTTCGTCACGCGGAAGGGCCCTTCCCTCCCACGACTCCCTTGAAAAACCGTAGATATCGAACAGAAGGCTTGATTTGCGGAGGAATCCCTCGTCGTCGAGGGAGATCACGAGGTCGCAGTCGTTCCTCGCGGAGGGAAGCTCCCTTCCGCCCTCGTCCGAATACCAGAAGAACCAAACCTCGCGCGACGACAGGACCCCTTCGAAAAGCATAAACGATAAAGCCTGCGAAAGCTCTTCGTGCCTGAGGTGCCTGGTGTACTCCCCGAATGGAGCATGCGTGATAACGATGTCGAAATCCCGAACCTTCAGGTTTTCGATGAACGCGTTCTTGTATTGATCGTAGGCGAGAGGTTTTTGTTCCGGCCCGTCGTCGAGGTCGGCAATCAATCCCCTGGCTCCAAGCTCCCTGCAGGCTCTGGAGAATCTGGGTGCCCGGTCCGGATCGCTTTTCCGTGTGAGGGCGAAGACGGTCTTGTCCCATCCCGAATTTACGAGCAGCGTCCCTCCGCACCAGAGCGTTTCGTCATCGGGGTGCGCTACGGCGACGAGGACTTTCTTCATTTCGCGTACTTTTCCTCCCACATCTGGGTCCCCAGGACATAGAGGCCTGTCGAAGGAAGCTCCTCGCAGGTGCAAATTTCGACGCAGACCTTCGAAAGCCACCATTCGTGGTCGCTGTCGTTCAGGAACTCGGAGAGGAAGACCGGGTAGTATTTCTTGAGGAGCACCGACAGCGGTCTCCCGCCGAGGATAAGCTTGTCGGCAAGCGACGTGAGGACCAGCGTCCTCGCCGCCCTTCCGAGAAGCCTCGCGAAAAGCTCCGCGACTTCGTGCATCTCGCCCTTTCTCACCTTCCTCGAGATCTTCTCGGGGGTCATATCCGGATGGTCCAGCTTTCCCGCGATGAACGACAATCCCGGGCCGGAAAGAAGGGTTTCGACAGTCAGCAGTTCCCCGTCAGACAGCCTGTTCTCGAGCGGATCTTTCGCGTCGAGAGGCATTATCGTCCCGCCGAACTCCGAAGAGAAGCACGATTCCGCGACGGCTATCCCCGCCCCCATCCCGGTGCCCAGGTAGATGAGGCATGTGTTGGTCTCTTCGAACCCGTTGCCCTTCTGCACGGTTATCATCTGCTCCTTCAGTGGTTCGGCGAGAAGGGCGATGAGCGCCGATTCCGTATCGTTAAGGAAGAGCTTGTGCTTTATCCCGAGCGCTTTGAAAAGAGCCTTCCGCTCGCGAGGGCCTCCCCACCTGGTCACGCTGACGATCTCCCCGTCCTTCAGGCACCTTCCCGCGAAAGAGACCGCCAGTATCCTGTCCCCGCCTTTTCCGAAATGGGCGAGCACCGTCTTATCTATCTCTTCCTCCAGCTCGTCCCATCCCCCGGGGCTGAAATTGATCACCGGCACGGGTTTCGACCAGGAACCCTCCGTCCTGTGGATGGATGAAAGCCTGGCGTAGGTCCCGCCGACATCGAGGGTAAGTATTCCGTTGAACTCTTTCACGCGCTCTCCTTCAATGTTCAAGTATATTACTAATCGACGAAAATTTTCCACAAATATGAGGACCAGGCATGGCCGCGGAATATTTAATTAAACGCGGAGATATACTCAATGAAGGAGGTTCAAGATGATATCAGAAAAAATCAATTTAGATACTGCTCCGGACTTCTCCCTCCCCGGGATAGACGAATCGGGAAATCAACTCGACTACACCCTGGAAGAGCTTCTCTTCAGGGGAAAGCTCCTTGTAATCTACTTCTACCCCAAAGATGACACTCCCGGATGCACTCTCGAAGCTTGCGACTTCCGCGACAACATCGGCGAGCTGAAGAAGATCGCAACTGTTGTCGGAGTAAGCGCGGATTCCATCGAAAGCCACAAAAAATTCCAGAAGAAATACGGCCTTCCCTTCCCGCTCCTTTCGGACCCCGACAAGAAGATAATCAAGGCCTACAAGGCTTTCGGCAAGAAGAACATGTACGGCAGGATCATCCAGGGAATAATGCGTTCCACCTTTATCGTTGGCCAACAAGGCAAGATCCTCAAACAGTGGCACAAGATTTCCGCAAAGGGACATGTTGCCGAGGTGATAGATGAGCTTAAAAAGATGAAATGAACCACAATTTCCATCAGACCCCCTCTCATCTCAAAGGGAGGTGACGAGTCTCCCTTATTTATCTGTTGTGGACAAGTGGGCATCTTGAATGCGTCAAGCCCTGCGGCACCCCTCTTCTTTGGGCGTTTATCTTGCTGACCCTACATGACTTACAGCCATTTTATCGTTGCATGCTAAAAATACTTGACAAAGGTCTTATAAAGTATTATTATTGGCAATCTAAGAGGCCGAGTGCCAAACCGGAACAGACCTCTTATATTAAAGGCAAATTCAAGCATAGGAGGATAACGATGAACGTGAAACCGCTTAACGATCGAGTTCTTATCCGCAGGATCGAAGTCAAGGAACAGGTCAAGGGAGGGATCATCATCCCCGACACCGCCAAAGAGAAACCCCTCGAAGGGAAGGTCGTGGCCACGGGCAACGGCAGGATCGACGACAGCGGCAAGCTGGTCCCGATGACGGTCAAGGCCGGCCAGAAGGTCCTCGTCGGCAAGTACGCCGGAACAGAGGTCAAGATCGACGACATCGAGCACATCATAGTCCGCGAGGATGAGATCCTCGGCATTATCGAAGAGTAAGGACGGAGGAGAAAATGGCTAAGGAGATCATCTATTCGGCAGAATCAAGACAAGCCCTGGTGACCGGCGTCAACAAGCTCGCAAACGCAGTGAAAGCGACGCTCGGCCCCAAGGGCAGGAACGTCATCATCGACAAGAAGTTCGGCTCCCCCCTCATCACTAAAGACGGCGTAACCGTCGCCAAGGAGATCGAGCTGAAGGATAAGAGGGAGAACATGGGCGCCCAGCTCGTCAAGGAAGTGGCGTCCAAGACCTCCGACGTGGCCGGCGACGGCACCACGACGGCGACTGTCCTCGCGCAGGCGATGATCCAGGAGGGCGTAAAGGCCCTCGGTACAGGCGTCAACGTCATGGACCTCAAGAAGGGCATCGACAAGGCGGTCGAGGCCGTGGTGGCGGAGATAAAGAAGGTCGCGAAACCTGTCGAAGGCAAGGCAGTCGAGCAGGTCGCCACGGTTTCCGCCAACAACGACGAGACGATCGGCTCCCTCATCGCCGAGGCGATGGAGAAGGTCGGCAAGGACGGAGTCATCACGGTCGAGGAATCGAAGACGATGGACACCGCCCTCGAAGTGGTCGAAGGAATGCAGTTCGACCGCGGATACCTTTCCCCCTATTTCGTCACCGACACCGAGAGGATGGAAGTCATCCTCGAGGATTGCCACATCCTCGCCCACGAGAAGAAGATCTCCTCGATGAAGGACCTGCTCCCCGTTCTCGAACAGGTCGCCAAGGTCGGCAAGCCGATCCTGATCATCGCCGAGGACGTCGAAGGCGAAGCCCTCGCGACCCTCGTCGTGAACAAGCTGCGCGGCACACTCCAGGTCGCGGCCGTGAAGGCCCCCGGCTTCGGCGACAGAAGGAAGAGAATGCTCGAGGACATCGCGATCCTCACAGGCGGCACCTGCATCACCGAAGACCTCGGCCTCAAGCTCGAGAACCTCGAGCTCAAGGACCTCGGCAAGGCCAAGAAGATCGTCATCGACAAGGACAACACCACCATCGTCGAAGGCAACGGCAAGCCCGAAGCGATCGAAGGCAGGGTAAAGCAGATCCGCAAGGAGATCGAAGAGACCTCGTCCGATTACGACAGGGAGAAGCTCCAGGAACGCCTCGCCAAGATCGTCGGCGGAGTCGCCGTCATCAAGGTCGGAGCGGCCACAGAGTCCGAGCTGAAAGAGAAGAAGGCCAGGGTCGAGGACGCCGTCCACGCCACGAAGGCGGCTGTCGAAGAAGGCGTAGTAGCCGGCGGCGGCATCGCCATGATCAGGGCCATCCCCAGCCTCGACGAGCTCAAGGGCTCGGACGACTTCCTCGCCGGAGTCAAGATCGTCAGGAAATCCCTCGAGGAGCCCCTAAAGCAGATCGCCAACAACGCCGGATGCGAAGGCTCCGTAGTCGTCGAACACGTCAAGAAGGAAAAGGGCAACAGCGGCTTCAACGCGAGGACCGAGAAGTACGAAGACCTCTTCAAGGCCGGCATCCTCGATCCCGCCAAGGTCGTCCGCACCGCCCTCCAGAACTCCGCCTCGGCTGCGGGCACCCTCCTCATGACTGAAGCCATGATCTTCGAGCTTCCCGAAGAGAAGAAGGACATGCCCCCGATGCCGGGCGGCGGTATGGACTATTGATCCGTTTATCACCTCATCGTGCTCAGAAAGGGCGGCTTCGGCCGCCCTTTTTTTATCCACCGCAGACCTGTTGTCAAGCAAGGGTCTTATGTGGTAGGCTGATATGGTTTTGTGATCGGGGGAACACCCTGAGGTCCACAGGGAAAGGGGATTTTGATGACGCCGGAAAAGAATTTCGCTCTCACCGAAGAAGAAAAGAACAGCCTTCTCGAAAGGTTCATCCGCTACTGCAAGGTCAACACCCGCTCCAGTGACGAATCAAGCACTTTCCCGTCAACCCCCGAGCAATGGGACCTTCTGAAGCTCCTGAAAGCGGAGCTGGATGAGATGGGACTCGAGAAAGTTGACCTCGACGGTAACGGCTACCTTTTCGCTTCCATGAAAGCAACTCCGGGATCCGAATCTGCGCCGATCATAGGGTATCTCGGCCACGTCGACACCTACCCCGGAACGAGCGGTGCGAACGTCAATCCCCAGGTCATAAGGGACTACGATGGGACAACCGTGAGGATCTCAGAGGACCCTTTTATCGAGATCACCGAGGATGATTCTCCCGTGCTTCCGAAGCTCAAGGGGCACACGCTTATCACAACGGACGGAAAGACCCTCCTGGGCGGGGACGACAAAGCAGGAATCGCGGCCATAATGGAAATGATCGATTTCTTCAGGAGAAACCCCGAAATCCCCCACGGTCCCGTAAAGATCGGATTCACGCCCGACGAGGAGACAGGCAGGGGCACTCAACATTTCGATGTCGCCAAGTTCGGAGCGAAAGCCGCCTACACGGTTGACGGCTCCCTTCTGGGCGAGATAGAAACCGAGACCTTCTGCGGAGATTCGGCGGTGGTGACCGTCACCGGCTACGATATCCACCCCGGCCTTGCGAAAGGAAAGATGAAAAGCGCGGTGAGAGCCGCTGCCGATTTCATAAGCCGTCTTCCCGGGGACAAGCTTCCCGAGACGACGGAGAAGAGGGAATCTTACCTCCATCCGATCGCTTTCGGAGGCGAGGTCGGCCAGGTCCAGGTCAAGTTCATCATCCGCGGATTCAGCGTGAGCGACCTTCTCGAAAGGGAGGGAGACATCAAACGCGCCGCGGCCGATACCGAAAAGGACTGGCCGGGCGTGAAGTTCGATGTCGAGATCATCAAGGGGTACCGCAACATGAAGGAGGTCCTCGACACCTATCCGAAGATCGTCAATCTCGCGAAGGAAGCCGTCAAGAAAGCCGGGCTGGAACCGTTCGAGGGATCGATCAGGGGCGGCACGGACGGCTCCCAGCTCTCTTTCATGGGGCTCCCGACGCCCAACGTCTTCAACGGATCCTTATGCTTTCATGGAGTTAAGGAGCATATCAGCCTGGAATGGCTGGCAAAATCCTGCGAGACCATAAGGCACTTGACCAGGCTCTGGGCGGACCAGAAAGACATCAGATAACCCCCCATATTGGGCCGTGAACAGCGGTCCGGCCCTACATCTCGCCCCATTGCCAAAGCCCTTCAAAGGCTATATATTGTCTCATTCGGCGGTGAAGAATGCAGACAGTAGAGCTAAAGAGCAACTTAACGATCTCCGGGATAAGAGTCCCCTATACAGTTAGAAGGAATCCTCGCGCGCGCCGTCTCTGGATACGGGTAGAGGACGAAGAAGGCCTCGTGGTCATTCTCCCGAAAGGAAGGAAGACCGGCATAGTCCCTAAGATAATCAGGGAACACAAGGAGTGGGTCCTCAGGGCCATNNGGCGACAAATTGAGCGTGACCATGCCGGAGAATTCCGAGAAAAGCCTCCGGGAAGTCCTCTCGGACTGGATGAAGGAGCGGGCGCTGCTTATCTTTTCCAGGCGCGTCGAATATTTCTGCGCGAAAATCGGCCTCCGCTACGGGACTATCCAGGTCAGGAATCAGAAGACCCGCTGGGGGTCGTGCAGTTCGAAGGGGAACCTCTCTTTCAACTGGCGGCTTCTGCTCGCCCCGCCGGACGTCCTCGATTACCTGGTGATACATGAAGTGTCACACCTTAAGTATCCCGACCATTCCCACCGCTTCTGGAGCCTGGTGAAAAGCCTCTGCCCGGGGTTCAGGCGGCACCAGCTCTGGCTAAAAGAGAACGGCCTGTCCCTCAGGACCTGACAGCCGGAAGGAGAAGATTTGCGGTGATCGGAGCTTCTCCGGAAGGAATGGTCAAAGTTTACGAAAGATCCCGTAAAAACCTCAAGGCTGCAAAAACAAAGCTCGGCAGGCCCATGACCTGCGCCGAAAAGATCATCTTCGGCCACCTAGCCGATACCGATTCGCTCGATTCCGGCGCTCTCCGCCTCCTGCCCGACAGGGTCGCTCTCCAGGACGCTACGGGCCAGATGGCGCTCCTGCAATTAATCCTTACGGGGATCAAGAAGACTGCAGTTCCTGCCGCGATCCACTGCGACCACCTTATAACAGCCTGCTCAGGCGAGGAGCAGGACCTTTTCAGGGCCCTGAAGGAGAACCGGGAGGTCTATGATTTTCTCCACTCCGCCTCGGGAAAATTCGGACTGGACTTCTGGAAGCCGGGTTCCGGGATAATTCACCAGGTCACTCTCGAAAATTACGCCTTCCCGGGCGGGATGATGATCGGGACAGACAGCCACAGCTCCAACGCGGGAGGTCTCGCGATGTTAGCGCCCGGCGCCGGAGGAGCGGAAGCCGCTGAAGTGATGGCGGGTCTGCCTTTCGAGCTGCCCCGCCCCGAACTGATCGGAGTCCGTCTGACAGGAGCCCTTACCGGCTGGACCAGGCCTAAGGACGTCATCCTGAAACTGTTGGACATCTTGGAGACGGACGGCGGCAACAACCTGCTCGTCGAATATTTCGGCGAAGGGGCGTCCACGATATCCTGCACCGGAAAAGCATCCATAGCCAACATGGGCGCCGAGCTTGGCGCCACGGCTTCGATCTTTCCCTTCGACAGCGGGATGGCGGATTACCTTGCAGCGACAGGCAGAAAAACGATAGCGGACCTGGCGAAAGAAAACATGGACCTGATCACAGCAGATAAAGAGACCGTTCTCGACCCGGAGAAATATTTCAAGCGGGTCATAGAGATCGACCTCTCGTCTCTTGTTCCCCAAATTGCAGGTCCCGGCTCGCCTGACTTTTCGCGCCATGTATCGGAAATGAAGGAGTTCATATCGAGAGAAGGCTATCCCTCGGAACTGAGCGCGGCGCTGATCGGGTCCTGCGCCGACTCTTCGTATGAAGACCTCGCTGGGGCCGCGGAGATCCTTCGACGCGCTTTGTCGAGGGGCCTGAAGCTCAAAGCCCCCCTCTTCATTTCCCCGGGTTCCCAAAGAACTAGGAAGGCCCTGGAGAGAGACGGAATAATGGAGATATTCCTCTCGTCAGGCGCCAGGATATTGTCATGCAGCTGCGGGCCGTGCATCGGGAACTGGCAGCGCCCCGATGGCGAGAAAAACAAGCCCAACGCGATAATCACGTCCTACAACAGGAATTTTCCCGGCAGGAACGACGGCAGTGAGAAAACCCACTCGTTCCTGGCAAGCCCGGAGATCTGCGTAGCGTACGCTCTCGCGGGCAGGATGGACCTCGATCCGACCGCTCAAGGGATGATGACGGAGAGCGGAACGGAACTGTTCCTGAACCCGCCGGAAAAGGCTGACAAACTCCCGCCGGAAGGCTTTCCGGAGGCGGAAGACCTCATGGAGGAACCGCCGGAGGACGGATCGCTGGTCGAGATCATCCTCGATCCAGGTAGCGAGAGGCTCAGCCTGCTGGAGCCTTTCGAACCGCCGGACTGCGAAGATCTCGTCGCCATGCCAGTCCTCATGAAGGTCCGGGGAAAATGCACGACCGACCATATCTCGCCGGCAGGCGTCTGGCTGAAGTACCGCGGCCACCTCGATAAGATCTCGGACAACATGCTCCTCGGAGCGTTGAGCGCCTTCACCGGAAAGAAGGGCGAAACATTCGACATCCTCGCCGGGAGCAGGTCCACGCCGGCGGATGCCGCGAGGCATTATAAAAAGAACGGGATCAGGTGGGTCATCGTGGGAGACTGGAATTACGGGGAAGGGTCGAGCAGGGAGCACGCCGCCATGTCCCCGCGCCGCCTCGGAGCCGCGGCTGTTATCGCAAGGTCGTTCGCCAGGATCCACGAGACCAACCTCAAGAGACAGGGGCTCCTTCCCCTCACCATCTCGGACCCTCTGGATTACGAAAAGGTCCGGGAAAAGGACAGGATAACGATCTCCGGTCTCGCCGGATTAAGCCCCGGCGGCATGTTGAAGGCGGTCCTCAGGCATGAAGACGGCACTGAAGATGAGATCGGTCTGCGCCATACGATGAGCGCAGGGGAGATCGGTAGGTTCAGGATGGGGGGCTCTCTGCGCCGGATCTGACGGCAGGACGTAAAAAGCGAAACAAATTCCCCGTCCGGACTGTATAATGTTTTTTATAACAGGGAGGCTGATAATGAAAAATTTCCTTTGGTTGATCTTGGTCCTGGTTTTCGCCGCGGCTTACGCCCAAGCTCCGAAAAGCTCCGATGCCGCTTCGAAAGCCTCATTCGAGAACGAAGACAAATACCTTTGGCTCGAGGACGTCACGGGGGAAAAGGCCCTCACGTGGGTGAAAGAGCGCAACGCCGCGACGGCGGCGGAACTCGAATCCTCGCCTGAATTCAAGACGCTCGAAGGAGATCTTCTCAAGATCTTGGACTCGAAAGAACGGATCCCCATGATCGGGAAGAACGGCCCCTACTACTACAACTACTGGAAGGACGACAAGAACCCTCGCGGGATCTGGCGCAGGACGACCCTCGTGGAATACAGGAAGAAGGATATCAAGTGGGAGACCATTCTCGATGTCGACGCCCTCGGCAAGGCGGAAGGGGTCAACTGGGTTTGGCACGGGGCGCAGATCCTGAGGCCCCAGTATAAGCGGGCGCTCATAAGCCTTTCCCGCGGAGGTTCCGATGCCGACGTGGTCCGCGAGTTCGACATGGAGAAGAGGGAATTCATCAAGGACGGCTTCCGGATCCCCGAAGCCAAGGGAGAAATGTCCTGGATCGACGAGAATTCGGTCTACGTCGCCACCGATTTCGGCCCCGGATCGATGACCGATTCCGGATACCCGAGGATCGTCAAGCTGTGGAAGCGCGGGACTCCCCTGGAAAAGGCGGAGACCGTTTACGAAGGCAAAAAGGAGGAGATGGCCGTCGGAGCATACTACGACGACACGGAAGGCTTCGAAAGGCACGTCGTCTACAGGCGGATCTCCTTCTATTCAGGCGATTATTTCCTAAGGAAGAAAGACGGAAAGCTTGCAAGGATAGAGGTGCCCGAGGACGCCGAACCGTCCGGACACAGGGAATGGATGCTGATCTCGCTCCGCACGCCCTGGACGGTGGGTGGAAAGACCTATCCCGAAGGAGCGCTCCTCGCGATCAAATTCGACGACTTCATGGCCGGAAAGCGCGATCTTAAAGTGCTCTTCGAGCCCACACCCACGACATCGCTGGCCTCCTACGACTGGACCATGAACCACCTCGTCCTCAACATCCTCGACGACGTGAAGAACAGGCTCTACATCCTCACTCCGGGAAGCGGCGAATGGAAGAAGGAGCCGATGCCCGGCGGCCCCGGCTTCGCGAAGATCTCCCTCTGGGGCGTGGACGAGCAGGAATCCGACGAATTCTTCATGACGGTGATGGATTTCCTCACCCCCACTTCCCTCTTTTACGGGACGATAAGCGGGACGCCGGAAAAGCTGAAACAGTCGCCGTCTTTCTTCGACGCCTCAGGCCTCGAGATAAGCCAGCACTTCGCGAAGTCTAAGGACGGGACACGCATCCCCTACTTCCAGGTCTCTCCCAAGGGCATGACGCTCGACGGGGCGCACAAGACCCTGCTGACCGGATACGGCGGCTTCGAGATCTCGGAGACGCCCTATTACAGCGGAGGAGTCGGCCGGGGATGGCTCGGCGGCGGCAACGTCTATGTCGTCGCGAACATCCGCGGCGGCGGCGAATACGGCCCCAAGTGGCACCAGGCCGCGCTCAAGGAGAACAGGAACCGCTGCTACGAGGATTTCGCGGCGGTAGCTAAAGACCTCATCGAAAGAAAAGTGACCTCTCCCAAATTCCTCGGCATAGAGGGAGGCTCCAACGGCGGCCTTCTCGTCGGCAACATGCTCACCCAGTACCCCGAGCTCTTCGGCGCTATCGTCTGCCAGGTGCCCCTCCTCGACATGAAACGCTACTCCCGCCTGCTCGCGGGCGCTTCGTGGATGGCCGAGTACGGCGATCCCGACAAGCCCGAGGAATGGAAGTTCATCCAGACCTTCTCCCCGTATCACAACGTCAGGAAGGACGCCAAGTACCCGCCGACGATCTTCATGACCTCGACCCGTGACGACAGGGTCCACCCCGGCCACGCGCGCAAGATGACCGCGAAGATGCTCGACATGGGCTTTGATGTCCGCTACTTCGAGAACATCGAGGGCGGCCACGGCGGCGCGGCCGACAACAAGCAGGCAGCCCACATGTGGGCCCTTTGCTACACCTTCCTTTCCCAAAAGCTGGGTGGAGGGGAGAAGTAAGAGAAAAAGGATTCAAGCTAAAAGGACTCAAACTGCCGTTGGCAGGGGCAAAAAGGAACGCCCCCGACAACGGCAAGCCTTCACGAGCGAAGGGGTCTGAC
>MTKZ01015372.1_pt1 | contig 21519 bp, 18 predicted proteins | sample 1042781 | NCBI WGS metagenome assembly MTKZ01 (sample SAMN06212207, study PRJNA360539) | anaerobic digester metagenome | biome: Wastewater treatment plant; material: sludge; isolation source: anaerobic digester fed with sludge from wastewater treatment plant | place: Denmark: WWTP Viborg ... | reverse complement strand
ACCCGGATGAATTAATATATTTCGATTAAATGCTACCTTAATTATCCGAATGAATATGTTCCTCAGGTGGATGGTGCGTAATGATGACAGGGGTGTTGATTTCGGATTGTGGCAGTCCATTTCACCTTCCGTGCTTTCGTGTCCGCTGGATGTGCATTCAGGCAATGTGGCCCGGAAACTGGGTCTGCTTTCGCGAAGGCAGAGTGATGCGAAGGCTGTAGCTGAGCTTGACGCCAGGCTGCGTGAGATGGATCCGGCTGACCCGGTGAAATATGACTACGCGCTTTTCGGGCTGGGGGTGTTTGAGCATTTCTGAATGGGGACTTAAGGTAACTGTCATTTCCATGGCAGCAGCCGGGCGATTAATTGACGAATAATCTGGTATGACAAACAAATATTTCAGATTCAAGCAGTTCACGGTGCGACAGGAGCATGCGTCATTCGGGGTTACAACCGACAGCGTGTTACTGGGAGCCTGGGCGCGAATTGAGGATGCCGGCATCATACTGGATATCGGCACAGGTACAGGACTTCTGGCGCTGATGGCGGCACAGCGGTCCGCAGCACGGATAGTGGCTATTGAACCTGACCGCAACTCGTTTTTGCAGGCCGGACTCAACTTTTCCGCCAGCCCCTGGCATGACAGGCTGAACCTTTATCATACCACCCTGCAGGACTACCGACCGGAACCGGTCATGCTTTTTGATGCGATCATAACCAATCCTCCCTATTTTGTTGATTCCCTCCCGAATCCCGTTAAGGGGAAGGCCCTGGCCAGACATACAATAAGCATGAGCCATGCTGTTCTGGCGGAAGTCACAGTCCGGTTGCTATCGCCGGGTGGCAAACTGCATCTCGTTCTGCCGGCTGACAGGGCGGAGAAGTTTCTCTCCCTCTCGGTGACCTATGGTCTGTTTTGCAGCAGGCGTTTGCTTGTGAAACCCACACCTGCACAGCCTCCCTCAAGGGTCCTTATGACTCTCGGCCGGGAGGCCGTTCCCGTCACCGAGGAGGAATTGGTCATTGAAAAAGGAGGGAGACATGTTTACTCTGACGAGTATGTCTCCCTCACAAAAGATTTTTATCTGAAATTCTGATCTCTACTTTATCATCTGGTCAACCGGCAGCCCGTACTCCTCTTCCATCTTTATGCCGTTGGCTTCAAGCTCATCGAGGATGGGATTATAGAGTTCAGGAAGTATCGGCCTGTAAACGCCGTGCAGGTTGATTTTCCCGGTAAGGATCATCTTGACTGCCATTGCTGCCGGCAGTGCCACTGTACGTGCAATTGAAGTGTTGGTTGCCGGGGTGCCGAAGTCGAGCATTCTTGAGCTGATGACCTCGCTCTTGCCGTCATGGTATGTTGCAAGGAACAGGTGCTGCATCACAACCATGTCACGCTCATTGTCGTTCAGCCACATCTTCTCTATCATCAGGTCAGAGGTGATCTCGTATGGTGAGGTCACAGCATAACCCATATCAGTGTTGTCGAACAGCCCCAGCCACTCGAATGATTCAAGTGCCTTATCGGTCGGATTGAGACCCGGTTTCGCCTTAAGTTCCTTTCTGATATCTTTACCTGGAACACCTGCCTTCTCAGCAACAAACTGCCTGAAGGTCATTCCGGTGTAATCCTTGTCGCCGTCGTCAACCAGCCCAATTGCCTTCATCAGGTCAAGCGTCTCGCACCATGCCTTGAAGCGGTATGTTCCGCGGTACATTGTCTGAAGACCTTTGAGACCGTAAATGTCTGCGTAGCTCACTGAGTCACGGTTGGGGTAAACCTCCATTTCGCCCACTCCCGGGAAAAAGTGAGTGAAACGTGCCTTGAACAGGTTTATCGGTTCGATAGTGACAATTTTACCGTGTTTCAGGTATGTGGCACCGTTGCGGCTGGCAAGCACCACCCCCTTCGGGCTCCATGAAAATTTGTAACCCAGCGGGTTATTTGCATCTTCGGGGGCAGGAAGGGCTCCGCAAAGCGAATAGAACTCCTCTATCTTCCCGCCTTTCTGCCTTACCTTGTCAATGATACGCATCGCCGACATATGATCAATGCCCGGATCGAGCCCGACTTCATTGAGGAAGATGACGCCTGCCTTCACTGCATCATCATGCAGTGCCTGCATTGCAGGTGAAACATATGATGTTGTAACGAGAGGCTTCCTGAATTTGAGGCAGAGCTTCGCCACATCTACATGGAACCTGTAGGGCAGAAGGCTTACCGTAAGATCACTGTCCCTGACCATGCCGGCGAGGGTCTCCATGTCTTCCATTACCCATGCAACCGCCTTGCCGTTCTTATGTCCGCCAAGCAGTTTGTCAGCTTTCTCTACAGTTCTTGTGGCAATGATAACCTCGAAACCTTCCCCAAGCAGGTACTCAACCATTGGTTTTGATACCAGACCGGCACCGAGAATAAGTACTTTTTTCATATGCTTTATTTTTTTCTGAAATTGGTTTTCGGAATCCCGCAGGTTCACTCTTGTGGGCCTGCATGACAAATGTAGGCAAACTCTTCCGGACTATTTATGATAAAAGTTATGCTTAAGTTGCCGGAGATTTTTAATTTTGTTTCACGCTGTTGCGCGAGGGTAATAAACCGTAAATGTCTCAGATGCAGAAATATGTCGAAACACCGCTGATGAAGCAGTATTACACCGTCAAGGCAAAGCACCCTGACGCGATACTTCTTTTCAGGGTAGGCGACTTTTACGAGACCTTCGGCGAGGATGCAATCCGGGCATCGGAAATACTGGGCATAACGCTGACGAAACGGGCAAACGGCTCAGCCAGCTCGGTGGAACTTGCCGGATTCCCGTTTCACGCACTTGACACATACCTTCCAAGGCTTGTCAGGGCCGGCCAGAGGGTGGCAATCTGTGAGCAGCTCGAAGACCCGAAGCTTACAAAGAAGATTGTCAAACGGGGCATCACTGAACTTATCACCCCGGGAGTCTCATTCAGTGACAACGTTCTGAATCACAAGGAGAATAACTTCCTGGCCGCCGTTCATATAGAAAAGCAGTCGGTAGGAGTTGCGCTGCTCGACGTATCAACAGGGGAGTTTTTTGTCTCCGAGGGCGACACGCCCCATGTGGAACAGATTCTCAATAATTTCCAGCCCAAGGAGGTGCTCTTCGAGAAGCGGAAAACAGAGCTTTTCCATGAGAGGTTTGGCAGCCGGTTTTACACCTACAGGCTTGACGATTGGATTTTCACTCCCGATACGGCAAACGACAGGCTGCTGAAGCAGTTCGGAACAACATCGCTGAAGGGCTTCGGGGTTCAGGGGATGACAAGCGGCATCATCGCCGCAGGCGCCATCCTCTGGTACCTTGACATGACCAGGCATGAGAACCTCGGTCACATCAACCGCCTCGCGCGCATTGAGGAGGAGAAATACGTATGGCTTGACAGGTTCACCGTCCGCAACCTCGAGCTGTTCCATTCGCCCTACGAGGGCGCAAAGACGCTGATAGAGGTTCTTGACCGGACGCTTTCGCCCATGGGCGGAAGGATGATGAAGAGATGGCTCTCACTTCCGCTGAAGGATATAGCTGTGCTTAATACCAGGCTTGATATCGTGGAATACCTGATTGCACAACCGGAGGTCAGGGAGGAAATGGAGGGACTCATCCGCGAAGTGGGTGATCTTGAGCGGCTCCTGAGCAAGGTGGCTGTTGGCAGGGTTACCCCGCGTGAGGTGGCGCAGATCAGGCGTGCACTGACAGCTGTCGGTGAGCTGAAGAGGCTCTGTTCCGCCACGGAGTTCCAGCCGCTGGTCTCAATGGCATCCGGTTTCGATCCATGCCCTGAACTGGCAGACACCATCGGTCGGACGTTGGCTCCCGATCCGCCGGCTGCGGTCAGTAAGGGCCATGTAATCGCCGAAGGCATTTCACAGGAGCTGGATGACCTTCGTAAAATTTTCTACGGAGGGAAGGATTACCTGAACGACCTGCAGCAGAGGGAGGGCCTTCGGACGGGAATCAACTCGCTCAAAATCAGCTACAATAACGTTTTTGGCTACTATATAGAAGTACGAAATGCCCACAAGGATAAGGTTCCTGCTGATTGGATACGCAAGCAGACGCTGGTGAGTGCTGAAAGATACATCACTGAAGAGCTTAAGGAGTATGAGGAGAAGATCCTCGGGGCAGGGGAGAAGATACTGGGGCTGGAGACCTCGCTGTTCAATGACCTGGTGGTTTCAATAGGGCCCTTCATAAATCTCATGCAGGCTGATGCGGCAGCGGTAGGGAGGCTCGACTGTCTCCGGTCATTTGCTGTGATCTCCGATGAGTACGGATATGCCAGACCGGTGCTGGACGACAGTTATGTTCTGGACATCAGGGACGGTCGTCACCCGGTTATTGAACGTCAGCTGCCTCCTGATGATCCGTATGTTCCGAATGACGTATGGCTTGACAACGAAGAACAGCAGGTGATAATACTGACCGGTCCGAATATGTCGGGTAAGTCTGCCCTGTTGCGGCAGACGGCATTGATTGTGATAATGGCGCAGGCCGGCTGCTTCGTACCGGCAAAAGAGGCCCGGATAGGCATCATTGACAAGATATTCACGAGGGTGGGCGCATCCGATAACCTGTCACTGGGTGAATCGACGTTCATGGTAGAGATGAACGAGGCTGCCAGCATCCTCAATAATCTATCAGACAGGAGCCTGGTGCTGCTGGACGAGATAGGAAGGGGCACCAGCACATACGACGGCATCTCCATTGCCTGGGCCATGGTGGAGTATATCCATGAGTGCAGGCACAAGGCCAAGACTCTCTTCGCCACCCATTATCATGAACTGAATGAAATGGAGAGCACCTTTAAGAGGGTGAGGAATTTCAATGTCTCAATCCGGGAGCTCGACAACAGGGTGATTTTCCTTCGTAAGCTCAAGAGGGGAGGGAGTGAGCACAGTTTCGGGATACATGTGGCGCGGATGGCCGGTATGCCGAAGAGTGTTGTGGGCAGGGCTGATGAGATACTGAAGATGCTTGAAGAGGGCAGGGGCGGAACGAACCTCGGCAAACCGGTTGAGGAAATTGCCACGCACCGGGAGGGGTACCAGCTCAGCTTCTACCAGCTTGATGACCCGGTGCTTAAACAGATCCGTGATGAGCTGATAGGGCTTGACCTTGACAACCTAACCCCGATGGAGGCGCTTAATAAACTCTATAACATCCGGAAATTGTTGAAATGATGATGTAACGACGGGTCTGAGACCCGTCGCTACGTTGATGGATGCACATTACCGTTATGGGTGGGGGTGTCCACGTATGCACATAACCATATGGGGATTGTTGTACCCATATGCGGAAATCGTTGTCCGGATATGGTAGCGACAGGTCTCAGACCTGTCGGACCACATATAATCACAAATCGTGTTTGTTGTGTTTGTTTCCCCAATTATTCGGATTTTGTATTATATAATTGCGGGTTTTTTCCAAATCTTCATGGCTGTTGATTAATCTTTCATAATAATCGGTTTGCCAGACCTTCATATCCGGTGTTTTCATTGCTTTAGCTATTCGCCGTGAGGAGAAGGATTTCAATGCCCGGATAAACTCTGGCAGTCCATGATGCTTCTTTTCGTCGATTGGATTTTCAATTATGATTATTCCATGTACATGATCAGGCATGACAACAAAAGCATCCAGCCTGATATTTTCATAATGATCAGGAAGGTCCTTCCAGCAATCTGCCACAATCTTCCCGGCTTCATTAAGGACCATCACCTTTGACAGTACATTGTTCCCCGGATCAAAGGACGGCATGATTTTACCAAACAGGTGCTCCCTGTTATCAGTACATATGGTGAAATAGTATGAACCAGGCAGTGAATAGTCAAATCCTTTCCTGCGGATGGATTCCCTTCTGTAGCGATTAATAAATAGAGAGGTCATATTAACAGCAGCAAGAGATATGCAATTTACAAATACCCTTGTAATTTTGAAAAAAGTATTATTTTTGCAATCACAATTGCGGGAATAGCTCAGTTGGTAGAGCACGACCTTGCCAAGGTCGGGGCCGCGAGTTCGAGTCTCGTTTCCCGCTCAGAAAACAGGAAGTCAAAAGCTTCCTTTTTTTATTTCAGGTCAGTCAACCTCTGGTTTTTATTGTAATTCCCGAATATTAATCTAATTTCTGACGTTTAGTCATTGTGATGACTTTTGGCCTAGTCCGTTGGTCAATTAAATGACTTTTAATAACTTTGAAAATAAAATATGTATACCAGAACTCTTGAGCATAAAATCAGGGCCAGATTAAATAGCGGAAAGGCCATAGTGCTTGTTGGAGCCAGGCAGGTTGGCAAAACGACGCTCATAAAAGGAATCCTGGAAGAACAAGATTTCTTGTTTCTGGATGCAGATGATCCAACAATCAGGAACTTATTGTCAAATCCGAATACAGAACAGATAAGGACTATCCTTGGTGATCACAGAATTGTTTTTGTGGATGAAGCTCAGAAGATTCCCGGAATCGGGACGACACTTAAAATAATTACTGACCAATTCAGGAATGTTCAGCTTCTTGTTAGCGGGTCATCGTCTTTCGATTTGGAAAATTTGCTGAACGAACCACTTACTATCAGAAAATGGGAATATGAGATGTTCCCGATAACGTGGGAAGAGTACGAGGACAAACTTGGATTTGTTAAATCAGAACAGCAACTGGAGAACAGGTTACTTTATGGATTTTATCCTGAAGTCATAAATAACCAGGGTAATGAGAAAGAAATCCTTAAGGATTTGGTTAATAGCTACCTATTTCGGGATATCCTTGCTTTTTCTGGCATCAGGAGACCTGAAGTACTTGAAAAATTGATTCAGGCTCTGGCCCTTCAAATTGGCAGTGAAGTCAATTATAATGAGTTGTCGCGTGCAGTTGGAATCAATAAATTGACTGTGCAGAATTACCTGGAATTACTGGAGAAGGGTTACATAGTGTTCAGACTTAACAGTTTTAGCAGAAATCTGAGGAATGAAATCAAAAATAACCGTAAAATTTTCTTCTACGATAATGGAATCAGAAATATGGTTATCGGAAATTTTAATTCACTCGAATTAAGAACAGATAAAGGAGCTCTATGGGAAAACTTCCTGGTTTCGGAAAGAATGAAACAGAATAAATATAAGGATACTTTTGCCAGAATGTATTTCTGGCGGACAAAGCACCAGCATGAGATTGATTTTGTGGAAGAAAGGGATGGGAAAATATATGGTTATGAACTCAAATGGAAAAGCACCAAATCAACCTTCCCGCTTAAATTTTCTGGTACATACAATGCGGAAACACTCCTGGTTAACAGGTCAAATTTCCGGGATTTCGTCAAAATATGAAAACAGTAAGCATCTGAACTCTAAAGTTGAGTCATTATTAGCAACCAGAGAACTTATTTTACCGGGCCCCACTCAATGAGAATCCCATCCCTGAAATAGAGATATGATTTTGAATAGATCCATTCTTCGTCAACGCTGCTGTCTACGTACATGCGGTTGATCTGTTTGGGTTTGCCCCAGCTGTCGCGCGCCATATCCGAGGTTATTCCCTTCCAGACCTTATGCTGGTAAAGCCTTAAACCAAGGTCTGCCCCGTACTTTTCAGACAGCGCCTGGTAACGCTCGGTGGGTATCTGCCTTGCCTGAACGTCAGCAACCGGCTGTACGGGTGCAGCTTCCAGTACCGGCTGTACTGCGGGCTGAGTGGTTGTAACCACCGGCAATGCCGCTGTAAGCCTGTCAGACTTGACATAACCCTCAACATCACCCAGACGGATAAAGGTAAATACGGTATCTGCACTGATCGCCTCAACAACAGTCCCGTCAGGTATTATCTGTATTACCGAAGTGAGGTCATCCTTGTCGGCAAACAGTCTTACGGCTCCTTTTGTAGCCAGTTTCTGAAGATCCTGTGCCGTCAGCGAGAGGCCGGCAAACATCACGAACACAAAAAGTATTGCCTTTTTCATTTTCAGATATTTAATATATCAATGCTCAAAAACCGTACCACCGTTATAATAAAGACGATCCCTGACTGGCCGGAGCAGTACGTCTCTGTTCTTCAGCCGTGATCCCCGACTTGCCGGAGCAGCATGTCTCTGTTCTTCAGTCGTTATCCCCGGCCGGCCGGTTTTATTTTTTTCTGATTATCATCAACCCGTCCCTGAGGGGGAGAACGATTTTTTCAACCCGGTAGTCACTGTAGACCTTCTCATTGAACATCACAACTCCTTTTGTTTGCGGGTCTTTCAACGCCTCCTCACCTTCGATCTTGCCTCCCCATAGAACGTTGTCTGCAATTATGAATCCACCCTTTCGAACCTTGTCGAAGACGATGTCATAATATTCACAGTACTCCCTTTTGTCACCATCAATAAAAACAAGATCAAAGATATAATCCAATGCGGGGATGACATCCTGTGCCCTTCCTGTGTGAAGGGTCACCCTGTCGGCCACACCTGCCAGGGCGAAGTAGTGGGTGCTCATCTCATTGAGCTCGTCATTCATCTCGATTGTGTGCAGTTGTCCTCCGCTCTTCAGTCCGCGTGCCAGGCAAATTGCCGAATAGCCGGTATAGGTACCTATCTCGAGGATTCTTGTTGGGTGCATCATGTACGAGAGCATCTCCAGAAACTTGCCCTGGATATGTCCTGAGACCATGTTCGGGTTGACCACGTACAGATGTGTCTGGCGGTAGAGCTCCTCCAGAACCTTGTCTTCGGGGGTGCTGTGTTCCCTGATGTATTTGTCAAGTTCTTTCTCCATTCTGCCTGTATATTAATGTTGAAAGTGATGATCTGTCAAAGATGGCCGCCGCTGTCTCCATGAGCTGGCCGGCGGTCACTGCGTCAATCTTCCTGAATGTCTCATCCATAGAGTCTATCTTGTCAAAGATCAGCAGGCTCTTGCCGAGGCTGAGCATCAGGCTCTCGTGGTTCTCGTAAGCCCTTGCCAGGTAGCCTTTTATCTGGCTTTTAGCCCGTGTGAGCTGAAGTGTGCCCAGCGGCTGGTGTCTGAGCCTGTCGAGCTCGTTGTGAATGAGAGCAATGCTCTTCCCCAGGTTTCGGCTGTCGGTGCCGAAATAGATTGTCACCAGGCCGGTGTCTGTATAAGGGTTATAGACTGATTCAACATTGTAAGCATACCCGCGTTTTTCGCGAAGCGAGAGATTCAGGCGTGAGTTCATCCCCTGGCCGCCCAGGATGTTATTGAGCATGAACAGGCCCATCCTGCGTTTGTCATGCAGGTCGTATGCAATGTTGCCTATGATGCAGTGGTTCTGCCATGTGTCGGTTTTCTTTTCGGTGCTGACGGGTTTGTACCTGTATTCTGACCGTCTTCTGCGGGTGTCGTTACCTGCTGGCACATGTCCGAAGTGCTTTTCGAAGAGTGTGATGATCTTTTTCGGAGAGATGGCTCCCACAGAGCAGAAGACCATCTGGGAGGTTGAGTAGTTCCGGGTGATAAAACCGCGGATGGTGTCAGCCGAGATGCCTCTGACAGTTGCCGGCATACCAAGAATGCTCCTTCCTATCGGCTGGTCCGGGAAGACCATCTCCTCGAACTCGTCGAAGATATATTCAGCGGGATTGTCGAGGTAAGAGTTGATCTCTTCTATGACCACCTCTTTTTCCTTTTCCAGCTCGGAGGGAGGAAAAGTGGATGAGAAGAGGAGGTCAGATATCAGTTCAACAGCCCTGGTGTAATGTTCCTTCAGGAAGGAGGCGTGAATGGCTGTTTCCTCCTTGGTTGTATAGGCGTTGAGCTCACCGCCCACGTCCTCGAGGCGACTGAGAATATGGTATGATTTTCTGTGGGTTGTCCCCTTGAAGAGCATATGTTCGATGAAGTGGGCTACGCCATGTTCTTCAGGGAGCTCATCGCGTGAGCCGGCGTTGATAATGATGCCGCAGTGTGCCACGGCGCTTGCCGTAGGCATGTGTACCAGCCTGATGCCGTTGGGAAGGGTGTGGAGTGTCAGATCCATTTTTATCGAAAGAATTGACAAAGATAAGAATGAATTAAGGATTCGGAACTGAGGAGGGGCTGTTCCTCAGGGGGTGCTGCAGTTGACCTTCTGATAAAGTGATCAGGGGTGTTGCATGAAAAATAAAAAAGCAGTATATTTGCACTCCGAAATGGTACCATAGCTCAGATGGTAGAGCAACGGACTGAAAATCCGTGTGTCCCCGGTTCGATTCCTGGTGGTACCACATACCGAAAACGCAAATCCCGCATGATCAATGATCTGCGGGATTTTGCATTTAAAGTGCTGACTAAAGTGCTGATGGATGCTTCAGCAAGTTCTGTCTTGAGCAGAAGCAGAGATTATTCCTTCAATATTAATTGTTCTTCTGTAATTTTAATTTCAAATGGTAATTGACCTGAGTTGAGGCTGTTGACAAGATCGTTCGCTTCTTCAGTAGTAAAATCACCTGTTATTTCAGTTAATCCACCGGTGATTTCAGATTGAACCCTCGGATATGACCTGACATAACCATTATATACGATAGCTACACAGCGGGAAATATTCTTCCGGGTTAATTCAGCCCAGGTTCTGGCTCCTTCAGGATCCATCGTCAGGCTTATCCTGACATCATGTTTATCGGATCCTATTGTTACCTCCGCTGAAATAATTGTACTGCCATCAATTGGTGCACATCTGTTCCCTGTTGTCACCTTAATCGCATGTAGACCATACATGGTTTTTGAAGGATCATATGAATACGGGTTTGAGTCCCAGTAAAATTCAAGATCATCCGGGAACAGGGCTTTAACTGTATCCATCTTCAGATAAGTATTAACCATCGCGGTGTCTTTTCCGTCTGCAAGCCCGATCATACACGATGGCAAAGGATCTCCGGCGGTTGTAATTCCGGGACCAAGGATGCTGAAGAGAGGATGCCCGTCTGAAAATTGTACCCGGGAATCGGCCACCGGTTTTGACACGGTGCTTTTTCCTGTCAGGCCGGTGTGAGGCTTCTTTTCTGCCTTAATATTACGGCCGGGATTACGCAAAGCGTGCAGCAAACTATCTGCCCTGGTCAGATATCCGATTACCTCAGAGTTCTCATATGTTTCCCAGAATTCCAGCTTATTGCTAGTGCTGATCACATTTTTAATCATGTTGACCTGGCCGGAATCAATATTGTGAAGCGTTAACATAATATGAGTTTCGGCAACTTCAAGTTTTATATTCTCCTGATGGATTGCGAAGTAGTTAATCAGTCTCCTGTTAATGACCTCAGCGGTTCTTTCCAAAGCATTCGGATTTGTTAATGAACTGTATGTTTGAGGCACAATTTTAACTTTATAATCGAATGTTTTGCCTATCGTGGTTGAGGTGAATAATATTACGGCGATTATACATGCAAGAAGGATTATTTTTGTTTTCATAAGTGCAAATTTTAAGTTAAACAATATCACCCTCCGGGGGGTGGAAAGGGAAATGATGAAACCGGATTGGGATTTAACTTAAAGCCGGCAGATCACCTGTGTCACTTACGGAAAGAATACTATACAACCTCCAAAGAAACAAAGGTTCAATAGTAAGTTCTGTTTTTCGAATCTGAATCAGATTCTGAGCCATTCTGTGGTTGTAATCCGATATTAAATACTGGATTGGGTATGAATTCGGGCTTGTTGTGTTAAGGGCCCAATTATAATATTTTTGAATATCGGGTAGCTTTAAAGCATTGTTCAGGATCGCGTTCTGGCGAGTGGGAATATCGCCAAATGCCAAAGCCGATTGTCTTGTATTGTCTTTAAAAGATGAAAAATGATTTCCTTGATTATTTGAAGAGGTAACCACAAAAAGAGAAAACAGGATCAGGATAAATATAATGCTGAGATTATAGCCTGTATCTTCTTTATTAGTCTTCACATACCAAAGTTAAATCAATATTATGATTTAGTCTCAAAATTTTTCCCCTTTCCTTCCGTTGATAAATAAGGCAATACTGTGTTAACAAAAACCCGGGGGAAAATGAATAAGAACAAAATCAAGGACGTACTGCTGATTTCCGCATTTTTCTTTTCAGTTACTCTTGCATCCGGCCAGACGAAAATGCCGGAAGAGCTGACTACTGCCACTATCAGCGGACAGATAGAATACGTGGAAGATCACACCAGGATTTACGATAATTTCCGGGCCATAAGGGAAGACATTTACCAGAAGCTTAACAAAAATATAATTGATTCAATTTCAGCCGAAAAAAACAGAGTGGCAGAACTGAAAAGCAGCACTGCAAACCTTAACAGCCGGACCGACTCACTCAACGCTTTGCTTTCATCAACAAGGAGACAACTTGACGAGGTGACTGACACAAAGAACAAAATCCGGGTACTCGGCCTTGAAATAAACAAGACAGCCTATAACACAATCATGTGGATTTTGGTTGGGGGATTGATACTGCTCATGGCGATAGGATTCCTGATCTTTAAAAGAAACCTGGTTGTGCTTCTCCGTACAGAGAAAGACCTGAAAGAGCTCAAGGATGAATTCGCCGCCTACAGGCAATCATCCAGGATCGCCCGCGAGAAAGTGGAGATGGACCTCTTCCGCGCCAATCAAAAGCTCAAGGGGCTGATCTGATAGTATCCGCTTCCCGTTATTCTGACGGGTATAACCACCCTTTTAAGGTTCCCGGTCCATTCTTATAAATCACGCACAGCCCAGTCTGTATTCGGGATAAAATTCGAACGTAATTATTCCGGCACCTGCAAATGGATTTCAATTGCCTCGCAATCGTCACATAAACAACAGTCTAAGATCATGTGATATTTGCGATAAAATTCGAACGAAATTTTCATCGATGCATTTTGTATTGGCATAATTCTTTATCTTCGGCCCTTGACATAGTGGATTGACAAGAATTAAAACCGAAACAACATGCTTTTACACCAGCAATTTGTCAGGATGGCGAAGGCAAATGCCTCGAAGCTGGCAGTGATAGACAAGACGACCGGCAAGAGCGTAACCTATTCCAGAGCCCTTATAGGGGCCCTGATACTGAGCTCGAAATTCAGCAAATACGATAAAGGATTCATCGGGATAATGATTCCCACCTCGGCAGGTGCCGCACTGGCGACAGTAGGAGCCTTGATGAGCGGGCGTGTTCCTGTTATGATAAACTACTCTACCGGAGCCGAGGCGAATGTCAGGTATGCACAGAAGAAGTGCAGATTTACAACCGTAATTACCTCGCGCTCACTGCTTGAGAAGATCAACTGTCCGTTGGTCGAGGGAATGGTTATGATTGAGGATATTATGGCCGGTGTCACAACGGGTGACAAACTCAAGGCTGCCTTAAAGACGAAGCTGCCGCTTGGCATGTTGCTGAAAACAATAAGCGGGGGAAGCGAGAATGACACTGCGGCTATGCTTTTTACCAGCGGCAGCGAGAAGGATCCCAAGGCAGTGCCTCTTACACACCGTAACCTCATTGCCAATATTGTAAGCTTCAGTGATTACGTTGGGATTTCCGGATCCGACAAGATACTCGCCAACCTTGTCTTCTATCATATATTTGGTCTCACTGCAAACCTGTGGGTTGCATTTTACCATGGAATGACAATGGTAACGTACGCCAATCCGCTTGATTTTCAGAAGATAAGCACAATTGCACGTGAGGAGAAACCTACAATCATGGTTGGCACCCCGAGCTTCTTCTGGGGTTACCTGAACAAGTCGGAGCCGGGCGATTTCAAATCGCTCCGTCTGATGGTCGCAGGTGCTGATAAATGTCCGGACGCCTTGCGCGACGGGTACATGAAGAAACACGGCGTCACTCTTCTGGAAGGATATGGTGCTACGGAGACCTCCCCGGTAATTTCCGTCAACTCGCAGGAGTTCAACAGGCCGGGCAGCACCGGCAAGGTTATTCCCGGCATACAGGTAAGAATTGAAAGCATAGAATCAGGAGAGGAGTGTAAGGTGAGAGAAGTCGGAAAGATCCTCGTAAAAGGTCCCTCCGTCATGAAAGGTTACTTTGATGATCCTGGCCAGACTGCAGAAGTTCTTAAGGACGGTTGGTACTATACCGGTGATATGGGTTACCTGGATGAGGATGGCTATCTCTGGCACGCCGGCCGTTTCAAAAGGTTCACAAAGGTCGGAGGTGAGATGGTCTCGCTGGTCAAAGTGGAAAATGTCATGGAGAAATATCTTCATCATGGAGTATCATGCTGCGTGGTTGAAATTCCGGACGATAAGAAGGGTTCCTACATCGTGGCAGCGGTATCTGCCGAAGTGAACAAGACTGAGATCCTGCGAAGAATGATGGCTGACCTGCCGAGCATTGCCCTGCCAAGGCAGTTTGTCGTAATTGAAAACCTGCCGATGATGGGTACCGGAAAGATTGATTTCCGGACGGTAACGAAGATGGTCCGTGAGATTATGAATGAGACTGGTTTTGCCGGATGATTAACAGGCCTGGTCTCAGCCTGACCGTTTGCGGTCACGCCACTCAAGCCATCTGATGAAGAAGTACCCGGCAAGCCCTATTGCAATCATCACGATTGCAAACAGTGGATAAGACTGACGCATATTATTCTCTCCCCCGGTCATGACTGTCCATTCACTCATTCCAAATATCCCGGCCAGGAGTGTCAGCGGCATGAAGATAGTCGTTATGAATGTGAGTCGCCTGACTGTGGCATTTGTCTGGTTTGAGTCACGTGCCATCTTGTTGTTCAGCATCGAGGCATAGAGTTCCATGAGGCTGGTGACATTGTCACGGTTGCTCTCGGTCATCTCAAGGAAATTTGAAATATGGTCGAAGATGTCACGGAAATGGACGGTTGCTTTCTCTGGTACAAATTCGCAATCGTTACGACTGATTTTTATAAGTATCTCACGTTCATAGAAGAGGCTTTTACGAAGGCTCAACAGGTTGCGGCGGAGGTAAGTGAGGCGTGACGGATCAAAGTCTGAAGGTGAGTCAAGTATCTCTTCTTCAGCATGGTCAATATCTATCTCGGCCTGCTCCACTACATCAGCCATATTGTCAACCATGTGGTCTATAATCAGGTGCATGAGCCATGCAGGCCCTTTCTTCACGGCAGAAATATTACGTTCGATGACAGGCATTATTCCTCCTATCGGGAAACGTGTGTATTCGGCGTAACCGCTGACCGTTACCAGGAAATTGCTTCCTATGAAGAAATCCACCTCATCCGAGACAAGCTCCTCCGGGTCATACCTCAGAGCATTAAAAACGATGAAGGTATAGTTTGGAAACTCATCCATCTTCGGGACCTGTGTCTCATCGGTGCAGTCCTCAAGTGATAGCGGGTGCAGTCCAAGGGGTGCCGAAAGCTCCGCCAGTTCCTCACGGGAAACCTTGGTATAATTGAACCAGACATAGCCTCCATCCTTCAATGCTCTTACTGCATCTTCAAGTGAGTCAAGCTTTTCAGGTTGGCCATCAATGCCGAATTTATGAAACTCAGAATTACTCATCATGCAGCATGTTATTTCCAGCATCGAATTTACTGATAAATCGAGTATAAATGATTTTGTCCTGGTAATGAATGCATCAAAACTGTAACTTTGAGTGACATCCTGTCTGTACCATTTCAGTGAAACAAAACCGGGGAACTATAAACAATGAAAAAGATCATTTTAACAGGCCTGATAATATTGGGTTCTGGTACTGCTTTCGGCCAGGTGGTGGCTGATACCCTCAGAAAAGATGCCCTTAATGTGTTCATGGAGGCATCCGACTATATCCGTAAAGAGATACCCTATGTCAACTACGTGCGTGACATCAAGGACGCCGGATTGTATATTATTTCAACCTCACAAAGGACAGGTTCGGGGGGAGTGGAGTATACCTATTTTTTCATCGGGCAGAATGAGAATGAAGGTATGCGTGATACACTCATGTTTACATCAAGCCCTGACGAGACTTCTGAAATCATAAGGCAAAATGAGGTCAAAACATTGAAAATGGGCCTTGTCCGTTATGTGGCACGGACACCACTGTCAAAGTATATATCGATTGGTTTCAGCGAACCGCTTTCTGAGACTGTAAGCACTGACAAATGGAACAGCTGGGTTTTCAAAACCTCAGTCTCAGGTTATGCCTCAGGGGAGAAATCGTACAGGTCGTCATACCTGAACGGCAGCTTCTCCGCCAACAGGGTGACTCAAAAACTGAAGTCAAGCCTGTCTCTGAGGTACAGTTATTCTGCAGATGAGTATGAGGTGGATGATGATCTGATTACCAGTGAATATAATTCCAAGTCAATCAACGGACTCCTGGTGGGCAGCCTTACCGATCACTGGTCAGTAGGAGGAAGCCTGTATGCCGGTGCTTCAAAATACAATAATTCAGATCTTTCTTTGGACATTCAGCCAGGAATAGAGTACAATGTGTTTCCATACTCGGAATCAACGCGCCGGCAATTGAGGATTACATACAAGGCAGGATTCAGTTATGTGAATTATATTGATACCACCATCTACAACAAGGTAAAGGAAAACCTTCTTTCGCATTCACTTACAATTAATTATGAGATTATACAGAAATGGGGGTCTGCCGATTTGTCTCTCGGTTACAGCAATTACCTGCATGACTGGACTAAAAACAACATATCCCTCAATGCTTACCTTAACCTGAGAATAGCCAAGGGACTTTCCCTTAATTTCGGAGGTGGCGGAGCAATTGTTCATGATCAGCTGGGTCTTGTGAAAGGAGGTGCCACGCAGCAGGACATCCTGCTCCGTCTGAGAGAACTTGAGACGCAGTTCGAGTACTATACCAGTTTTGGGCTGACATATACTTTCGGATCCATTTACAACAATGTTGTAAACCCCAGGTTTGGCAACTCCGGAGGGGGAGGAATGACTATCATAATGAACTGATCAGCCTTCAGTCCAGTCTGTAAGGCTGATCAGAAACTCTACTTATGATTATTTCTCAGGCCTTATTCACCGGCTTTCCGATGGCGTCGGCACCTGCCTCGAGGAAGACTTCGGAGATTGTCGGGTGGGCATGCATCGTATGAGCCACATCCCAGACTGTGCTCTCAACAGCCATGTATGCGGCAGCCTCGCTGATCAGGTCGGTGGCATTGTGCGAGATTATCTGCACACCCAGAACTTCTCCGTACTTTGGCTCGGAGATGATCCTGAGGATCCCCTCCGGCTGTCCCTCAGTAAGCGCCTTGCCGTTAGCTGAAAGGGGGAACTCATTAACCTTGTATTCAGTGCCTTCGGCTGTGAGTTGCTGCTCAGTCTTGCCTATCTGTGCAATCTCAGGGTCAGTATACATGGTCAGCGGGACCCTCTCCGTCTCCATCGTTTCGGTGATACCAAGGATATGGTTCACTGCTGCCAGCGCCTGTGCCGAGGCAGCATGTGCATAGATGCTCCTGCCGTTCACGTCGCCCACTGCATATACACCTTTGATGCTGGTCATGAAATGATCATCAACTACGTAGAAACTCTCCTTCTCCTCAGGATTCAGCTCACCGGTGGGCTTGATACCCCTGCGGGGCATACAGTTGACAATGCCTTCGTATTCATCAATGTTCACGGAGTCATAGCCTGCCGTGCCTTCCAGCGTCCTGATCTTCAACGAGGCCAGCCTTTTATCGATATATGCATTGAGGTAATCATCCAATGCCGGAAAAACCTTCTCTGCAGTCTTGAGCAGCGTCACATCCCTTCCTATCAGAGCCAGCATCTGCGATACCTCTGCCGCAACCGGGCCCTCACCAACCACCAGCAACTTCTGAGGTATTTCCTTCTGCGAGAACATGTTCTCGAGGTTGATTATCCGGCTCTCATCGCCCACTTTAAAGGGCAGGGGCCTGGGATATGAACCTGTTGCAATGATGATGTTCTTTGTTTTGAGCATCCTGTTGTCAACCACCACGGTATCGGCAGCCTCGATGGATGCAATTCCGGAAATTGTCTCAACGTTGTTCTTTTTAAGAAGGTACTCCACTCCTTTTGTCAGGCGCCGGACAATCCGTTCAGAACGCTTCACTCCCTTCTCCCAGCTGAATTTAAGCGATTTCGGGTCGAGGCCCTCGACGCCGAAGTCGGCTGCCATCCCGAGCCTTGAGAAGTACTTTGCGCTCTCCAGCATCGCCTTGGAAGGTATGCAGCCCCAGTTGAGGCACATCCCGCCAATATGCTTCTTTTCTATCACTGCAGTCTTCAGTCCGGCCTGTCCGGCTCTGATTGCGGCAACGTAACCTGCCGGTCCTGCCCCTATAATAATAAGATCATAATCCATCTCCGGTCTCCTTTCTTATTGTCTCATTATCAGCGACAGCGGGTCTGCCACGCCGGCTGCTACATCATTCAGGAACTCTGTTGCTTCTGCTCCGTCAACCATCCTGTGGTCAACCGAGAGGGAAAGGGGCATGACGTTTCCTACCTTTATCTCACCGTCGGCCACCACCGGCTGCTGGTTGATCCGGCCTATTCCCAGTATGCCAACCTGCGGGTAGTTTATCACAGGTACTCCGAACCAGCCACCCAGGGCGCCATAGTTGGTGATAGTGAATGTGCCGTCCTTCATGTCATCGAGGGTCAGCTTCCTGTCGCGTGCCTTGACAGCAATGTCCGCAACTGCACGGCTCAGCTCCCTTATGCTCAGTTTGTCGGCGTCACGAATCACCGGCACCACGAGGCCCTCCTCGGTACTAACGGCTATACCAATGTTATAGTAGTTCTTATAGATTATGTTTCCCTTCTCGAAGTCCATTTCTGAGTTGAGCTCCGGGTGGCGTTTCAGCGCTGCCACCACTGACTTGATTATGAAGGGCAGGTAGGTGAGGCTGAGGTCCTCCTTTTTGAACTCTTCCTTGTAACGTGCACGTGCCTCCACCAGTCTTGAGACCTCCGGTTCCTCGAAGAGGGTCATGTGTGCGGTGCTCTGTTTCGAGCGGAGCATGTTGCGTGCGATTGATTTCCTGATCTGGGTCATCGGCCTGATCTCGATGNNGACAACCGCAGCCGCGGGAGCGTGGAAGTTTTGTATGTCGCTCTTCATCACCCTGCCTGCGGGGCCGGTGCCTGTCACCAGGTTGATATCGATGTTCATCTCCCTGGCCATAGCTCTTGCAACCGGTGTTGCCAGCACCTTGCGCCGCTCAGCGGAAGCTGCTGCAGGCCTGTGTTCTGTTCCCTCCTCGCTTGCCGGCAGGAGGGCATTGCCTGAGGCTACCTCTATGGTTCCCACGACGCCGGCGCCTTTTTCCTCAACCTGCTCCGGCTGAGTGCCAGGTGCTTCGGCTGCTGCCTCACCGGCTATCTCTATCTCCACCAGCGTTTCACCCACATGGATTGTCTCACCCACCTTGCCATAACGCGCAGCAATGACACCCTCGCGTGGCGAGGGGATATCCGTCACAACCTTGTCGGTCTCCATTTTCACCAGTGGCTGGCCCACCCTGACGGCGGTGCCCTTGTCAACGTGCCACTCGATGATGATACCCTCGGTGAGTCCTTCGCCTATGTCCGGGAATTTGAATATATATCTCATTACTTCAGAATTTTATAGTTCTTTCAATCTCGTAAAAGATCTTCTCCGGGGTGATCATGTAATGGTGTTCTCCCCTGGGGTAGGGTACTATCACGTCAAAGGCGGCTACTCTCTTCGGAGGCGCCTCGAGGTGGAGGAATGCCTCCTCATTTGCAACTGCCATGATCTCGGATCCCACACCGAAGCTTCGCGGCTCCTCGCCGACAAAAATGAGCCGGCCGGTTTTTTTAACCGATGCGGCAATTGTCTCCTTATCAAGGGGATATATGGTTCTCAGGTCTATCAGCTCCACCGAGTAACCTGCCTCTTTCGCCATCACCATTGCCTTCTGCACCTCTCGTATCATGGCGCCGTAAGCGACCACGGTAACATCGGTGCCCTGTGACAGGACTTTGGCTTTGCCGATAGGAACGGAGAATTTTTCTTCACTTACTTCCTGCTTTATTGCACGGTAGATGCGCTTGGGCTCGAGGAAGAGCACGGGATCATCGCTCTCTATTGCAGAGATGAGAAGTCCCTTTGCGTCGTGAGGTGTTGAAGGTACAACCACCTTCAGTCCTGGGATATGGGCAAATATTGCCTCCATGCTCTCGGAGTGGTGCTCCAGGGCGTTGATTCCGCCGCCGTAGGGGAGACGTATGACAATAGGCATCCTGTAGCGTCCGCGTGACCTGTTGTGCAAGCGTGTCACATGCGAAATGATCTGGTTGAAGGCCGGGTAGATGAATCCGCAGAACTGCATTTCTATGACGGGGCGCAGTCCGGCTGCAGCCATACCCACTGCCGTTCCGGCGATACCTGATTCCGCCAGCGGCGAGTCAAAAACCCTCTCCACTCCGTGTTTCTTCTGTAATCCTTCGGTCACCCTGAAGACGCCGCCTTCGAAGCCGACATCCTCTCCGTAGACTACTACACTTTTGTCTTCCGTAAGTTTTATATCCAGAGCGTCATTAACGGCGCTGACTATGTTCATTGCTTTCATTTGCGTGAGTTTTTCCACTGTAAGAATTTTTCATGTTCAATCTGCTGGTCGCGGAGATCCTGCGGCATCTCGGCATATGTGTATTTGATTGCATCCTCGAGAGGGTACTGAACAGTCTGTTCGGTTTCAATGAACTGACGGTCAATCTCCTTTTCGTATTCATCAACGAGCTTCTTCTCCTGGTCTTCTGACCAGAGCTTTTTCTTCTCCAGGAAGAGTCTCATGCGGCGCAACGGATCCTTGAGATCCCATTCCTTCTCCTCTTCCGTAGTGCGGTATTTTGTCGGGTCATCGGATGTGGTATGTGCTCCCTTCCTGTAAGTCACTGCCTCTATCAGTACAGCCTGCTGTTCTTTCCGGGCGTATTCATGGGCATACCTGAATGCTGCCAGCATCGCGAAGATGTCATTGCCGTCAACCTTGATGCCCTTTATCCCGTATGCTTTTGACTTGATGGCGATATTGACACTTGCAGTCTGCATCTTCACAGGCACCGAGATGGCGTACTGGTTGTTCTGCACAACGAAGATCACCGGGACTTTCCATACGCCGGCGAAGTTGAGCGCCTCGTGGAAGTCACCTTCAGACGTTCCGCCGTCGCCTACGAAAGCCATTACCACCTCGTCTTTCTTCTGGTATTTAATTGCGTATCCTATCCCTGATGCATGAAGAAGCTGGGATGCTATCGGTACGGAAGAAGGAAGCATGTGATTTGCTCCGGCGAACCTGGTTCCCTCTTCGAATCCCATGTTGAACATGAAGACTTCCTTCATAGTCACGCCCTTGGCGAGCCATGCTCCGAGTTCGCGGAACGCAGGTACCAGCCAGTCTTCGTGCCTCAGCACTGCACCTGCGGCCACACCGATGGCCTCCTGGCCGTAGTTGGGAGGGTAGGTGTAGACACGGCCCTGACGCTGGTATGAGACGATCATGTGGTCAAGCGTCCTGACAAAGAGCATGTCCTTATAAAGTTTCAGCATCCCGTCATCGGAGAGCTTGGGCATCAGTTCCTTGC
>MTKZ01123408.1_pt1 | contig 21521 bp, 16 predicted proteins | sample 1042781 | NCBI WGS metagenome assembly MTKZ01 (sample SAMN06212207, study PRJNA360539) | anaerobic digester metagenome | biome: Wastewater treatment plant; material: sludge; isolation source: anaerobic digester fed with sludge from wastewater treatment plant | place: Denmark: WWTP Viborg ... | reverse complement strand
AGCGGCACCGACGTGCAAGGCGACCCGGCCTGCGCGGGATGATTCAAGTCGACGCCGCCGGCCACCAGTAGACGAGACCAGTGGTGGAGCGCTCGGCATGGACTGTCCTTGTGCCGTTGATGCGACAGGCTCTGGAAGACTGTTCGGGTGTCGAGAGGATCAGCCTTCCGGCGCCGGGCGCAGAGATTTCGATCGGCCGGTCGGGCCCGCCGCTGACAGGGATGCGTACCGTCATGCGCGAGTCGCACTCGATGAAAGGCTCCCCATTGCGAATGACTTTCATTCCTTCGTCAAGCCGGACCTCGTATCGGTCAGAACCTATTCGGACATTGCGGACGCCCGCGCTGGGAAATGACACGGAGCCAAAACGAAGAAAGCCGGCAGCCTCCACGTCGATCAGCTCCTGGATGGCGATATAGGCCATCAGACCGCCCCAGTGATAGAGCCGGGCGGCGTTCCAGACGTCGCCGCCCTCCCCAGTCGTCGCGTTGTAGTTCTCGTACACCCCGCCATCCTTGCGCCAGTTGTACATGAACATCTCCAGCCCACGCCGGGCCAGATCGGCCGCCACATCATCGAAGCGATAGCGCCGCAGGCCCTCGGCCACCAGGAGATTGAAAGGCCCCCAGATCCGCCCGCGCCAATAGTCGTTGTCCCCGAAAGCCGGATCGTTGCGCGCGATGGCCGGGATGACATATCGACCCCAGAACTCCGCCTCGTTCAGCAGGTGCTCGCGGACAAGCCGCTCCGCCTGTCGCTCATCGGCCACGCCGGCGATCAGCGGGAAGAACGACGTCGGCGACCAGCGGTTCGAGAATCGCCCGTCCCAGTGCCGGTTCGCGTAGATGCCGTGCTCCTCGTCCCACAACCGGTCGTTGATGCGCCGGCACATCGTCTGGTATTCGCGACGATAAGCGGCCGCGTCCTTCGACTTGCCCAGAGCCTCGGCCATGAATGCCAGAGCCTCGCAGTCCATCGCGTAGTACGAGTTCAACGCCACGTCCGCCAGTTCGAACGTGTTCGCCGCCTCGTTGAACGGCACGTCGTCGTACATCGGAGAGTTGTCCAGGCCCGATTCGTACATCGCGCACTTGGCGGTGTGCTGGAGCGACGGGTTGTACGGAAGCAGTTGCGGGAATTCATATGACGGCGCTGGGTTCGTGCCCCATTCCAGCAAACCATCCTTGTTGCCGTCGCGGTTCTTCATCCAGTAGGTGTGCCACTTGCGAAGGCGAGGGTAGACTTTCCGCAGCCACGCCAGATCGGGCCTGGCCTGCTCGACCTTCCAGATCATATAGCCCCCCAGCGGCGGCATCGAGCGGTCGAGCGAAGCGGCCCCATGGGCCATGTAGTAGTTGGGAACCATGCCCAGCTCATCCACCGCAGCGGTGACGGCCTCGAAATTGGCCCGGGCCAGTTCCCGCGACTCACACGAGAGCATGGCCCCAACGAAAAAGGTGTCCCAGCAGAACACCAGCACGCCGCGCCAGTCATAACACCAGTCGCGGCTGACCGGCGAGGAGACCAGTCGCCGCCGCGTGTCGTACAGGGTGTTCCAGTAGATCGCCCGCATCATGGCCTCCGGGGCTTCGGCCAGTGCCCCGTCCCCTGCCAGGGCCACCTGTTCATCGGCCTCAAAGGACCCCGCCGATGTCGGCATCGGCTTGGCGGGGCTGGCGATCAGGCTGGCCGCCTGGCCCGGTTCGGCGACCGCGTAGGGCTCGGCGATGTTGAGAAAGTAACGCCGCGGCCAAGTGGCACCTTCCAGGTCAATCCGCCAACGGCCAAACATGCTCCCGCGCGAAGTGACCGCCGGCGATTCGCCGAACGGCGCCACGAGCATGAAAACGATGCGGTGCCTTGTTTCGGCCAGGGGAGTCACCGTCAAATGCAGGGCCCCGCCGGTCTCCGTCGCCTCAGCCGCGTAAGGCACGTTGTCGGCCACGAATTCCAGCCGGGCCGGCAGACCCAGCGGAGCGTGCGGACCGAGGCAGCGCACGTCGCTCCATCGGAAAGTCTCGTACAAGTGCCCGATCTGCTTGCTGTCCGGCGACGGCGGCGGCACGTGCTCGTCCCAAATCGCGTACTGAACCGCGATTTCCGTCCGGCCTTCGCGCAGGAAGACCAGCCGATTGAAGCCGCGAAAATCCCAGGTGTTCCATCCGGTTGGCTTGTGTTGAATCATGGCCATGAGTATACGGCGACCGCTGGCACGGTCCAGCCTCGGTCATGTACAATAGCCCGCCTGACTCACAAGGAACGTGTTGCCCGAACCCTCGCCCGCAAGCAGCCCGACCGCGTCCCCATTTACGACAAGTTCTGGTTCGAGGTCGAGCGCGAGTACCGCGAGCAATTGGGTTGTCCCTTCGTGTTCCATCACGAGCGATCGACGTTCGACTGGGGGGCGGTTTCGCCCGAGACTCAGGCCACCACCCTCTGGGAGCTGTTCGACATGGACATTACCGAAGTCGCGTGGCCGGACTTCCGCCTGCGGTTCATCGAACCGGAGGTCCTCGAAGAAACCGACGAGTGGATCCTCCTGCGCGACGGCAACTGGGCCGAGCTTCGGTGGTGGAAGCACAAAATGGGCACACCCGAGCATGTCCGCTTCGGAATCGACACCCCGGAGAGATGGGCCGCGGTCAAGAGCCTGCTTGCGCCTTCGCGCGACCGCGTCCGCTGGAATGAGTTCTGGCCGTTGTACCGCCGGGCCCGCGAGGCCGACCGATTCGTCTGCTACGGCGTGGCCGACCCGTTCGAAAACCTTAAGGACGTGGTCGGCCATGAGATCATGCTGCTCTCGATGATCGAGCGTCCGGAATGGGTGCACGATCTTTTCGAGACCTACACCGACCTGCACATCAAGATGTTTGAGATCGTCGAGGCCGAGGGCATGGTCTGCGATGGGGCCTTCGTCTATGGCGATATGGCCTACCGCAATGGGCCGTTTATGAGCCCGGCGCACTACCGCGAGTTCGTTCAGCCGTGCCACAAACGGCTCTTCGACGAATTCCGCAAACGCGGAATGCCGATTCTCTTTCACACAGACGGCGACGTGCGGGTGGTCATCGACGATTTGATCGACTCCGGCATCGACGCGTTGAACCCCCTGGAGGCCAAGGCGAGCATGGACGTCCGCGAGTTAGCCCCGAAGTACGGCGATCGCCTCGGATTCTGTGGGAACATCGACTTCACCGTGCTCATGAGCAACGACCGCGATCGGATCCGCGAGGAGGTCCGCTCGAAGCTGGCCGCAACGATGCCGTATCACGGTTACATCTATCATTCCGACCACTCGATCCCGCCCGGCGTGACGCTGGAGACGTACCGGACGCTGCTGGCCGATGTTCGGGAGATCGGACGGTACGAATAGAGGCTCTCTGCCATGACCAGACGTGAGATTGTTGAACGGGCCATCACCTTCTCGAAACCCCCACGCCTGCCGATGAAGTTCGACGTGGTGGGCGTCAACGACTGCTACGACGTGTGGACGCACGATCCGACCGGCTGGACGTGGGCCTTCAAGGGGCGGGCGGCCGACGAATGGGGCTGCGTTTGGGAGCGGACCGAGGTGTCGAACACCGGACAGGTCGTCGGTCACCCGTTGCAGGACTGGTCGCGGCTGGCCGACCATCAATGGCCTGACCCGGACGACCCGCGCCGATACCGCGACTTCGAAGAGCAACTCGCCGGGGCCGACGACCGGTTCGTGATGTTCTGCTTCGGCAACGGCATCTTCGAGCGGTTGCACATGCTCCACGGCATGACCGAGACGCTCATGGACTTCTACGAAGAGCCGGACAGGACCCACGAGGTCATCGAGCGGGTCCTCGATCATCACCTGCGGGTCTTCCGCAACTGTGTGCGCATCGCCCGCGGCCGAATGCACGCGGCAGCCATGGCCGATGACTGGGGCATGCAGGACCGGGCCTTCATCAGCCCGGAACTCTTCCGGCAATTCTTCAAACCTCGCTACAGGCGTTGGTTCGACGAGATCAAGGCGGCGGGGATGCATCCGTGGATGCACTCATGCGGGCACGTCAACGAACTCATCGAGGAACTGATCGACTGCGGGCTGGAAGTGATCAACCTCCAGCAGCCCAACACCGTCGGCATCGAGAAGATCAGCCGCCAGTATCGAGGGCGAATCTGCTTCGAATCGATCGTCGACACCCAATCCACGCTGCCCGGCGGCAGTTATGAAGAGATCCGCGCCCAAGCGCACCGCCTGCTGAACGAGTGGGGAACGCCCGAGGGCGGATTCATTGCCAGCGACTACAACGACGCCGAGGCGATCGGCGTCACCACGGATCGCCGCCGGGTGATGTTTGCCGCATTTGCCGAGAAAGGCGGCTATCCCGATTACCAGCGAGTCCTGGAGCAAACCCGGGAGGCGCTCTCGGGGCACTCGTGGGGCCGCGAGGCATCCTCCTGACCCATTGAAGGAGGCAAAGGCCGAACCACAGAAGCGCGCCGATCAGCCTGGACCCGCACGTCTCAAATCTCAGTCAGAAAAGAGCCGAGGGGCAATGGACATCCTTCTCACTTCGTCGTTCCGGCGGCCCTGGGTCCAGACGTTGACCGCCCGACTTGACTGCATGCCTCCGGCCGGTACTTACCGCGATGGACGTGCGAGGCGAGACGTCTCCAGTGGCTGATTCGCCACGGTTTGCCTGAAAACCGCATGTATTCCCTCTTGACAGTGCCCGCCATCGGTGTTATAGGCAGGAGTCAAGCCTGATCGCAGGATCCGGTACTCGTTCTTTGAGCGTCTTGCTCGCAGCAGCTCCCTTGCCGGGTGACGGTTCTGCGGAAACGGCGGAGAGGTTTGCCGCGCGTGGCAATCTGACGCGGCCGGCACATCATGAAGAACAGGCGGGCCCGAGCCCCATNNTACGCTGTCGTGTGTGTTCGCAGCGTAAGCGGCAGACCATAGGCACGTGACTGACCCAAAAACCTGAACACACATTGGAATCAGACAGGAGGCATGTCCATGGAATACAAATGTGGCCGGCTTCACCTCGCGTTATCCCTGGTCCTCTGCGCGTTTCTGGTCGGGAACGCGCGCGCAGGCACAGTCGCCTTCCTGGATCCGAACGGTGATCTGGCTTTCGTCCAGGACCCCGGCGTTACCGACGCAGCCTCTGCACTGACCGCTCTGGCGGCAGGCCCGTCCCAGGTTTCGAGTTCCGCCGGCCTCGTCTCGGCGATTCCCGCAGGGACAACGATTCAGGACCTGAAAATCGCCGGAGGAACCGTGTGGGTCGACTTCTCGCCCGAAGTCACGTCCGGAGAGTTCTCCGAGGCCACCCTGGAGACCATCTTCAGGCAGGTGGTCTGGACCTTGCGACAGTTCGACCTTGGCGACGACGTGAAGCTGTCTGCCGGGGGCGTGCCCCTCTATGAGTACCTGCCGCCGGCACCAACCATCGAGCCCAAGGCCGGGATCAGAGTGGCTCCCGCGTTCGAAGCGGGGGTTGAGTCGCTCTCCGGGCGCAGCATCANNGGCTGGTATACCGCCCGGCCGGTCTATTGCGCACCACTAAACGAAGAAGACTATCACAATCTTGAAAACGCGGTCTACCTGAGAACGTATCTGGAGCAGGACGGGATGCTGGTCAAGATGTCCCGCGCGGACAAGAATCAAGGCAACTCCCCGTACGCCGGCGGCGACGTCTGGTGGCACATGGCCGCCTCGTACTGGCTCAAGAACATCGGCTATCCATGCTCCGTCTATGCCAGCTACACCGGCGACTGCACGTTGGGTACGAACGCGAGCGAGAGCAGCGACGACATTCGAGCCAGGCCGCTGGCTTCCGATTACGACGGCACTGATATCTACATTTCTCTCCACACCAACGGTTACCAGGGCGACTGCACCGGGAGCTGCCCGACCGGCACGGATACGTATTATGACTGCAGCTCCGAGCACGCCGCCTGGTGCACCGTCAGCCAGAACCTGTCGGCGGCCGTCCATCCGGCGCTGGTCAATTCCATCAGGTACAACGTTGGCGACACCGGGTGGGTCGACCGTGGCCAGCACGATTCGAACGGCGCCTACGGCGAGATCCGAATCCCGGACAGGGCGGCGATTCTGATCGAGCTCGGCTTCCATGACACCTGCGACAACGATGCCCTTAAACTACGAGACCCCTGTNNGGTATCCGGCGCGATGTGGGGGATCTACAAAGGCGTCTGCGACTACTTCGGCACTGCGCCGACATGGGGCTTCTACTCCAGCGAGTACGTGAGCGACACGATTCCGGCTCAGATGGCACCGGGTGAGTACCGGCAGGTGCAGATCACCCTCCGGGACAAAGGAGTGGTCTGGAACGAGGCCCACGCGATCCGGCTCGGTGCGGTCGGGGATTCCGACCCGTTCAGCGCGGCAACGCGATGCACGATTTCGGGCGATGTGGCGCCGGGATCCACCTACACGTTCACGGTGAACCTCACCGCCCCCACGACTCCCGGCAACTACGTCACCGACTGGCAGATGGTTCGTGACGGCGTCACGTGGTTCGGCGCGACGGTCACCAGAACGATACAGGTTGGCGGCACTCCCGATACGGAGCCACCCACCGTGCCGACCGATCTACAGGCGACGGCCGTCTCTCCGACGCAGGTCAACCTGACGTGGACCGCCTCCACGGACAATGTCGCCGTGGCCGGCTACAGGATCTACCGCGACGGCGGCGAGATCGGCACGAGTGCGACGACTTCGTACTCGGACAGCACCTGCACGTCGAACACCACCTACACTTATGAGGTCTCGGCCTACGACGGCGCGCTGAACGAGTCCGCAAAGAGTGCCCCCGCCGTGGTGACGACCCCGATCGAAACCGACATCGTGATCGACAACGTCTCGGCAACGTTCACGGGATCCTGGGCCACGGGGACTTCTTCGACGGATAAATATGGCCCGGACTATCGATACGCCACGACGGCGACCAGTGAGACCGCGACCGCCACCTTTACGCCGACGATCCAGGCGGCCGGGAACTACGACGTCTACTGCTGGTATCCCCAGGGAACCAATCGGTCGGCAATGGCGCCGTATACGGTGTACTGGAACGGCGGATCGCAGACGATATCGGTCAATCAGCAGGCCGGCGGCGGTCAATGGAACCTGCTTGTGACCGCCAAGCCGTTCCTGCCCGGGACATCCGGCTATGTCAAGATCGGCAACGGCACCGGCGAGGTCTCGAAGGTCGTTATGGCAGACGCCGTGCGATTCCTGCTGGTGTCCCAACCGGATACCGAGCCGCCCACCGTGCCGACGAATCTGACGGCGACGGCGGTGAGTTCGACGTCGGTCGAGCTCAACTGGACCGCCTCGACGGATAACGTGGGTGTCGCAGGTTACGATGTTCGCCGTGACGGTGTCATCATCGCTTCGAGCGACACCAACACCTACACCGACAACACAGTGTCGCCGGCCACGACGTACACTTATGAAGTCCGAGCGAAAGATGCGGTGCCGAATGACTCAGACTGGAGCACCCCGGCGAACGTGACCACACCGGCCACGACAGATGTGGTGACGATCCTGACGGCGAAGTATACGAGGAGGACTTCGACTCTGTTGGTGGAAGCCACCAGCAGCATGCAGCCGACGGCCGTCCTGACAGTCTCCGGCTTCGGGCAGATGACCTGGAACTCGAAGAAGTCCCGCTACACGTATACGCTGTCGCCGACTTCGAATCCGGGCACGGTAACGGTGACGTCAAGCCTCGGCGGGTCGGCGTCCAAGGCTGTAACCGTAAAGTAGAAAGTCTGGCGTCGCCGGATCTTTGTGGTCATCTCGAACAGCACTGCCACGGGTCGGTCCTGCAAGATCAGCCCGTGGCAGCGCTCATCTTGGAGTCAATGGGGGAGGGAGGATTCGATCAGGCCGTTTTCTGCAAGTTGGTCAAGACGCCATACTTGCGCCTCAAGTCCTGCTCGGCCAAAGACTTCGCCCGTCTCGCTGATGTCCTGTTCTTCCACGTTTGTTTGCCGTCTCGGGAGGCGTTTTGAGGGCCACATCGCGGCCATCAGCGGCAAGATGCATGGGCTCCGAACTCACGCCGCAACTGCATCGTCGGCCGTGCCTGTGGGAGGCCACAGGACGGATTCACCGACCAACGACGCGATGGTCGAAGCGCCATGATCATCACTCCCGGGCGATGCGACAATACCAGGCAGCGGCCAACACGGTCAACGCCAAGCGGCGAAGCCGGCCAAGATTGTCGGCGAGGCCACGCTCTCGCACCCGTGATGGGCTCGTTGCTGGCTCATCTCCCCGGCATGAGGCTCCCTGGGTCCCAGATTGCCCGGCGGCAACGTTTGCCGGCACTGCGNNCAATCAATGGCTTCTTGAGACTCCTCCCCGCCGCCAAGATCGTGCTGGATGGCGAACACAAAGCCGGCCTGGAACCGCGACATAGCCGAGGCGACTGATCGTTTCGGGCCACAGCGCGACCCCAGACACCGGCTGCGTCCCCGTTCCAGACGGCCGGAAACAGGGTCCTTTGATGGGACAGTCGGCTGCAACCGCTATTCAGGCACCCGACACCGCCTCAGTACCCCGCGCGGGTGGACATCTGAATACGTAGATCGCCCAGCCCAAGGTGTCTCTACCCCACCGCAAATAGATCGATTTCTCCTTCGCCACGCGCTCAAGCAGTTCCGGAAGATCGGCGTCATCTCGGTGGGTGCGCGCGTAGTCCGCCATCGCATACCACTGAAGACCTTCGTATCGGTCCCAGTCGTCCTTGCTGCTCACCAGAGTGTGCACGAGGTCGAGCCCTCGCCGCTGGCCTGCTTCAACGTTTTCCGCGTGGCTTCCGAAGGCATCTCTTGTCAGCCCTAACGCCTGCAAGTACTCGTCCGACGGCTCCCGCAACCAGTAGGGCTCCCCCACGATCACCCAGCCGTCGGGCTCGGCCATGCCCATCAGCGCGTCCAGAGTCTTCGCGTGCCCGCCGAAAACCCAGCTCGCCCCAATGCACGAAGCCAGAGTGAGGCTGTTGGGCTTGTCGGGTTTGAAATCAGCGCCATCCATTTTCGTGAAGGTGACTGCTGCCTGTGGCACGCACGCTTGGAGTCTTCGTTCTGCCTCGGCGATGTAGAAGGGCGAGAGGTCCACGCCTGCGCCGCGCACTCCATATGCCTTCGCCAGACGTATCAGGAATTCGCCCTTCCCGCAGGCGATGTCAACCACACGTGCGGCTGTCGCAAGCTGCATCAGGTCTACCAAGCGTGCGAGCTTCTCCTCGCTCGTGGGATTGCACACCACGTGCCTGCGATGAGTAATGTCGTAGAACTTCCATATATCCATGAATCGATCCCTCAGCTGCCTTGTGTATCGTGTAACCGGGCAGGTGAAAACCGGCCGGTTCTGTTGATGTCCGTATACCTCATTCGGCCTCGTCCTGGCAAGTCTGATCGCCTTGTTTTTTGGTCGGTCGGTTCTTCAGCCGGTAGCTCTTGCTGGTCATGGTGATGACCTCGGCATGGTGGAGGAACCGGTCGAGGATCACCGTTGCGGCCGGCACGTCGCCGATGAGCTTGCCCCAATCCTCGATCGGACGGTTCGAGGTCATCATCGTGGAGCTCAACTCACATCGCCGCATGATGATCTCGAACAGGTTCTCAGCACACGCCGGGTAGCTGGTTTCGGATCTCATCGGGCCCGGGTGATCACTCACCTCCGCTCCCGAGCCGAGAGCACCCCCGGTAGAACTCACAGCTCTTTTATAAAACTTTCTTGGCCGAACCCGCATGGCCGGCAAGCCATCTGCACGAGATCCCGTAAGTACTTGTCAGAACAGGCGTTTGAGCCGGCAACGGCGTCATTGCGTCTGCCCAGCCTGCCAGACGCCGATGGAAGAAATACAAAACACCCCAAAACACCCCATAGACAGACCTCGTAGGCATGCCTATCCTGCAAACATTGGCGTCCTGGAATATCGGAAGCGTTCGGTTTCGTGAAACCAGGGATGCCTGTGTGTCTTTCCGTAATACAGAGAATTTCAGTTCATGGATGAACAGCTCCGAGGGGATTAGCTGTGAGGTGTCCGCCACGAGCGGGAGCTGATTTCGACCGATCGATAATCTTCAAAAAGCCTTCACAGGAGGGAGGCCAGGCAAGGTCATGCTGGGAAGCCTGAGGTTTCCCACAACGTGTTCCGCCCACGATGGGAAAGGAGTTTCACGTCGGGCGATGTGAGAAAGCACAGCCGATTTTCCTCCCTTGACCGGGGATAAGATGATTGCATGGGCTCTACCTGCGCGGGACGGCCTGCCTCAAAGACGAGAGCCGCTCTCCGCGAGGCGTGTCGTTTTCAGATCTATCTGAGAGCGAGCGCAGCCCAAGGAATGGCTCTTTCACGGGACTGAGTGAAAACGGTTTTTGTGAAGGAGACGGAGGCAAAAAGGCTGAGAGGCATAAAGAGAGGGTTGGCCAGCTCGTCCTAGTCACAGCACGGGGCTGGCCAACCCTTGGGAAGACGCGCAGACGTGCTGCGCATACACGAGGATTGTACGTCCTCACGCGACTGCGTGCAAGTCTCCGCCGGAGGTAACGGTCTCGACCACACCTCTCGGCAGGTGGCGACGCGTGTCTTCCCCTTTTTTAAAACCCCAAAAGAGCCCGCAATCCGCCGGCCAGCCGCCGGCGATGTGCGGTGACCTCGCGCCCCGGAAGAGGTTGAAGACCCTGTTGGGAGGGCTCGGAGATCGGGGCAGGCGGATTCAGGTGGCGGAAATACACGACAGAACGAGGAGCGGCCGGACGGAAGCGCCTCAGACCCCGGAGGCGGCAGGACAGGTCCGCATATCCGATCACACCCAGGCCAATCCCCTCGACGCATACTGCGGACGATGGTGGCTGGTTCACACTAAGTCACGCAATGAAAAGGCCTTGGCTAGCGATCTGACCGCGATGCGAATAGGCCATTTCCTGCCACTGATCCAAACGCGACACAGGCATGCCGGCCGTATTTCACAAACCGAGATACCCCTCTTCCCGGGGTACCTCTTCATGTGCGGCGGCGACGACGAACGCTACGCGACGCTGCTGACCCATCGGGCGGCAGCGGTCATCAACGTCGTGGACCAGGAACGACTGCGGAGGGAACTCTGCCATGTGTACCTGGTCACGATAAGCCAGGAGTCGGTGGACCTATATCCACGCCTCTGCCGCGGCCGGCGATGCCGGATCGTGCGGGGGAGTCTGGCAGGGTTGGAAGGTGTAGTGCTCCGGCGACGGGGTTCATGCCGGATCTACGTAGGGGTCGAGGCGCTTGGCCAGTCGGCGGAGCTCGAAATCGACCCCGCTCTGCTCGAGGCGGTCGATTAGCAGGGCAGACATAAGTCATTGCGGCCCGGTCGGTTATGGCAGGACAAGGTTCTGCCCGACGGGGACGGAGTCTGGACACACCGGTCTGCGTCTACGGACGTCATCCTCACCTCAGGCATCTGTCGTACTTGCCACCCGGTAGACACGTTTGTCTCGTTGTAAGGGAATAAAGCCCATGCCAATGCAACTGTTGCCCGATCAAGTTTGGGAACTAGTCAGGTGTAAGCTGCCTGTTCGCCGGAGACGACCGAAGGGGGGCAGACCCGCGCTTTCGGACCGGCAGGCACTAACCGGGATCCTCTATGTTCTGCGGACCGGGACAGCGTGGGTCGATCTGCCGGCCGAACTGGGTTGTGGCTGCGGCATGACCTGTCTCCGACGCTTGCGGGACTGGCAGGTCGCGGGCGTCTGGGCCGAAGTCGAGAGGATTCTGGCCGAGAAGCTGCCGAGAGGCAATCGAATTGACTGGTCCAGGGTGGACGCCGACTTCCCCTTCCTGCCGGCCCAGCCCAGATCCTTCAGAGACGTAGACCCCGACACGGGCATGGAACTGGTGAGCTGAGGCACCTCGATGCAGTCGCTACAGTGGTACGCTCGCCGGATGAGCTTTATGTCGCCCGCGGAGATCTGCTGGCGCGCCCGGGCAATGCTTCAGGCATGGGCAGACCGATGCATGATGCCCTTGCGGACAAAGCCGATCTCTGTTGAGCGCCTCGTGGGAGCGGGCTTCAACGGAGGTTTGACGGACCCGCACGTATTGGGAGACCTGCCGTCGCCGGATGATCAACTGACGGATCCGCCGGGGACTCAGGGGTGGCGCACCACGTTGATCGCGCGTGCCGAGAAGATCTGCCGCAACCATTTGAGTTTTCTCAGCGTCGTGGATGCACCGGGGCACCGCCCCCTGAACTGGAACTACGAGTATGAAGCCCAGCGGTCGACTCCGCTCGGGTGTGCGGCGGCGATCGACTATCGCGACTACGCCTTAACCGGCGATGCCAAGCTGGTGTGGGAGCTCAACCGCCATCAGCATCTGGTCGTACTGGGCCGCGCCTACCGGATCACTGGAAATGAAGCCTACGCTCACAAGGTCGTCGAGCACCTGGAAAGCTGGATGCAGCAATGCCCGTTCGGCCGTGGAATGAACTGGCGGAGCCCCNNCTGCGGCATATCGTCATCTATGGGATATATCGAGGAAATACTCCCGCTATTCGTCCGTCGGCAACCACCTGATCGGTGAAGCTGCCGGCGTATTCATCGGGAGCTGTTGCTTTTCCGGCCTTCGCCGGGCTCACTCCTGGAGGCAGGAGGCCCGCGAGATTCTGCTGCGAGAGATGGAGACACAGACGCACGAGGATGGCGGTCACCGCGAGTTGTCGGTCGGATACCACCTGTTTGCACTCGAGTTCTTTCTGGCCGCAGGGCTAGCCGCTCGCAACTGCGGCGGTGACTTCCCGCCCTGCTATTGGCAACGGCTGGAGAGGATGTTTGACTTTGTAGCCACGTTGGCCGAAGGCGGCGACGGGCTGCCGATGTTCGGCGACGGTGATGACGGTTACGTGCTGGATCTCGGACAAGGCACCGATCGCGTTGGAGGCCTGCTGGCGATCGGAGCGGCGTTATGGGATCGCAGTGATTTCAGAACGTTGGCATCCGGATCCTGCGAAGCGGTGCTATGGTCGCTCGGCCGCGATGCATATGAACGGCTTGTAAGCACCGACCGGAAGGCGTGGGATGGCCGGTTGTCCTCGAAAGCCTTTCGCCAAACCGGTTATTATGTGTTACAGCATGGGCAGGCAGGCCGTGGCGACAGTATCAGTGTCGTCTTTGACTGTGGGGAGCTTGGACTGCCTCCCCTGGCCGGCCATGGCCATGCGGACGCGCTGAGTTTCACACTCCGCGTGTCCGGCGTGCCGGTCCTGGTGGACCCCGGAACCTACGATTACTTCAGATTTCCAGCCTGGCGGGACTGCTTTCGGAGCACCAGGGCTCACAATACGGTCGTCGTGGACGATTGCGATCAGTCGGTCATGGCCGGGCGCTTTCTCTGGGGAGCACGGGCCCGGGCTCGCTGCCTGCGTTTCGAAGCCAGCGCCAACGGAGGCGCGGTCGTCGGCGAACACGACGGCTATGCCCGTCTTGAATCACCCGTGATCCACAGGCGCCGCCTGGCACTCGACGGCCCCGCCCGCACTTTATCGGTTCTGGATGAGTTCATCACGGCCGGGCAGCACGAGGTGAAGCTGTTCTTTCACTTCGCCCCGCAATGCCGAATCCTTGAACGTGACGCGAGCAGGTTCACCGTCGACACGGGCACCGGGCAGGTGATGATGGAACTGGATGAACGGCTCACGATCCAAAGCTTCGAAGGCTGTGAGACACCCATCGCAGGATGGGTGAGCGATGGATACCACAGGAGATCGCCGGCCATAACGCTTGTCGGGCAGTGCACAATCAGCGGGAACACCGCTCTTCGAAGCATGATTTCATTCGGTGACTCTGTCCGGGAGGCACCACCTCGCCACTCAGTCATCCGTGGCGTGCGTCAACCTGTATGATGTGATGCCACCTCGATCGCGGCATGCCGGTTATGCCGGCTGAGGCCCACCGGCTCTCGGCGTCCTGAGCCGACGATGGCCGTCTGCCCCAGAGCGAATCTCCAACCATGAAGACCTACATCGTCGTTTTCGCTATCGCGATGATCGTGGCAATGCTGACCACACCGCTGGTCATCTGGCTGGCTCGAAGGACACGTGTCATGGACGAGCCGGGTCCCCGCAAGATCCATCAATCGAGGACACCCCGTCTCGGCGGACTCGTCATACTGATTGCCGTCGCAGCCGCCACCATCCCGGTCCTGCTTCTGCACAACCGCATTGGGGCCGCGTTCCATGAGATGCTGCTGCAGATTCTGGCGATGCAGGCGGCGGGCCTCCTGATCTTCATCGTCGGGTTGATCGACGACGTTGTCGGTCTCAGGGCCCGTCATAAGCTGCTTGCACAAGTGGCCGCCGCGCTGGTCCTCTACCTGTCGGGCACACGAATCGACTCGATCAGCCTGACCGAGGACGTAGTCATTGAACTCGGATGGCTCTCGCTTCCGGCCACGATTCTGTGGGTCACGGCAATCACCAACGCGGTCAACCTCATCGACGGCCTCGACGGCCTGGCCGCTGGAATCTCGGCCGTCGCCTGCGGGGTGGTCGCGGTGATCGCCATGCGTGCGTCGCTGCCCATCGCTTCCGTGTTCATGCTCGCGTTCCTGGGGAGCCTGATCGGCTTCCTGGTCTTCAATTTCAACCCGGCCAAGATTTTCCTCGGCGACTGCGGAAGCCTCTTCCTGGGTTTCGTGCTCGCGGGCTGCAGTATGCTCTCCGCCGCGAAGTACGCGACCGTGGCCGGCCTGGGCCTTCCGCTGGTTGCCCTGGGCGTTCCCCTGTTCGACACCTTCTTCAGCATGCTGCGGCGCATTCTGGAGCGCCGGTCCCTGTTCGCCCCGGATCGCCGCCACATCCACCACAGGCTCCTGGAGCGCGGCCTTGCCCATCGCCAGGCCGTACTCGTCCTGTACGGCGTCACTCTGACGGCGACGGGCGCCGGCATGCTGATGATGATCACCCGCGACAAGATTACCCTGTTGATATTCGCTGTTGCGATATGTTTCCTGATCTGCGTATTCCACTTTATTGGAGCGGTGAGGCTTCGCGACAGCCTCGCTGCGGTCCGGCGCAACATGAACATCGCGGCCGAGATGAGGGAAGAGAAACGGCACTTTGAAACGCTGCAGCTTCTCTTCCGTGAGGCAGCCTCCTTTGAAGCATGGTGGAGTGCGGTCAGCCGGGCGGCGGAGGAACTCGGGTTTTCAGAGATCTCGCTCGTACGTAACGGCTCGTACCCGGTTCAGCAGATACGCATCTGGCGCTGTCGAGAACGCCGCCCGAAGTCATCCGGCAGTCTGAATCTGGTCCTGCCCCTCACCCGTGACTCCATGCCCTTCCCCATCGAGATCAAGGCCACTCTGGAGGCGAACAGCTCCATTGAATCGGCTGGACGGCGCATCACGCTTTTCAGCCGCCTGTTCGAGGAACTCGACAGGGAACGCGATCCCGCAACGCATCTTCGCATACAACATCAGATCCTCCAGGCTGTCCGCATCGGGGCGTAAGAGCGTTCCCGCCGCAAGCCTGGCCGATGCCTTCACAAGGAGCAATCCGCGTGGTGCAGCTCAATTCTTCTCCTGAGCCCTTGTCCATCATGGGGGTCTCCGTCACGCCCTTTGCCTCGTACCAGCAGGCCGTCGATTGCGTTGCGGCGGGCATCCGGGAGCATTCGCAGAAATGCGCCGTGGCCGTCAACCCGGAGAAGATCATGCGCGCGAAGCGGGACTCGGTTCTACGCTCCACGCTGAAAGGGTTCGAGGTTGGAATATGCGATGGCATCGGCGTGGCCATCGCTGCCCGGCTGCTCTATGGGCGCAGGCTTCGTCGCTGCACCGGTGTGGATCTTTTTCTCGAACTGGTCCGCGTCGCTTCGGTGGAAGGCTGGTCCGTCTTTCTTTACGGTGCTTCGCCCGAGTCCAACGAGGGTGCTCGTGCCGCCCTCCTCGACATGTATCCGACGCTTCGGATCGCAGGGACTCAGCACGGCTACCAGACGGACGACCCCAGTCTGGTCGCCAGGATCAACGACAGCAAGGCCGAACTGCTGTTTGTGGCGCTTGGCTCTCCGAAGCAGGAGTACTGGATCGCCAGGAATCGCGCAGCTCTCTCCGTGCCCTTTTGCATGGGAGTCGGCGGGAGTTTTGACGTTCTCAGCGGAAAAGCCAGGCGGGCGCCGCTTTTTTTTCGACGAACGGGAACGGAGTTCCTGTTTCGCCTGATGCTTANNCTGATGCTTCAGCCGGCAAGACTGGTCAGACAAACCGCGTTGCCGCTTTTCATGTTTGGTGTTCTCAGGTCAAGGTTTCGTCAGCCGGCATGGCGATCGGTCAAGATTGCCCAAGCTGAAACGAAGTCAGGAGCACATGACAATGCCTTTTGACAAGAGCGAATCGACGACCCCGCCTTCCGGCGGGCCCCTCGCACCACCGGTCGCCGTACACAAGGCTGAACTGCTGCCCCAGCCCTCGCAGGAGGCGGGCGGCCTGCTGCTCAGCGCTTCATCCGCGGAGGCGACGCCGGCAAGCCAATCGATCATCTCCATGTTGCTCCGTCAGAAGTGGCTGATCGGCAGCATCTGCCTGACGGTCTGCGCTTTGGCCATCCCACCGGTATGGATCTTCATCAAACCGACCTACCAGTCCACCGCCGTTGTCCGGGTTTCGCCGGTGGTTTCCCGGATTGTCTTCAAGACCGAGGACAACGGTATTGTGCCGCTGTATCAGAGCTTCCTGAATACGCAGATCTCACTGATTCGCGATCCTCGGGTTCTCGAGCGGGTGCTCGACCGCAAGGACGTCCAGCAGACCGCCTGGTACGCGGCGGAACGGCGCCCGCTCTGGGGCGACCCCATCCCGCGTCTGAACCGGTTGAGAGACGACCTCAAGGTTCAGGTGCGGCCTCAAACGGAGCTGATCGACGTGTCCATCAGCACGCTGAAGGCCGCCGACGCGCAGGTCATCGTCAATGCGGCAGTCGACGAGTACCAGACCATCAGTGACAACGAGGAGAAGAACCGCGACTCCACGCGGATTGAGACCCTGAAGGCCGAGCGGAGCGATCGCGAGCGGGTGACCGCCGGTCTGCGGGACCAGAAGTTCATCCTCCTGAGGCAGACGGGAGCCATCGATACCGAGCAACGCCGGGCCCAGCTCGGGGAGGACCTGGGCAGACTGGAGTTCGAGTCCGCCGAGGTGGAGCGGAATCTCGGCGTTATCCGATGGCAGCTCGCCAGGCTGTCTCCTGCTGCAACCCGGCCGAGCGTCGCCGAGTCGGGCCCGGCGACTGCATCGGCTCCCGCCCNNTCAAGAAAGCCCGCTACGAGATCGAGCGTGCCACCGAAACGCTGGGGGAAGCGCATCCGAGAATGAAGGACCTGCAGGCCCTGCTGCGGTTCGCGGAGCAACTCCGAACCGAGCGGGAGGAGCAACTCCGCGCGAACGGACAAGTGGCAAGGGCGGACGGATCGACGGGAATCCAAAGCATGGCCGGGCCGGGGGATCGGGCCGCACTTGAGGTTCTTGCCCAGGAGCATGAGCAGAAGCTGAAGCTGCTCGAGGAGGATATGAAGCAGTTGCGGGACGAGTTGAAGGAAGCCGGCGAAGTATCCCGACAGATGGCAGACATCGACGCGAAGATCACCAAGAACTCCGAGATCAGCGGGGCGATCGCCGCCCGGATCGAGGAACTACAGGTCGAGGGCAAGGGGCCGGCCCGGATCCAGATCGCTTCCCATGGTCTGCTGCCCGCGGAACCCGCCCGGGACCGGCGGATCCTGATGACCCTGGCGGCGCTGATCGGAGGTCTACTGGCCGGAATGACCTGCGCCTATTTCCGAGGGACCGCGGACACGACCATCCGCGAGGCCGGCGACGTGAGGCGGACCCTCCAGACCCCGTTCCTCGGTCAGGTGTGCCAGTCCCCGTCCCCGGTCGATCCGATCGCCCACTCCTCCGCCGCGATGCTGGAGAGCGTCCGCATGATCCGCACGACCCTGCTGGAGCGCCTGCAGGGCAGGCACGCCCCGGTAATCCTGATCACCAGGCCGACTCCGCAAACAGGAAAGACCAGCGTCTCGGTGCTGCTGGCGAGAAGCATCGTGCAGCTTGGAAAGAAGGTTCTGCTGGTCGAGGCCGATCTGCGTCGCCCGTGTCTGGGGCGGCGGCTCGGCATCCCCGAGGACAAGGGGCTGGTGACCCTGCTGGCCGGGCAGACCCAGGAGGGCGATCCGATTATCCGGGACCAGGCCAGCGGACTGGATCTGCTGCTGGCCGGTGAGATGCCCGATCGTTTCAACGCCGAGTCGCTCGGAAACGGCATCCTGTCAGAGTGTCTGAAGAGATGGAAACAGAAATATGACCTGATCCTTCTCGATGGGCCGCCGGTCCTGGTGATCGCCGACGCCGGCATGCTGGCTCGACAGGTGGACGGAACGGTGATGGTTTTGAAAGCCCGCCACTGCCGCCGGCTGGAGGCCACCCAGGCGTACGCTTACCTGAGCGCCTCGGGGGGAACCCTGTTGGGGACGATTCTCGTTGGCGGGCGGCACGGCCTGGGCAGCGGCTACGGATACGGTTACGGCTATGGATACGGATACGAGCATCAACATGCTGACAAGCAGTCTGATTCAGCCTCATAAACCTTCGCCCTTCGACGAGGCTCAGGGCAAGTCCTTCGACGAGGCTCAGGGCAAGCCGGTTGCTGTGGCGAAGCCCTTGCTGGCCGAAACCGTCGATCTGGTGAAGTCCATAGCCATAAGGGCCTTGAAGAGGATGTATCTGCCCAGTCAGCGCCTGTTCGTGTTCCGGATTCGACGCACGCCAGGCGGAGACCTGGCCGAGGGGCTCAGCCGGCGATACACGGCCATTGTCTTGATCGGATTGAGACAGGTGCCGGCCGAAGCGGTCCGCGAGGTGCTTCACGGCGACACGTGCGAGCAGGTTTGCCAGCGGCTGCTGGCCGACCTAGACCGGATGGATGACCTCGGGGAGGTGGCGCTGACGGCGTGGGCCGCAAGGGTCATGGATCACCCGGGGGCTGCGACGGCCGTCGAGCGGCTGCGAGCCATGCAGCCCGCCGATCGGCCCTGGCCGACCGTTGAGACCGCATGGGCCCTGGCGGCGCTGACGAGTTCCGGAGGTTCGGCCGGCCAGGAAGACTTGGCCGCGAGACTGGCGGACCGCCTCGTCGCGGCCTGCCATCCGGACAGCGGGCTGTTCGCTCACCGGCCGAACGGCTTGCCGCGAGCTCGCCTGCGGTCCCACATCGGTTGCTTCGCAGACCAGGTCTATCCGATCCAGGCACTCTCATACTACTACCAGTGGACCGGCGACCCGCGGGCGATCGCGGCCGCCAGCCGATGCGCCCGGCAGCTCTGTGAACTCCAGGGGGCGGCCGGGCAGTGGTGGTGGCATTACGACATCCGCACCGGTCGGGTGGTCGAGGGTTACCCGGTGTACGCGGTCCACCAGGATGCCATGGGACCGATGGCCCTCTTTGCCTTGCGCGATGCCGTCGGCCAGGACCACCAGAAGGCTGTCACTCGGAGCATGGACTNNGATCTGGCGCAAGGTGGCCCGCCGCGAGGTCGGCAAGATCGTTCGCCGTACCCAGGCACTGGTCAGCCGGCTGCACCCCTGCCTTCGCGCGCCGGCGGTCGACCGTCTGTTCCCGGCCTGTTGCGTGGACTGGGAATCGCGACCGTACCACATGGGCTGGCTGCTGCATGCATGGAAGAGGGATGGCGTCCGACGCGTCGACGCATCGCCGAGATAGTCCGCGCTTTGGGTTGTTACTCGTCATGTCCATCCGCATCACCTTCTTGACGCTCCTGGTCATCGGCTTGGCAGTCTATGCCTGGCGCGACTGGTACAAGTCGCTGTGCGGGCTCATCCTGCTCATGGCCGTGATCGAACATCCTGATATGCCCAAGAACATCATGGGCATCCAGGGGCTGAACCCATGGAACATACTGATGGCGGATATCGTCCTGGTTTGGGCCGTCATGCGCAGACGGGAAGGGCACGTCTGGGACATGCCGCGGCATATCACGGTGCTGCTGCTGCTGTACCTCGCGGTAATCGTGGTCGGTTCCGTCCGGATGCTGGACGACCTGGCTGCCCTGAGGTACAACCCGATCGGCACTCTGATCAGCGAGTACTTCGTCAACTGCATGAAGTGGATTATCCCCGGTCTGCTGCTCTTCGACGGATGCCTCACGGAACAGCGGGTGAGGTGGGCGCTGGCCAGCATCGTGGGGCTGTACTTTCTCCTTGCGATCCAGGTAGTCACCTGTACCGGCCCGGACGCACTGCTGACGCGAAGTGGCATGGAAGACAATCGCATCGACATCCAGCGGCGCGTGGGGCATAACGCGGTGAGCATGTCCGTGATGCTTGCGGGCGGCTCGTGGGCCGCACTGGCGTCGCTGCCCCTGGTCCGTCCCAAGTGGGGGCGATACGCGGTGGTCGCGGCCGCAGGGAGTATCGTGCTGGCTCAGGCCATGACCGGAGGCCGTGTCGGTTTCCTCGCCTGGGTGGGTGTCGGCTTCGTTCTTACCGCGGTCCGGTGGCGGAAGGGCCTGCTCCTGGTGCCGCTTGTTCCGCTGGTCATCGGCCTGATGGCCCCGGGGGTGGCGGAACGAACACTGGCAGGAATCGGCGTGGTCGATGAGACCGGGAACTCTGTCGTAGACGTTGCCGAAGTGACCTCGGATCGCGCGTTGATCTGGCCTATCGTGATCGACAAGATCCTGGCCTCGCCCGCCCTGGGATACGGTCGGGAAGCGATGATACGCACGGGGTTGAGTGCGACCTATGCGCACCTGAGCTTCTGGCATCCCCACAACGCCTACCTGGAAATGCTGCTCGATAACGGCATCTTTGGACTGCTGGTTGTGCTGCTTTTTTACGGCGCCGTGGTGTCCCGGTCTCTCAAGCTGTTCCTGAATCGCCGCAGTGTCGACTGCGCTGCCGTAGGGGGTGTCGCCGCCGCGTTGGTTCTCTCGGAACTCATGGGTGCGATGGGTGGGCTCAGTTTCTATCCCCGGGAGGCCACGGTAGGCCTCTGGGCGGCGATCGGACTGATGTTGCGGGTCTCCCTGGCCCGCTTGCGTGTGCCGGCCTCCGTGCCGCCCTCCGTGAATCCCATTCCCCCAACAGTCGGTTCAGTCAACCTCGCCGGCCTCTCGGTTCCGTTGGCCGATCGCTGACGGCCGAAGGCTTCTCTCAGTCACTGCTCAGCACCGTTGAACAATGGACACGCTCGTCTACATTCTCTCCGCCAGCCATTCCGGTTCCACGCTGCTGGCCATGCTCCTGAACGCGCATCCGGACATGTGCAGCGTCGGCGAACTGAAAGCAACACATCTGGGTGAGGCCGAACGCTACCGATGCTCGTGCGGACAGCTCATCCGCCAGTGCTCATTCTGGAGCCGCGTCAGCGACGCCATGACGCGGAAAGGGATCTCGTTTGACATCACCCATGCGGGCACAGACTTCCGATTGAACGGTCGAGGATTC